>JAEEGL015178806.1_pt1 | contig 19459 bp, 15 predicted proteins | sample 9134231 | NCBI WGS metagenome assembly JAEEGL01 (sample SAMN16246548, study PRJNA631951) | gut metagenome | biome: gut microbiome; feature: rumen; material: fiber-attached | host: Bos | place: Iran: Karaj | collected 2018-10
AAGGGCCCCAAATGAGCACTTTGTCAACGCGCGGTTGATTTTCGCGTTCGCTTGCTTCCACTTTTTTCTGATCCAATGGCGTGGGTATGTTTCGGGCTGTGTGCCAATTGTCTTCCGTGATGAGAATTTCGTTGGCATCTGAACCGACTATGCCACGAAACGCATCCGCCATGTAGAGTCCATAAATTCTGTCCGACTTCTTAAACGAAATCTTCAACGTTTTGAAATGCTCTCCAAAATCGTCGGAATAGTGGATGGTTTTGCCCGCAGTCCCGATCCAAGCGTCTCCGCGACTGTTTACGCAGGCTTCGTAAATCCAGCCATCTCCGCCAAAGCTTCGAAGTTCCCAAGTGCGTCCGCCGTCCATAGTCCGATAGTATCCGTCGTATGGACTTTTCCAATCGTCAGAAAAATGCATAAAGCCCGTCATAATGGCGGTGTCGGCATTGAAAAAAGAGATACGGTTGAGATTCGGTTTTTTTAAACTCAAATAATCCTCCTCGTCATCTTCGGCTGAAGGATCCAGACGACCATAATGCCAGTTGGAGTCGATGCTGTTTGTATAATAGATACCCCCCACGTAAGTAGTCAGCCATATTTGCTCGTCGGGCGCAACCGAAATCTCCGTGATTCGTCCGACGATATTGAGGGCGGCCCGATAATCGCGGGTGCTTGATACTTTACCTGACGGATTTGTAGTCGGCTGCGCGAAAACGCCCCACGACCCCAAAATCGCCAGCAATGCGATGATTATGGCGTATTTCTTTTCCATATTATCTATTCTATTCCCTTCTCCTTACTCCAACGTCTTCACCGGGAACGTGAAATAGGTGTTCGGGAAGGGCTCGTCCTTCAGGGTGAAGTGCCACCATTCGCTGCCGAGAGGTTTGAAACCGTGGCGCAACATGGCGTCACGAAGAATCATGCGGTTGTCGAACTGTTCCTTGGTGATACTGCGGCCGGCGGGACTGGAGCTGTTGTCGCCCGTGTATTGGCCTGTATTCGGATTCCCGCAGAAGTCGGGGTGGCTCTCGGAACCGAACCAGTCGAAGGTGCCGCCCATATCGACCTCTTTTTCGGTGCGCATGTCGAAGAGGGTCAAATCGACTGTGGATCCGCGGGTGTGGCCGCTCTTTTCCATGATGTATTCCAATTCGAAGAGTTTGTCGCGGGGCACGTCGGGATAGAAGTAGGGCTTCATCAGCGTGTCGGTGATGTCGGCGGCCCAGCGCATGAAGTGGTCAACGGCGCACTGCGGGCGGTAAGCGTCGTAAATCTTGAGCCGGTAGCCCATCTTCAGCAGGTCTTCGCTCACAGCGCGGAGGCTGTCGGCGGCGCGGCGGGTCATCAGTGCGACAGGTTCCTGGTAACCGTCGATGCGTGTCCCCACGAAGTTGTAGGTGCTGTGGTAGCGGATTTCCAAAATGGCAAGCGGAACGGCGTCCGCGAGGTTCACGAATTGGGAAGCGTCGTCGGCGGGCGACATCTTTCCGGTCAAGCGTTTGAACTCGTCCTGCGCCTTTGCGAGCTGTGCGAGGAATTCCGGACTGGTGTGCAAGCGGGCGAGGCCAATGGATCCACCGAGACGGCTGGCATCCACATCGCTCTGCCAGTGGGCGCCCACGATGACGCGGCTTTCGCCGTACATGTAGCCGCGAGCCATGATGGCGTTGGCGTTGTCGGGGTTGACCTCGGAAAGCAGAAGGGCCCCCGCATAGCCGCGCTGGCTGTGTCCCGACGGATAGGAGCCTTCGTTTCTCAGATCGGCTTCCTCATACACGGTGTACATGTGCTCCTGGAAGCGCACGAACGGGCGTTTGCGCATGTAATAGGCCTTCGGCTCCACGCGCATTTGGTCGATGGTGGAAAGGCTGTTGACCACCAGCTTGTAAATTTCGGGGGTGCCTTCTTTCGAGATCTTCAATCCGAAAGGCACGCTGAGTTCGTCCATGAGGGCGTCAAATGACCAAACGGCATCGCGCACGGCAATGGCGGTGCGGGCCGCGTCGTTCCGTTGCGTCTTGCCCCACATGTAGCGCATGATGTCGTGGGCGAAATCCTCCCCGATGGTGTCGGGCGGCGCCGGCAGACAATAGATGAGGTTCGGTAGCTCTTTCGTGTCGAAATAGAGCGTGACGCTATCGTTTTGCGCCAGGCCATGAAGGCTGCCGCAAACCATCACGACAGCGATAAGCTTTGTGAGAATCCGTTTCATATTTTTGCGAGATTTTTTCCGACAATTAATTCTCCGCCACGTGCGAAGCGCCGACGAGCGAGCGGCCGGCCTGCGTCAGGAAGGGCTCGATGAGGTCGTAGGGGATCACACATGCGGGAAGGCCCGCGGCGTAACAGGAAATTTCGTACTGCTGATAGATGAACTCCACACCGTCTTCGCGGAAAATGGGCGCACTCACCGGCAGCGGGAAAAAGTCGTTGTTCTCCATCGTCAGGGAGTTCTCGAACTGCTCCTTGTTGCCTTCGAAATATTGCGTGTAGATGTTGTCCATGATCAGCTGCGCCAAATCGTCTTTCGACTCTTCACGGAAGATGTCGTAGTCGATGCGGCGACCGTCGGACTTGCGGAAGGTCTGCCCCTCCATCAGATACCAGCCGTGAGCACCTCCGGAGTAGCCCTCCTGCGTGTAGAGATAGGTGACGAAGCGGTCGGTCTCCTGCAATTTCTTGATTTTGATGTCTTTGTAACAGGAAACGTCGGGGACAGGGGGCATGTCGGGGATGATGTTCTCCTGGAAGTCTGCCAGCGTGGAGCTCTTGTAATGATTCAACATCCGCTCTCCATCTTCAGTTCTTCCTTCGTAGGTGCCGCCCATCTGTTCAGACATCCATTCGCGTATGTTGTTGATGACGAAGAAATTGCCGGATTCAGGAAAGTCGATGTCCAACTTGACGGTGCCGTTCACACCATTCACGGTGATGGAGTCGGCCAAGGTCAAGTTCTGGGTCTGGATCTCGGACGGGGTGATCTGCGACAACGATGTGATGCTGTTGAACGCGTGGGAGTCCATTTTGGTTTTGCATCCCGCAAGGAGAAGCACGATGCCGCAAAGAGCGACTGCAAGGAGGCGATAGTTTTTCATTTTTTCGATTATTAATTATCGCTGCAAAGATACATAATATTATTTGAACATTCGCGACATAAAAACCATCGTTTGAGGGTAAAAAAAATATTGTATTTTTGTTTTGCATTCTTTTGGAGTGTAAATTATTGATAATCAATAAGAATGAAGAATCGTAATCTGCGATATGGTCATGAAAAACAGGTTTTGCCTACGATGGGTGTTTGCCCTGGTCGTGGCGCTCACGTCATTCCTTTCTTCCGCAATGTCCCAAATTTCACCCTTTGATTTCGGCTTACGCGACGCGCACACTGGTACGCAGCGATATTGGGCGCTCTACAACGCCCATGTGGAGGCGCGTGCCCTTGGGTTGGAGGTGAACTACGCGGGTATCGATACCCTGCATATCGTTCTTCCGCCTGACTATCAGAGTATCCCGATCGGACCGCATACCGATTTCGGCGGACTTGTCCTCTATGTCACCAACAACGAACGGGACGGCGCGCTGTTCGCCATGCACGCCCCGACGAAGGCGGTCTCCGTGCCGAAAGAACTGGTGGACGGCGGCGATTTTAGCACGGTTCCAGAGCTCTCCGAAGGTGATAAATTGCTGATTCTCAGGGATAAAAAGCCATGGACTGAACGCATAGGCTACGGATATCGCGTTTATCGGCAGGATATTCTGCTGCTGCACGACGGGGTGGGGGAGAATGCCCCCATTGCGCCGTGGAATACCGACTCCACCGATCTCAATGCCGCTGTGGCGGAGGTGGACACTGCGCAGAAAGTGTTCCGCGGACTGACGATGCACCGCGAGGAGGGGTCGGAGTTCAAGACCTACTGCCTGTCGATGAGCGGGCAGTGCAACGTGCTGATCGAGGATGTGCATGTGACAACCCCCAAGAGCCGGATGATCGCTGATGCGGTGTTCGGAATCAGCAACTCCGTGCGGGTGGCCTTTCGCGATGTGACGGTTGATGGCACCTATTCCGGCTACGGTCGTTGGCGCGATTGGGGCTACGCCTTCTCTCTGAACAACCTTTGGAACACCACCTTCGAGCGGGTGACCGCAGACGGCAACTGGGGCGTCTTCGGTACCAACAACCTCTCCAACACCATGTTGTCCGACTGCGACCTCAATCGTTTCGACATTCATTGCTATGGCCGCGATGCGCTGTTGCGACGCTGCACCCTGCGGCAACGGCAAACCCAGTTCTCTTCGATGTACGGCACTGTGACGTTCGACTCGTGCCAGTTCATCGACTGCATCCCCGTGCGTATCCGTTCCAGCTATAACGCCTACACGCCCTTCGACATTGAGATGCTCAACTGCACATTTGAGGTCACGCCCCGCAACCATTCGTTGGTCAACGTGATGCTGCTCGACACGGCCGACAATGCGCGGCCCGAGCTGAGTGTCAAGTGCTGGCCGAATCTGAAAATCGTCAACATGAAGGTGATAGCTCCCGCGTTGGTCGGCACCGTCAACCTCTATGAGCCCACAGGCAAACTCAGCGAGCTCAAAAAGCCTGTGGAGTATATCAACAAAGTGAATGTCAGTGGATTGGAAATGGTCCGTCCGAATGGAAAACCCGCCAAACTCAATGTCCGGCTCTCTACAAAGGAGTTTAAAACGGTCAAGGAGTTGGAGTATATCCTCATACCGTTGATGTAGTCGGTTTATTTCCGCGGTTTTCCCGAACGATTTCCCCGCAATTGACTGATTCTTTTGCGGTTTTCGGGCTTGTCGGCAAAGAAAAAGAGGTGCTGGTCCTGCCGTTCCTGTTTGCTCTTGGGAATATAGACCTTCTTGCCCGTGTAGGGGTCATAACCAAGGTAATACATGGCTGTGGCGTAGGTCATGGGGGTGGGTGTGAAGTCCTGCACCTGATCGGTCATGAGGTGGAATTTGCGGGTGATGTCGCACAGGTTGCTCATCTTTTCGATGGTGCAACCGGGGTGAGAGGCGATAAAGTAGGGAATCAGCTGCTGGTTTTTGCCGCATTTGCGGTTTTCGGCGTTGAAATCCTTCAGGAAGTCGAGGAAATGTTCGAAAGAGGGTTTCCGCATCAGCGCCAGAACCTCCGCGTCCGTATGTTCTGGAGCCACTTTCAGACGTCCCGAGACGTGGTGGCGCACCACCTGCCGCAGATAATCTCGCAGACCTAATTGCTCCTTCTCTTTCTCGTTGTCGGTCAGCAACATGTCATAGCGAATGCCGCTTCCGATGGTGATGTGCTTCACGCCGACGGTGTCCATCACCTTCTGGTAGAGGGCGGTGATTTCGTGATGGTCGGGCTGCAGGTTGGGGCACTTTTTCGGAACCAGGCAGGAGGGGCGCGGACATCTTTCACACTTCGACAAATCCTGACCGTGCATGCGGTACATGTTGGCCGACGGACCGCCCAGGTCGCTGATATGTCCTTTGAAGTAAGGACGTTGCACCAAGTCTTCCACCTCGCGCATGATGGAGTTCTCCGAGCGGGAGGCGATGGCCTTGCCCTGATGCGCGGCGATGGCGCAAAAGCTGCATCCGCCGAAGCATCCGCGGTGGATGGTGATCGAGTTCTTGATCATCTCGAAGGCGGGAATGTCGCCGCGTTTCAAATACTTAGGGTGCGGCGCGTTCATCATGCGGTCGAAGAGTGCGAAACTGTCCATCTCCGCCTCCGTGGCCACTGGAAACGGCGGACGAACCACCACGAACTTGTCTGTATAAGGCTGGATCAGTGTGCGTTGCGTGCGTTTGTTCGATTCCTTCTCCATTGCCACGAAATTCTCCCCGTATTTGTGTTTGTCGTGCAGCTCCTCGGCAAAATCATGCAGCAGAATCGGATTTTCCGGTCGGTATTTGTCGATACTGTTATCTATGTAGGCGATTTGGGAACATTCGTGAAGATGGCTGCGCCAATCCGGTTCTTGCATCAGCTTCGCCAGTTGCACGATAGGCCGTTCGCCCATGCCGTAAACGAGTATATCTGCTTGACTGTCAATAAGGATGGATGGTTTGAGGGAGTCGCTCCAATAGTCGTAATGGGAGAGACGGCGCATGGAGGCCTCCACCCCGCCGAGCACGATTGGCGTGTCGGGGAAGAGCTGCCGGAGGATACGGGAATAGACAGTGGTGGCGTAGTCGGGACGGAATCCTGCCTTGCCGCCGGCGGTGTAAGCGTCGTCGCTGCGCAGCCGTTTGTTGGCAGTGTAGTGGTTCACCATCGAATCCATGTTGCCGGAGGTGACCCCGAAGAAGAGCCTCGGGGTGCCGAGCTTGCGGAAATCCCGCAGATCGTCCTGCCAGTTGGGCTGAGGCAGGATGGCCACGCGCAGACCTTCGCGTTCGAGCACGCGCCCGATGACCGCCGCCCCGAACGACGGATGGTCCACGTAGGCATCCCCGTTCACGAGGATGACGTCCACGTAATCCCAACCCAAGTAGTCGAGCTCTTTTTTGGTGATCGGCAGAAAATGTTTCGCGGCACCGGCCATGGTGATTGATATTTTCGGTCGGCAAAGATACATTTTTTTGACTTTGACTTTGACGAAAAGCGATGTTTGGGGGTTTTGAAAAAAAGTGTATCTTTGCCGCCTGAATTTTTGGCAGTATCACTGTCGGGTCCCATAGCTCAGTTGGTTAGAGCAGCTGACTCATAATCAGCGGGTCCAAGGTTCGAGCCCTTGTGGGACCACTTTTCGATTCACCATTCAGAATACGCAATCCCTTCCTTGTTTTTTCGCGAACCCGGCGAAGTGAATGCACCTCCCACATTCCAAAAAATACTATCTTTGCACCATCTTTTGTAATATGGTGAATCACTCGGACATATCATCCTTCAGGACAAGATTGTTGTCTCTCCTGTATATGGTCACGTTGACGGGATGCCTGCTGTTTGTCTCCAATTCATGCAAGAACAAGGCAAAAGACAAGCGGGGAGCCCCTCAAGAGCAGGCGGAGGGGATGACTACGGCCGGGGAATTTGTGGAGGATTTGGAGTATGCCGACTTTTCCTTTTCCAAAGTCAAAGGATATTTCTTGGGCGAAATCGATGAGCGGTTGTGCGTGTTGAGCGTTGAGAGTGCCAGTAAAACCAGGGTGACGGGAAAATTTTACCCCATCGACTCGCTTTCGGGCAGCGCGTCTCCCGAATCGTTCAAGTTGCAGAAGGAGAGCGACGGTTACCGACTCGTGGCCGGAACCATCAACGACAAGGTGACGTTCTCCATCTCTGCCGATTCGGCGGCCATTCTCGGCACCATCACTACCCTCGGTGCGCAAGGGAGGGTGCATCGGCTCTCCTTCCAACACTACAAGGCTCCTGCCTTTTGCGAGAGGCAGTCCACCCGCTACCGCAAGCCGCAGTTCTCCTATTCGGTGCTCGCGGATGTGCAATACGGGAAAGCCAAAGGTTTCTGGACCAGCTACCCCATGGAGAACGACATTAACTTCACCAAGGTGTTCCTCAAACTGCTTCCCAAGACCATTGCCGCTAAACAACAGGATCTCCTTTTGGATTTGTATATTCCTGAGAACGACAGTGTTGCCAAGCGCCCGTTGTTTGTGCTGCTTCACGGCGGCGCCTATTTTGTGGGGGACAAGGGCACCAAAAACATGCGGGGCTGGTGCGAGCATTTCGCGCAGTGCGGCTACGTGGTGGCCTCGGTGAACTACCGCATGGGGTTCGCCATCTCCAAAAGCTCCATCCAACAATGCGGTTATCAGGCAATTCAGGATGCGCACGCCGCGCTTCGTTATTTGGTGGCGCATGCTGACGAATACCATATTGACCCCGACCACATCTTTCTTGCGGGAACCAGCGCGGGCTCCATCACCGCTTTGGCCGCCGCTTTCATGAATGACAAGAACTGTCCGAATTTCGTGACCAAGAACAAGCTTCGCAAAAAGTGCGGCACGCTGCACACTTCCGGCAACGAGTGCCGTGACGATGTGAAAATCAAGGCGATAGCCAATATGTGGGGTGCCGTTTACGATCTGCATGAGCTGGACGGGCATCCCGTCCCGGTGGTCTCCTTCCATGGCACCGCCGACCGTATTGTGCCTTTCGACCGCGGCGTCCCGTTCTCGGAAATAAAGGGCAAAATCGGGGAGATGCTCTTCGACGAGATGTACGGCTCCGAGGCCATCCACAAATATCTCGACTCGCTGCACGTGCGCAACAAACTATATCCCTTGGAAGGCTGCGGTCACGCCCCGCACCAGGAGAAAGACGGCCGTCTGAACGACCACTACCAGTTCATCCAGGACAAGATGCGGGCCTTCTTCTATCCTGAGCTGAAATCGAAACCCCAGCTGAAGCACGACGATCACGATCCGCAGTTCTACTGCTTTGAGGAAGAGGGGTTTACGCATCTCAGCTGGCAAGCTGAGGGCGGCGTCATACTGAGTGCCTCCGACGGCGGGGTGCGCGTGGTCTGGCTTGACGACGCCCCCAAACACCTGTTGCGTGTCAGCGGGTTTAACCCCATTGGAGTTCCCTATAAACAGGAATGGACCCTCTAAGCCCCTAACCCCGCTGTCAACAAGCAAGTTTTAATATGTTGAAAAATATTTTTCGCAACGGGTTGATTATGTGCAAAAAAATTCTATTTTTGCCGCTCGAAAATTCAGAACGTAAAAAATCAAAAACAGTTAGAAAATAATGGCAAACCACAAGTCATCTTTAAAGAGAATCAGAGCAAACGAGAGAAAGAGATTAGCCAACCGTTACTACTCCAAAACCATGCGTAACGCGTTGAGAGACATTCGCGCTATCAGCGACAAGAGCGAAGCTTCCGCAAAGCTGTCCAACATGACCGCTATGATCGACAAGCTCGCTAAGAGAGGCATGATCCACAAGAACAAAGCCGCCAACCTGAAATCAGGTTTGATGAAGAAGATCAATGCCCTCTAAACCACTCATTGACGAAACGCCTTTCCGCGTATCCGTTCCCGTACAGGTTCGGATGAGTGATTTAGACCCCTTCGTCCATGTCAATAACGGTGTCCAATGCCACTATTTTGACCTCGGGCGGAGTTTTTATTTGGAAAAAATGCTACAAAACCAGGTCGATTGGAAAACCATCGATCTGGTTTTGGTGCATATAGAACTTGACTTCGCCGCACCCATAGAATTCCACGACCAGCTCGTCTGCGAAACCAAAATCGTGGAAATCGGTCACAAGAGCCTGAAGATGATCCAACGGCTCCGCGAGACCAAAACCAACACCGTGAAAACCACTTGTTACAGCGTTCTCTCCGGTTTCGACCGCGCCACCCATCAGTCTGTCCCGATCCGGGAAGAGTACAAGGCGCTGATCCGGGCGTTGGAGGAGTGTTAGTCCGGGCTTTCGCCGGTGATTTACATTTGACTTTGACTGTCCAGTAAACCAGTAAAACCCTAAGCTCATAAGCTCCTAAACCCTAAATGATCAGCAAAAACCGTATTTCCCAAATCCGCAAGTTGCATGCGAAAAAGTTCCGCGATGAGGAAGGTCTCTTTCTCGTGGAGGGCTACAAGTGCGTGGAGATGTTGTGCTCTTCCGACTTTGTGGTGGAGGAGGTTTTTGCGACTGAGAATGCCATCCGTGAAAACGAAACTTGGCTGAGGAACAAGGAGATAACGACTGTTACCGCTGAGGAGATGTCGCGTGTCAGCACCATGCAGACCCCGCCGGAGCTCTTGGCCATCGCGCGGCAGCGCACAAACCTCCCCGGCATTCCGGCCGACCGGCGCGTGCTCGCCCTCGACCGCATCTCCGACCCCGGCAACCTCGGCACCATCATCCGCACCGCCGACTGGTTCGGGATCCAGCACGTTGTCTGTTCCCCCGACTGTGTGGAACTTTACAATCCCAAGACCATCCAGGCCACCATGGGCTCCTTCGCGCACGTGTATGTGCACAAGCGGCCGTTGGCAACCTTTCTGCGCGAAGAGAGCGCCCGCCGGCGCGTTTTAGGCACTTTCCTGAAGGGTGACGACATCCGTACCCTCGATTTCCGTCCGTCCGACATCGTGGTCATCGGCAACGAATCGAACGGCATCTCCGACGAGGTGGCGCGGACCGTCACGCAGCGCATCACCATCCCTGCCGCCGTGCAAGACCGTCCCACCGCCGAGTCGCTCAATGCCGCCATCGCCGCCGCTTTGGTGATGTTCTCTTGGCGGTAAGAATCCAACACGGATTTCACATAGCGTTTTTTTTTGGGTCACGACTGACAAATAATTTTTTTTGATACGACATGTTAAAAAAATTATGTAATTTTGTCGCATCATTCTAAAATCAAATGTCTATGAAAAAATGTTTACTTTCTATGTTGTTTGTGTTTGCTGCAATTGCCTTCGCTTTTGCGCAGACGGTCGTGTTCAGCGACAACTTTGATTCCTACACTGCGGGCAGTCATCTCGCGCAGTCGAATTCGGCTTGGACCACATGGAGCAACGCCCCCGGCGGTAGCGAGGACGGCGTGATTTCCACCGCGCAGGCTGCATCCGCGCCCAATTCCCTGCTGGTGAACGGCAGCGTTGACCAGGTGTATCCTTTCGGCAATTATACCACCGGTCACTACACCGTTACATTTAATATGTACGTTCCGAGTACAGGTAACGGCGGTTACTTCAACATCCAACACGTGTTGTTGCAGCAATGGTCATACGAGTGCTATTTCTACAACAACGGCACCGGATACCTCAAGGTGGGCGGTTCCGAGATCAATTTCAACTATCCTTCCAACGCATGGTTCCCCGTGGTGATGGATGTGGATATGGATCAGGATCAAACTTCCTTGACCATCAACAACGTGCTGGTGAACTCATGGCCGTTCCACTACACGGGTGACGCTACCACTGGCGGTGTGAACCAATTGGCTGGTATCGACCTGTATGCTGGTGCGCCCAACAACCTTTCCGGCACTTACTATGTGGACGATTTCGTGGTGACAGAGCTTTCTGCCGCTCAGGTCGGCGAGTTTGAGGTCTCTCCGGAAACGATGATGATCTATATGAATCCCAACACCACGGCTTCTGAACCGTTTGTGATGGGCAATCCCGGCACTGGCGGCACTGATTTCTACATCATCCCCACCTACGTCATTCCGAATCCTAACCCGACACCTACCACCGAAACGCAACTGAATTATTACCTCGATGACCCCTATACCTACGTGGGTTGGAGTGGAGAAGCTGCTGATGTTGAACTCGCTGTTGGATTCCCCTCCTCAGCCCTTCATCAGCATATCGGGAAAACGCTTAATGAAATCCACTTCTTTATGAGTCAGGCCCTTCCCACCGCAAAGATTCGCGTCTATGCCATGAGCAACAATCTCCTGCATCCCGGACCCGGTGCAGTGGTCTATGAGCAGACCTTCGTCCCCGACAGTGGTTGGAACTCCATCCCGCTTAACACCCCTTACCTGATCGACGGCAGCGACCTCTGGTTCGGTGTTTGGTTCGTGCAGCCAGAAGGCGCATATCTGGCTCCTATGGACGGTGCTTTCGCCAACGACTACAGCTGCTGGTACAAGAGAGGCTCGACATGGTACAACCGTTTTACAGGCACTGATTACGATTTTAACTTGTGTTTGGGCGGCAAAGTCAACGGTACACCCATCACCCCGTGGTTGACCGTGACGCCTGACGTGGGCAGCATCAACGCCGGAGCTAACGTTACCGCTACCGTGACGGTCAACTCCAACGGAATGGCCGTGAACGACCATTACACGGTGAATCTGCACTGCTTCTCCAGTGATATTGCGAACAGTGAAGTCATCTTGCCCGTCACTGTCACTGTCACGGATGTTTCCGTCAACGAGCACAACCAGATCGAGGTGAAGATTTATCCGAATCCGGCCACCGACTATGTGCAGGTTTCCTCCGAGGTGATCGATCGCGTGGAAATCCACAATATGTTGGGCCAAAAGGTGTTCGACGGCTTCTATGGCGACAGCCATGTGGTGGTTTCCACCGACGGCATGGCTCCCGGCACATACGTTGTGACCGTGACCAGCAATGGCACTCAAATTACCAAACAGGTGGTTGTCAAGTGATTATTATGTTTTTGAAAACTACGGGCGGAAATTTTCCGCCCGTTTTTTATTTCCGGAAAACAAGTCCTTCTCTTTTCAACAATTTTTGTATTTTTGCAGGTTAAATTAAAATGGATTTCATGTTTGCCAAAATAAAACAATATTTCCTGCGTAGGCATCTCAATGCGAAGAAACCCGACAAAATCAGGGAGGTTTGTGCGTTAGAGCGTGCCGGAACCATCGGTGTGTTGTGCGAAATCACTGACGAAGACTCCTACAAGGCCATCTTTAAAATCTTCACCCAACTGCAACAAAACAACACCGTTGTGCATCTTATCGGCTACGTTGACGAGAAATTTGTGCCCTTTTATTGCCTGCAACAACTCTCAGCCGACTATTTTTGCCAAAAACAGCTCACGTGGTGCGGCGAACCGAACATGATCCAAGTCACTGACTTCGTCAACCGCGATTTCGACATCCTTTTGGACTTCAACTACCGCTATCATGCGCCCATAGAGGCCATCCTGACCACAGCACATGCGAAATTCATTATCGGCAGCTGTGCCGACTATCAAGATCTTTACGATCTCACCATTCAGACCGATAGCGGCAATTACAAGCAATTTTTAGCTTCCGCCTTCAACTATACCCAAAAACTTGCAGGAAAATGAGAACGAATATCCAACAGTCATTCAAAGGTTTGGGCGTCGCGCTGATCACGCCCTTCAAAGAGGACGGACAAATCGACTTTCCGCGATTGGAGCAGCTGGTCAACAAGGTGATCGGCGAAGGGGTGGATTATCTGCTCGCCATGGGTACCACCAGCGAATATCCTACACTCGCGCCGCCAGAAAAAGACGATGTGTTACGCTGTATATTAGACACTAACGCCAACCGTCTGCCTGTGATGGTCGGACTGGGCGGGCCCAATACGCAGTTCATGATTCGCAAGCTGGAGCATCTGGCCATGTTTGATGTGGATGCCATCCTGACGGTTACCCCTTACTACAACAAACCGTCGCAAGCGGGATTAATAGCTCACTACAAGGCGTTTACCTCTGCCACGGATATGCCCGTGTTCCTCTACAATGTGCCGGGTCGCACCTCCTGTAACTTGGAGGCGGCCACCACACTGCGCATCATCGAGGAGTGTCCGAATGTGGTGGGCATCAAGGAGGCTTCCGGCATGATGAAGCAGATTCTGCAGCTGCTTGCCAAACGTCCCGATGGATTCTTGGTGATTTCCGGCGACGACCTGCTCACACTGCCGCTCATGGCCGCCGGAGCCGACGGACTTATCTCTGTGATGGCCAATGCGTTCCCCGCAAAAGTGGCCGATATGGTGCACCATATCATGGATCAGGAATTGGACGAGGCGCGCAAAATCCACCAACAGTTGGTGCCGCTCACCGTCGATTGCTTCAAAGAGGGCAGTCCCGCCGGCGTGAAAGCCATTATGTCTGCAATGGGTTTGATTGATAATGCATTACGTTTGCCTTTGGTGCCGGTGTCAGAGAAGTTACAAGAGGAAATTGAGAAATTGGTAGCGCAGTAGGAATGTAGTACACCATGTCTCTATCAGAACCGCCGTGTCATGTTGTTTTTCGAAAAATACGGTAATGCATTTTTTAGGATAGCTGCTTTCATCCAGGCGCTGGTTTTCGCTTATGTACCGTATCTTTTCATTAAAGAAAAATTGTCGGACCCTTCATGGTCGCCCGGCTTCTTTGCTTATTTCGTTATAGCTTTGATGATTGGTGGTTCGCTGTACATGCTCTATTTCACCCTGTTCTTCAATCGGATAAAACGCAAATGGGAATTACAAGACCGGATGCTCAAACAGAAACAACTCAAAGAGTTGGCTGCCATTCAAGAGGAGCGGTTTCGCAACCCCATAGACACCACCACCGTTATCCTGTTAGATAACGTAACCGATTACGGGCAGCTGGAGAAACTGATTTTGGACAGTATGACAGGTTACGAGGGTACTCTTGAAAATGTGCCGTTACTTTGGAAACGTGGTGAAGGCAGATATGCCATCACGTTCCCGTGCGGTGTGTCACGACAGGTGCTCTACGATTTGGCGGACGATATCGGGTGTTTTTGCTCCTGTACTGTCCAGGCCTGGTGCCAACCGGAACTGTTCAAAAAGCACATTGGAGAATGGCTGTACCTCTGTTTCGGGGCGGAAGATTTGTTAGTCGCCATCACTGAAGACGAAACGCAATGGAACATCAATCCCGAAGACGCCATGCTATACCGTTCCAAAAGGCATGACAAATATTTCCAGCCTCGACCGGAAATCGATTGGACGAGATTGGAGAAGATGATGATTTAGCGGTGTGTCAGCATTAATGGGTCACCACCACCTTCGCCACTGCGCCGCTCTGTTCGTACACAAAGTAAACGCCGCTGGGGTGGCATGACAGGTCGATTGGCACGGTTTGCAGGGATGAAGTACACATTGTCTTTACAACATTCACCAATTTTCCATACATGTCATACACTCGAATATCGATAGTGGGGGAATCGCATTCAAACAATTGGACATTGAAGATGCCTGTGGTTGGATTCGGATAGATCACGATATGTGCTTTCTCACGAGTAGGGGTTCTTGACGGGGCATTGTGTCCCGTGAAAAACTCGTAAATAATATCTTCGTAGGCAACATCATACAGGTCGGCATTGTGGTACCATTTGTGTGTGCCGCCCACCACTTTCAAATGCTGCAAATCAGTGTCGCAATTGTAGGTGTAGCGGATGAAACGCAGTCCGTCGATCTTGAGGTTGGGCAGTGTGTCAATGGCAAATTCGCCGTTGCAATCGTTGGCATTCTGCCAATAATCGAGGATGGCATCGACCCCGAGGCCGAGTGTCGAGCCGTAAGAAACCCCGTTGTAGCCTACAATGTTGTCGTTGGTGCCATGGATGTGCAGAATACGGACAGGCGTGACGGGTGTTTTGGCGGCATCCGCAGTGGAGACCAGTCCACTGACAGGTGCACAGGCCGTGATACGGTCACCATGCTCAATAGCCATGCGATAGGTCATGAAACCGCCCATGGAGAAGCCTGTGAAGAACACGCTGTCGGGGTCGAGTTGATACTCCACCGTCAGCGAATCGAGAAGCGCCAGCAGGAAGCCGGCGTCGTCGATCGAGCTGCTCAGCAGTCCCGCATTCCACATAGTGCCGAAAATGCCTTGGGTGAGGGCTTGTGGCACCACAATCGCCCAGCCGAAATCCTCGGCTAACTGCGCGAAGTTGAACTCTTGGTCACAAACGGTGATATTGTCACCCAATCCGTGAAGGAAAAACAATACCGGCAACGATCCTTCATGGTCAGCCGGTGTTGTAATAAGATATTCACGTTGTTTGCCCTGCCATGTGAAATGCTGGATTTGGGCATAGGGACTGCAAACAAAGGCGAAGGACAATATGATGATAAGAGACAGACGTTTTTTCATAACAATTCATTTGAGTTGATTTCGTTGAATTGTTAACGGGAAAAACGGATTAATATTGTCCTGTTTTACAAAAAAATATATCTTAACACAAACAGAATAGCAAGAACCCATAACACGGCATTGGTTTTGTCCATCTTTCCCGTGCAGGCGTTGATGATCACATAGGAGATGGTGCCGAGCATGATGCCGTGGGTGATGCTGTAGGTCAAGGGCATCATCACGGAGGTGAGGAACGCGGGGATGGATTCGCGGTAGTCGTTCCAGTCGATTTTGGCGATGGGCGACATCATGATCACGCCGACGATGACCAGCACGGCGCCGGTGGCGGCCGCCGGGATGGCCAGGAAAACGGGGCTGAAGAACAGTGCGATGACAAAGCCGATGGCCACCACAAAGGCGGTCAGCCCTGTGCGCCCGCCTTCGGCCACGCCGGAAGCGCTCTCAACGTAAGTGGTCGTGGTGCAGGAACCTAAGCACGCGCCAACCGTAGTGGCAATGGCATCGGTCATGAGAATGCGGTTGAGACCGTCCACACGTCCCTCTTTGTCGATCATATTGGCTTTCACCGACACGCCAATGATGGTGCCGAGCGTGTCGAACAAATCGAGAAAAAGGAAGGTGAATACCACGACGAGCATGTCCCAGGAAAAGATGTTCGACCATTCGAACTGACAGAAAATGGGCGCAATGGAAGCGGGTGCCGACACGGCGTGGTCGATATGGGTTGTCCCGAAGAAAATGCCGATGACGGTTGTGACCAGCATGCCGAACAGGATGCCGCCTTTCACCTTCAGAACCACGAGAACGGAGGTGATGGTCATTCCGATGATGAAGAGGAGGACGGGACCGCTTTTGGCCTCGCTGAGGGCGACGAGCGTCGCGGGATCATCGATGATGATGCCGGCGTTTTGCAGACCAATGAACGCGATGAAGAGCCCGATTCCAGCCCCGATGGCGTATTTCAGAGAGGCAGGGATGGAGTCCACAATGGCTTGCCGGACGTTGGTGATGGTGAGGATGATGAATAGAATGCCTTCCAGCAAGATGCCGGTAAGGGCGAACTGCCACGAGTAGCCCATGGATAGGCAGACCGTGAAGACGAAGAAGGCGTTCAGTCCCATGCCAGGGGCGAGAGCGAAAGGCTTCTTGGCGTAAACCGCCATAATCAGGGTGCCGATGATGGCCGCCAGCGCAGTGGTGGTGAACACCGAATCGGTAGGCATTCCTTGTTCGGCCAAAGCGCTGAAAATGCCAGGGTTGACGGCCAGAATGTAGGCCATCGTAAGGAAAGTGGTGATGCCCGCCACAATTTCCGTCTTAATACTATGTTTTTCGGGGTCGAACCCGAAGATTCTTTGTAACATACCGTGGAAATTAATGACGGTGCAAAAGTAAAAAAAATACCGGTACGATATTTTGGGTTGGGCAGTAGAGACGCGCCATGGCGCGTCTCTACTGATCCTTGTCAGTTACTTCCTCGGCGTTGAGCACAAATGCGCGCAACCCCTGCTGCTCGGCGGAGAGGTCGAGTTTGTGGATGTCGCGGAGCAGCGGTACCACCTTCTCGTCCGGCATGAAGGCCAGAATGGCGGAGTTCAGGGTAGGCCAGGCGTGCGTGCCGTAGTGCGGTTCCCCGTCGTCGCTGCCGCGGCCCTGAACCTCATTCCAGAAGGTGAACCCGCGGATTCCGTTTTTGTCCAAGATTTCCATGACCTCCTCGTAGAAGGCTTGGTATAAGGATATGAAGACTGCTTTCATTTTTCGATACTGTTTGATTGTTTGTTCCTTTCAACCCCACACTGCGCTTCGCTTGTGTGGCTTCTTTCTTATTATCCCCACACTGCGCTTCGCTTGTGTGGGGTTAATTGCGCTTCGCGCGTGTTGCCTCTCCGAGGCTGCTTAAGGAAGCTGATTTTATTATATTGGGAGCTTTCGTTAAGACGGCTGACTAAACCTCATTCACGCCGAGGGCTTTGTTGCGTTCGCGGCGTTCGCGACGGCGGGCCGCACCACGGGCGTTCCATTCGGCGAACTTGCTGAAGAGGATCGGGATGAGAATCAAGGTGACCATCGTGGAGAAGGTGAGACCCCAAGCCACGACCATACCCATGGAGTTCCACATCTCGGCGCCTTCGCCCTTATCGACGGCCAACGGGATCATGCCCAAAACCGTGGTCAGGGTGGTCATCAAGATGGGACGCAGACGGGAACGGCCGCCGGCGACAACAGCGTCTTTGATGCTCATGCCGCGCTCGACACACAAACTGGTGTAGTCAATCAGCACGATACCGTTCTTCACCACAATACCGATCAACATCATCACGCCAATCAACGCCATGATACCCAAGGCTGTGCGTGTGACGGCCAAACCGATCAACACACCGGTGAGGGCGAAGAGGATGGAGCCCATGATGACGAACGGATAACTAAACGATTCGAACTGGGCAGCCATCACCACATAGACCAACATAACGATCAGGGCCATCAAGACGAACATGTCGCCGAAAGCGTCCTGCTGGTCTTCCCATGTGCCACCGATCTTATAGTCGAGGGTGGCGGGAACATCCATCTGGTCAAGTTCCTTCTGTGCGGATTCCACCAACTCGCTCAACACGGCACCTTTGGCCACCACGCACGAGACCTTGACCATACGCTCACGGTCCTTGCGGACGATGGTCGGCGGGGTGAAGGTCTCTTCCACCTTGGCCACGTCACCTACACGGATGCCCTTGCCCATGTTGTTGTACATCAGGATGTTCTCAATGGCGTGCACATCGTTACGGAACTCAGGCGCGTAACGCACACGAATGTTGTACTCGTCACCATCCTCACGGAACTGCGAAGCCGTGTAACCGTTGAAGCGGTTGCGTACGTAACCGGCAGCCGTCGTGGAGTTGAGTCCGTTCTCGGCCAGCTTCTGGCGATCGAAGACAACCTCCAACTCGGGCGTGTATTCGTCACGGCTGATCACCACCTCGGAGCAACCCGGCACTTTCCGCATACGTTCGGCAAGGTCAGCGGCGAACTGGTCGGTGGTGTTGAAGTCGTAACAGTAAAGCTCAATGTCAACGGTCGATTGTCCACCCATGTTGCCCTGTCCGGTGGTAACCGTGGAGGAGACAATTTCGATATGCTGGCGCAGGATGTCGCGAACACCATCGGCAATCTCCGTAATGAACTTCTCACGTTCCGTCTTCTTGACCAAGCGGATGTTGTAGGAAAGCAAATTCGTGCCGTTATCACGCATCAGGCTCCAGGTGTTGTCCTCATCGGGCATACCCACAGAATAGTTGATGGATTTGATTTCGTCCGGATACTTTTCACGGATCTCCTTCACAATCTGGTCGCCCAACGCCTTGGTGGTCTCCACACGCGTGCCCTGCGGCAGCTTCACGGTGGCACTCAAACGGGCGTTGTCCTGCGTCGGGAAAAACTCGGTAGGAATCACCTTCAGCAGGGTCAAGCTGGCGAGGAAGACGATCGTGGCAACACCGACAACCGTCTTCCGGTGGTTAACGCACCAGCGGAGCAGTTTGGCGTAGCCGTTATCCAGACGGGCGAGGAATCGTTCAATAGGACCGTAAACCGTGGCGAACCACTTGCTCTTCTTCGGGTTCTTCTTTAAAAGGAGGGAACAAAGCATCGGGGTCAGCGTCATAGCGGCCGCCAAGGAGACGGCAATCACGATGGTGACAATCCATCCCAACTGTTTGAAGAGCACGCCGGCCATACCGGTAAGGAAGGTCAACGGCAAGAACACAGCGATAATCACCAAGGTGGAAGCGATAATGGAGAGGGACACCTCACTGGTGGCGAACACGGCCGCCGCCTTGGGCTTCGACCCTCGCTCGATATGCGTGGTGATGTTCTCCAACACCACGATGGAGTCATCGACTACCAGA
>JAEEGL014096650.1_pt1 | contig 19458 bp, 13 predicted proteins | sample 9134231 | NCBI WGS metagenome assembly JAEEGL01 (sample SAMN16246548, study PRJNA631951) | gut metagenome | biome: gut microbiome; feature: rumen; material: fiber-attached | host: Bos | place: Iran: Karaj | collected 2018-10
GCCGCTATTGGTGCTCTTGTAGCATCTGCCTTTGGTATCTTCTTTACTGGCGATGTATCCGGTGAAGGCACAAAAACACTTCAAGAAGTGGTGCTTGAGATCAACCAAGGTTACAACAACTATATTGAAGAGATTAAAAAAACCATCACCCATGATGATCTGACAATTGAGGGCTATTGCGCCCCCTGGCCTGACATCATTTCTGTCTATGCGGTCTATATGACCACTAAATCAGATAATCCTACTGATGTTGTCCACTTGACTGAAGAACACGAGAAACTCCTCTATGATCTTTTCTGGACCATGAATTATGTTTCCTATACTACTGAAGAGATTACTGTAACCGAGAAAGTTCCTGACCTTGATAAAGATGGTAATCAGAAAAAAGATGCTGACGGAAATCTTCTATATATTGAGCAAGAAAAAACTACCATCACGCTTCACATTATGGTGGATCACGTTTCGGCACAACAGGAAGCAGAAGCCCTCTACTTCAATGCTGAGCAAATGGCCGAACTTAACGAGCTACTTGATCCAAGGAATGCTTCATTATGGTTAGAACTCCTTAGAGGTATTGGTTTAGGATCAAGTGAACTGGTAAATCTGGCATTATCTCAGCTTGGGAATGAAGGCGGAGAGAAATTCTGGCGATGGGCCGGGCTAGACGAGCGTTGTGAGTGGTGCGCCCTTTTTGTTTCATGGTGTGGCGATCAGACTGGCCTTCGAGCATCTGGGCAGATTCCCTTCTTTTCCTTCGTCTCTGATGGGGTTGATTGGTTCAAATCTAAGGGAAAGTGGATCGATGGCTCTGAAATCAATAGTTCCAACTATAACAAGCGCATCTATCCGGGAATGATCATATTCTTTGACTGGGAACCGGATGGGAAGCCCAATCATGTGGGAATAGTAACCAAGGTAGCTGATGGTTATATCTATACTGTTGAAGGCAACAGTGGCGATGCAGTGAGAGAAAAAAGCTATTCGGCAGATAACAAGTGTGTATTTGGATTCGGTATTATCGGATAATCAAGTCATGAAAAGTTTACAATGCCCCAAAATTGCTTGAATATAGCGGTTTTGGGGCTCTATTTGTTTAGGTGCGAAAATTACATAATATCAATCTATTTTTATTATAATATAATTAAGGAAATCACAGAAATTGCTTGTTGCTATGGCTCATGCTTAGTTTTTGTATAGAAACAAGCAAAATGTCCGATTAATGTCACTATCTAGCTAGTACAATAATCGTGTAATAATCTAATTGGATGGATAAACATTATTATGGTAAAAGGACGTAAAAGCAAAAAATTACGTGTTTTTGAGGCATTTGCAGGAATCGGAGCGCAAGCTACTGCTCTTGAACGTCTAGGCATTGATTATGAAATAGTAGGTATTAGCGATTGGTATACTGATGCAATTATTTGCTATGATGCCTTGCATCGCAAAGATGATGAGTTTGGAAAGATTCCCTCTAAAGAAAAACAACTTCAATACTTAAATCAATTTCAGTTTAGTCGTGACTCAATAAAGCCCACACGTATCGAATTATTAGATAACGAGTACATTGAGAGGCTTTATGTAGCTAATAAAAGAAGTAAAAACTATGGTTCAATTACTCAAATTCACGGGGAAGATTTGCCTCGAATTGATCTTTTAGTATATAGCTTTCCATGTCAGGACCTATCTACCGGAGGCAAAGGCCTAGGAATGAAGAAAGGTTCTGGAACCAGATCAGGATTACTTTGGGAAATTGAAAGAATATTAAAAGAATTGAACAAGCTAAATCGTTTACCAGAATACTTATTACTTGAAAATGTTCGTAATATTCTTGCTCCTGTTTATAGAAATGATTTGGAAAAATGGCTTAAGTTTCTGAACAGGCTTGGTTATTCCAATGATGAATGTATGATACTCAATGCGCTGGATTTTGGAGTACCACAAGATAGAGAACGTGCTTTTATAGTAAGTCACTTGGGTAACAAATTGGATGTTGCAAACAAAATACAGAAAAAAGAAAGAAAATACGTATTCCAAGATTTCTTTAAAAACGATTACTCGATAGAAAAATATAAAAACGAGGCTGATATTGCGCAACTAAATAGAACTCCTTCAAGAGAAGTTATGTGGCAAATTAATGGCCGAGAATTAAACGAGAATACAACAGTAAGAACTATAACCTGCAATATGGATCGTACTCATTGTGCGGCATTATTTCCATACAAAGGTGCAAAAGGAGATTCATATAGAAGACCTACTATTAGAGAGGCTTTTCTACTTATGGGATTCACAGAAGAAGAATACGAAAAAACGCTGTATTTAGATTTTAGTTACAGAAAAATGAATAAGCTTATTGGGAACTCCATTGTAGTTAATGTACTAGAAGAAATATTTAGAGCTATGTTTTGTGAAAAGGAGTGAGTCTGTTGATTGTCCGCCTGCCAATAGATTTAAAGTCGCTATACCTTAACATAAAAAATGATAATAAAACCGGACATACTGCAACGGTTGCGACTCCTCTGCGTCAGGGCAATTCAATTCACAAAGAAATAGCTCAAATACTTACTCTTCCATCAATCGTTCCGCCAGATAGTTTTGAGGATCTGTCCCTTCATCTTATATCAAATTCGAGGGCAGAAGCTAAAATTGTTCAGGCCTTTCTTTTTGATAACATCTCGGTAAATGGCATTCCAGTTAATTGTCAATCATCTTTCTGTGTATATATAAGAGAAGAGATTGATCCAAACAATGTTCATTATGGAAGACAAAAAGTTCATTATCCACAAAAGCTAAAATATGAAGATGCAAATATCTCGATTGATAATAACGAGGTAATTAAAGCCATTTCAGCGACTCTGCACGATTATGCATTTATAGTGCAGGCCCTTGAATATGATGAATCTACACACATTCTTAATTTTGACGCGCTTATTGTAGGCGAAAAAAACATTCCATATTCTAAGGTCTTCCTCAATAAACGTGGTGTTGGCGAGAAGTTTTCTTTAATCTTTAATGTCTATGCGGATTTGTACGATTCCGAAATTATAGCTATGCGTCGTGCTCTTGGTTATGATGCTGTTAATCCTGATAATTTTATGGAAGTCATGAGCATGAACAAAGCAAAAGCTCTTGATTTGGTTTCCTCTAGTTTGAAAAAGCAAGAGAGAAAAAAATTAAACCTAATTAGTAACAGATACCCCTACTCAATATATGATATTGAAATGGAATCTCAGGGACAGAAAAAATATGTAATTGTACGCTTCTCATCTACCAAGATTTGTTATTTCAATTTATCAAGCAATTGCATTAGGTTTATCAATAGTTTTCCTGAACAAACTGAAATCTACTTTGTAAGTGACATCAATGGCACTCCAATAATTCATAGCTTTACTGCTAATGACTTAGCTAACATGAAAAAAACAATAGATTCAGTAACTTATGAAGTTCGAGGTGAATAGCATGAGCACACTAGTTGAACGCGAATTCCCTGCCAAATCTTTATTAACCGGATTACGATCTATCGGTTATAGTTTTTCTTCTGCTGTAGCTGATATTATAGATAATAGTATTTCAGCTTTGGCAACAGAGATTTATATATTTTCAGATCCACTAGCATCCGTTCCATATTTTGAAATACTTGATAACGGAAGAGGTATGAATTCGACCGAGCTCGACAATGCTATGCTGCCTGGTTCTGACAGAAACAATGTCGAAGATAGCGAACTAGAACTAGGTCGTTTTGGTTTGGGACTGAAATCAGCTTCGCTTTCTCAGTGCAGAGAGTTTACCGTCATAAGTAAAAAGGACGGCATTGTTAATGCAATGTCATTCGATTTAGATGTTATCGAAGCAAAAAACAAGTTAATGCTTAAGGTATTAACTACAGAGGAAATTGAAAGCATTCCACATATTAACGACCTGCTTAAATATGCTTCTGGAACTCTAGTAGTGTGGACTAAATTTGATAAGATTGAGGGACTTGCTAAAAACTTTGAAGACAGTTTTAGAAGCCTTGTCTCCGATTCTAAAAAGCATGTAGAATTGGTTTTTCATCGCTTTTATGATGATATCAGCATATATTATCACGGAAGACGTATTGAAAAGAGAGATCCTTTTTTGTTAGATTCTATCGGAAGGCAACAAACCGGACGAACTACACGCATTAAAGTTAATAATCAAGAGATAGTTGTTACTCCGTATACTTTACCTTTTGCTAACACATTAACTGCAGATGAAAAATCTTTACTTGGGAATCCCAAAAGCATATATGATGAGCAAGGTTTCTATCTATATCGAAATAAGCGACTTATAGCATGGGGAAGTTGGATGAGAATGGGAATTCGAAGCGAACTTAATAAGCTCGCACGAATAAAAGTAGATATTCCCTCTACTTTAGATTCGGTGTGGATGTTAGATGTAAAAAAATCATCTGCGAAAATACCAGATAAAATTAAAGATCAAATTAAAATGGCGGTTGAAGATTCTACTATCAGGAGTAAGCGCACAACAAAATTCCCTGGTACTAAAGAACAATCCGTTGAATTCAAAGTATGGGATCGAATCACCGAGCACGAAGGTAAAGTAAGATATCAAATCAATCGAAATACTCCTGCAATTACAGCTCTATATGAAGCTTTAGGAGATGTGGAAAAAGAATTATTAGAAATAGCATTATCTCAAATAGAAAGCTACCTTCCTAAATATTCAATATCAAATGATAGTATGGATTCTGTTGTAATAGTTAATTCCGGTCTTGATAGCGAAGAGGAACATTTAATTGAAGAAATTATAAAAATAGTAGACATGTGTGATCCTTCAAATAAACAACAGATGTTTGATTATATTTTTATGGCTGAAGGCTATCAAAGCTTGATAGAGAAAAAAGATATTATACGAAAGCGAGTGTTTGGTAATGAGTAACGTTCAAAAAGAGTACTACGAAATCATAAAACAAGCATTCGATATGCTCTATATCATGCTTAAAGGTGTAAAGACTTCTCATTCAGAAGTTATCAACAAGGCTGAAACAATGCTTGGAGTATTACTCCCTGAAGTTAAGACAACAAACCCAGATGTTTATTCAGAAATCTTGAATACAATCGTTTGCAATTTCGAAGCTGAAGTTGGAATTGGAACTTATGAGCCAAACACTATTGCTAATGATAGGCAATCTAGTTATTGGCTTTATCAAATGAAGCAGACTATTCAACATCCATATTTTCACAGATATAAGCTTTATTTAAGCAATGAGGGCTTTGCTCATCCTGTAATAGATAATATCGAATCCACGTGCGAAAAGATATTATCGTTCTGTGCAAACCCCAAAACCCTTAGCCAAATAGACAAAAAGAGAGGGCTGGTCGTTGGCGATGTCCAATCGGGAAAAACAGCGAGTTATCTTGGATTAATCAATATGGCATTTGATTATGGCTATAAAATCGTTGTTCTTTTGGCCGGAACAACTAATTCGCTGCGCATTCAAACACAAAAAAGAACCGATAAAGGTGTCATTGGTGCAAAGAGTGACTCCATAGGAAATGAAATTGAGTACATTGGTGTTGGTTTTTCACCGAAAGAACACTATGCTGTACCATTCACTAATCAAAGCAACGATTTTGCGAAATTCATGCAAAAGAATTTAAATGCAGCAATAAGCGACTTCAATAAACCCGTTGTTCTCGTTGTAAAAAAGAACAAAAGCATATTAGAAAGTGTAAGCAAACGTTTGCAATCAACGCTTCTTGAGAAAGGCGTTGATTCAAAAAGCATCTTAATCATTGATGATGAGGCAGATAATGCTTCTATAAATACATCAAACCCCGATAAGCCAACAGCTATAAACAAGTGTATAACAACTATTTTTAACAAATTTCCAATTGCAACTTATGTAGGCTATACGGCTACTCCATTTGCAAATGTTTTCATTGATCCGTCTTACGATACCGAAGGCAACCTAAATTTATTCCCTGCTGATTTTATTGTTCAGTTAAATTCACCGAGCATTTATTTTGGTGGACGAAAGGTATTTCCCAAAGGCGATTATCTTCCTCGATGCTTAAGAAAGATAGATGAGAACGAAGCTTATTTTTTGCCGGTTATTCATGATAAATATGTTGAATTTACCAATCTGCCCGACTCTCTAAAAGAAGCTATTCATTCTTTTTTAATTAACTGTGTTGTCCGCACAATCAGAGGTGATAGATTAAAACATCGTTCAATGATGATTAATATAACTCGTTTTAATGATGTTCAGACCCGCATATGGGAAAGAGTTAGTAGTTATATAGAAAAATTACGATGTGAAATAGAACAATTAAGTTGCGAAGATGTTTCTTCTTTTATAGCTAACCAAGATATGAAGGCCATATATGATCTTTACACTTCTGATATTTTCTATGAGCCGATTATTCATGGTAATACCGAGGAGGGTATTTCTGGAATAACATGGAGCGAAATACAAAGTGGGCTTTATGATGAAATCAAGCAGTTCCAAACAGTCATTATTAACTCTAGAAATGGAACAATGAATCTCATTGAAGGAGCTGGCACAAAAAAAAGATTTGATTACGAGGAGTTCGATGAAGAAGGCGCTCGTGTTATAGCTATTGGTGGTATGGTTCTCTCCAGAGGACTAACCTTGGAAGGATTGATGACAAGCTATTATAGCCGAAATGCTGCAGCATATGATACCCTGTTACAGATGTGCAGATGGTTCGGTTATCGCCCAAGATATGAAGATTTGTGTCGGGTTTATATCTCGCAAGATAACATTGAACGTTTCGATGCAGTGTTAGATGCAGTTGAAGATTTAAAGCAGCAGTTTTCTGAAATGGAGCGCCAGAACAAAAAGCCAAAAGAATTCGGATTAATGGTTCGAGAAAGCCCCGATACTTTAGATACAACTTTATTGATTACTCAAAGAAACAAATGCAAGGGTACTGAAACTATTGAAATCAGACTTAACTATGGTGGTGTGTATGCAGACACGTCAAAACTAGTTGCCGAATCTAATCTACATAATTATCGTTCTTTTGAAAAAATAAGGTCTAAATTGCCATTTAATTGGGATCACGATCATTACATTGCTCATGAAGTAACTAAATTTGATATAGCAGATCTGATTAGGAACTTAAAAATCCCATATGTTAACAAGCGTTTTGATACTGAGGGATTATCAGAATATATAGAGAATAGTACTGTATTCCCTACTTGGGATGTAGTTATCGCTAAAGGTAAATCCAAAACTATTAAGAATTGTTTTGGCATAGATGGATTGAATGCTGCTGAGCGTTTATTTACAGTCAAAAATGATATGTACATCGCTATTGGCAGTACAAACAATCGTGTTCTCGATCCAAATGACTTCAATTGTGGTTTGTGGTTGGATAAGGACGAAATCAAAAGATATCTTGAAGACAAAGACAGGCTGTATCCCAAAAATGCTCCTCATAAAAACATGACCGCAAAGGATTATTTGAAAAAAAGAGATATTCCAATTCTTGTAGTTTATCCATTAGATCTTAAAGCTGAAGGCAATAAAGATAAACAACAAATAAAGGATTTATTAGGCGATAAACCTTTGTTAGCGTTTGCCATTGGCTTCCCAAACAAGGAATCCGAAGAACGTCTAGTTTATAGAGCAAACAGAATAAAACTAGATCAGCTAATCAAAGACATTGAGGTCGATGATGAAGAAGAAGGTGAAGATGATGACGAAGATTGATTTTGAAAAATTGTTTAGTGTGTCGTTATCAGGCGAAAATGGAAGCCAAAGACTGTTAGATATTGATTCAATTCTTAAGATTTATTATGGATTGAACAACGAGGGTTGTTTTCGTTTGGCTTTCTGTTCATCTATTAATCCGCCTAAGATAGAATCAACCAAACAAATGAAAGTAACTCAAGGTGAAGAAAAAAATGGTGTTTGGTGGACTTGTTTTGATTTGTTGAAGCAAGATGCAAGTGCTGCCTTTTTTGCCTTTTGTCAAAACATCGTAGAAGCTGTTATAAATGCAAGTGGCGAGACTGATGCATTATATAGATTAAAGAAAAGATATATATGTTGGAAAACATTGTTCAAAAACGAATCCAAAACTTCTTTACCTAAGGAGACTATACAAGGACTTTTTGGGGAATTGTATTTTCTAGAAAGTGTTATGGTCAATATATATGGATATAAAGATTCCATTTATGGATGGGGCGGTCCTGATGCAACAAGCAAGGATTTTGTAATTGACAATAATTGGTACGAAGTTAAGACCATTGGTACTTCTTCGCCCACCGTTAAGATCTCCTCTCTTGCCCAATTATCATCCTCTATTCCCGGACATTTAGTAATTATTCGAGTAGAACAAATGCCTACTGCATTTTCAAATGGGAAATCAAGCATCCTCGAATTGATTACCTTATTGTTGTCACAAATCGATGATGAAGGATTGGAAAATCTCTTATTGAGCAAAATTTCAAGTTATGGATTAACTTTAGAAAACGAAGAAGTGGAAATGAAATTTGATGTTAAAGCAAATGAATCATACACAGTTGCTGATGAATTCCCTCGTATCACTATTGAGAACAATAATTACCCAGAAATAACTAACGCATCATATGAAATATCGGTTTCTGCTATTCATCGTTTTTTGGAGGATTAATCTATGATTAGTGTTGAAGAGTTTCGAGAAAGTTATATAAATGAAGACATTAACGCTGAAGCAGTAAACACCTCTCGTTATCCTATCGAAGTGTTTATTGATAGTGCTGTTGATATTTTGCAGAATGACTACAACCTGCTAAATGATATGGAACAATGCTTTTACGAATATAGCAGAGGTTCTAAAAGCATGCGAATAGATGCCGCTTATGTCGATCTTCCTATGAATACGATTAATCTTTTGTTCGCGGAATACAACGATGGTGATATTCAGAGCATTACAAATACTTATATCAACCAAAAAAGCAAATTATTGTTGAACTACTTAGAATATTCTCTTAAAGGACATTTCAATGGTGCAGAGCAAGCTGATCCCGCTGTTCAAATGGCAAAAAAGATTCAGAACTGCATTTCAGCCATCGGGAAAATACATCTCTTTATTGTAAGTACGGATAAACTTAGCTCATCAGTAAAAGAATTATCTGCACCTGATTTTTCATATTCAGGCACAACAATTCCTGTAGTTCTAGATGTTTTGGATATTGAAAAAATATACAGATCGCGAATGGCAGGATTCAAAAAGGAGGATTTAATCATTCAATGTAAAGATTTCGGCATTGATGGTATTCCTTGTATTAAAGCAGATATTGAGACGGATCAATATGATTCCTATCTGGCAATTGTTCCCGGTGCTTTCTTATCAGATATATATAAAAAATATAGTTCTACACTTCTAGAATCAAATGTCAGATCCTTTTTGAAATTTAATGGAGGTGTCAACAAAGGAATACGTGGCACAATATTAAACGAAAAATCTAATTTCTTTACTTATAACAATGGTATTTCAACTACCGCATCTGAAATTGAAGTTGAAAATACAAAAGACAAAGGACTGCGCATTACTTCATTCAAAAATTTACAAATAATCAATGGTGGCCAAACGACAGCAACATTAGCAGCCACTAGCATTAAGAATAATGCTGATTTGTCTGGTATTTACGTTCAAATGAAGTTAACGGTATTAAAAGAGGCAAATCCAGACCTCATCAGATACATTGCTACTTATGCTAACAGCCAAAATAAAGTCAAAACAGCGGATCTCAATTCAAGCCATCCCTTCTACGTTCGAATTGAGGAATACTCAAGAAAAATATATGCTCCTGTATCGTCTGGTCAAATCGTTCAGCAGCTGTGGTTCTTTGAGAGAGCAAGAGGTCAATATGAGCAGCCTCTAATGCAAATGACAAAGAAGCAACGAGACGATTATCGCCTTGTAAGACCCAAATCAAAAAAATTTACTCTAACAGATCTTGCAAAATACATCAATGCATCTGACGCTTTACCGCATTATGTTTCTTGGGGTGGCGAGGTAAACGCTGCTCATTTTCATAACAACATGCTCTCTCAATGGGATAAGGATAACAGTGTTTTTAACGAGCTTTATTACAAAGAATTAATTGGCAAGAAAATACTGTTTGAATATATAGGAAACAAAATTTCCGATCAAACTTGGTATCAAGAAAGACGAGCTTATCGCCCTCAACTTATAGCTTATACTTTTGCTAAACTCGTGTATGAAGCTAAACAAAAGAAGAGAAATATAAATTACAGAAAGATGTGGGATATTCAGGATGTTCCAACTTGTTTAGATGAAGATATAGCGGCTATAGGAAAACTTGTTTTTGATACTATTTATGATGAGAATAGACCTACGGCCAACATCGAAACATATTGCAAGAGAATAGAATGCTGGAATCAGGTGAAAGATAAAGATTACCAGCTAAGTGATGCAGCATATGAAATATTGATTGATCCTGCAGAACACTCAATAGAACAAGTACGTGCAAAAAAAGATCAGAAATTCGATAGCGGAATTCAGGATGAGCTCAGTATTTTTAACAAAGGCTCTGATTATTGGAAATCGCTTATTGAACGTGGAACCACTCAAGAGGTTTTATCACCATCTGATATCAACACCTTAAATGTAGCCGTCAAATACTGTGAATTCGTTTACACTGAGCTGTCCAGCAAACAGATTAAAGATATTATCCTTGTTTCAAAAAAACTAAAAGAGAATGGTATTGAATAAAAGGAAAGGTTAGGAATTATGTTCAAGATCGGAACTATATACAGATACGCTTATGATAAGACGACATATAATACTCCCATAATAGACGATCTTCCTAATTACTATTATGAAACGCATGTTGATGGGTTTGATAACACATTTGCCTTTCAAAAAGGAATTCATAGTATTCGCTCAGTAACTGGACCCGATGGAAAATCACGATGCCCTGTTATTATTGTTTCTAGTAGCCCTCACAAGGCAGGATCAGATGATACGCCTTGGCAAGATAAGTATGAACCAGATAGAGGATATATTAGATACTATGGTGACAACAAGCCAGGTGGAACAAATCCAAATAAAAACGGAAATCAAACTCTTCTAAATCTTACAAAAATTTACAACAGCGGAAATCAACTTGAACGGCTTAACGAAGCCGTTCCCATAGTTTTTTTCGAGAGAACTACGATTAATGGACGAGTAAAAGGCAACTTGCGGTTTCATGGTTATGGAATTATTGAAAGAGCAGAATTGATAACTCAATATGACACCAAAAGAAATGAATACTTTTCTAATTATCTTTTCAATTTCTGCGTGTTTACAATGAAGGAGGATGGCGAGGTTTTTGATTGGAATTGGATAGCCAAAAGATGCGATTCTACTCTAACAAATGAAGAAACTAACAAATATGCTCCGAATGCGTGGAAAAAGTGGATCACATATGGTCGTGAATCACTTCATCTAGTTAGACGCAGTATATCTGTATTTGATACTGTTAAAAAATGTGATCAAGTCCCATCCAAAGAAACCAAAGAGTATCGGAGATTGCTAGATATTTATCATTATTACGATAAAAGAAAACATGGGTTTGAATATCTAGCAATGGCTGTAACTAGAAAAGCAATCGAAAAAAACGGAATCAGTTGTATTCCTGGATGGATTACTCAACGTTCTGGCGATGGTGGCATAGATTATGTTTTGAGAATGGACATTGGAAAAGACAGGTTATCTGGAATCAAGATTATAGTTCTTGGGCAAGCCAAATGTACAGATCCAACAAAAAGAACAAATGGAAATGATATTGCTCGTACCGTAGCTCGATTAAAGCGAGGATGGATTGGTGCTTTTGTTACCACTTCTTATTTTTCAGAACCTCTTCAAGAGGAATTAAACGAAGATAAATATCCTATTATGTTATTAAATGGGAAAGCTGTTTCTGAACTTGTTGGAGAGGAATTATTTGAGAGAGGTATTGATCTTAATACTTATCTGGGTGATTTGGAGAAAGAGTTTAAAGAAGAAAAACGAATGGCTGAGGACATTCTTTATGCATAAACGTGCAGTTGAACTATAAGTAATCTTTGGAAGTGCCACAGTTATTTTCATAAACAGCCAAAAATAGCTGTTTAAGATTTTCATTTATATTAGCAGAATCTAAATCCACAAAAAACACTTGAACAAATACCTTTTCTCCTCCGTCTTCAATGGCCTCAAAAGATAGTGATGTCAGCTCTCTGACATCGTCATTAATCGGATAAATCAACCAGATATACGGGGTTCGATATTTTTTTGAATATGCATACATCTGATACATATCAGCTTGTGAAATACCAAAATTCTTTGCTGGATTGTTATTTAGCAGTTTCCACTTAGTATCCATTACAACAACTCGATGTAGATCATCATAAGCATTAGTAACGACTATATCCGGTCTTAGTTTAAATTTTCGAGGTTCATCAAATAGATAATAACCACTATCTTGTGCTGAAACATAAATAATGCCATTGCTTTGATTTTCAAATACCGATTTAACTTGTTTTGCTATAAACGCTTCAAAAACCTGTTCCATTGGGAAAAGCAAAGCTTTTCCGGAATTCTTTCCTGAAAATGTAGTAAAGCTCTTGTTAAGCAAGAATATTCTGGCCCACTGAATCAGTAATTCATATTCTTTCATGCCACGATTTAATGAAACCTTAGAAAAATCCCTTTCATAATTATCAGATTCTTCTACTAATTCAAAAGAGTATAGCAACTGCCTTATTTCTCTGGTATTGTCAGTATTATTAGAAATATTCAGGAGCTTCAGTAATGTAGACTTAATCAGCTTGTTCTCAGGTCTATTAACCTGATACTCATCAAATGCCAGATAGAAACGTTCCTTATGAGCCGCATTGTGGGTTATATGTTTGCTGACATTTAGTTTGCCCTTATATACAGAAAGGTTATCCTCGTTACCAATATAATCAGATTTAATTCCGCGCTTAACCAGTGTCCATGCCTGCTGTATATACATACGGATAAAAATCTCATATAAATTCATCTTATCTGCATTCAAAGAAGCAGAACTGAACAGCTTCCCATCAAAGTCTTTGAGGCAATTCAACATTTTAAGAAAGATTCTTTTTGTCTTTGCATTATTGTCATCCTCTCCTAGTGATACTTTAGGCAGGATTTCAATCTGAAACCCACTAGGAAGCTCAATTATGCCAACATAACTATTAAATGTAACAGTATCTCCTACACCACGCTTATACCCGATTCTCATGAATTCGAGTATATCTGCTTCATCTGATGTTGAAACATACTCCTTAATGAACTGCTCTAATTCGCGGAAGTATTTTTCTTCAACATAAACATATCCCTGTGCTGATGACAAAGATTCATTGCAGATGATAGTATCGTATTCTTTAACGACTACGGTTCGGCTCATAGTTTCTTTGAAATATACTTATAGCTTTCGATCTTTCGAAAAGCTGGATAGTTTATCGAATACTTTTTCTCTGAATCAAACTCTTGTACGGTTTCAAAAATATCACTTGCTTCCACTTCTTCATCAGAAACAAATTGATATTGCTTTTTATCTCCTGTCTTTCCATCGTCACCTAAAACTAACTGAATCTTTGCATAATCCTCGTAGAAGTATTCCTGCAATAACGGAATAATAGATTTCTCGAAAATAGCAGCAAGTGTTTCTATTGAATGATTATCTTTCAAAGGCATAAAGAATGCATGACCAATAGTATGTTCTCTATCATATAGGAAAGCTATACGTTCATTGATAATATCGAGCATATCGGCCACGTTTACTGATACCCCATTCTCATACAATACAGGATTAATAGCATTTCGCAGCACTTTTGTATCCGGGAGCATCTCGACAAAAGAAAACCTTCTTCTTAATGCTGTATCCATAATCGCAATTGATCTATCAGCTGTATTCATCGTGCCGAGAATGAATACATTTTTAGGAACACCGAAAACCGAAGCAGAATAGGGCAGTTTAACTGTATTCTCCTCTTTAGCCCCAATTCTCTTATTCTCTTCGATTAATGTTATTAATTCTCCAAATATTTTGGATATATTGCCCCTGTTAATTTCATCAATGACAAACACATAATTCTCATCCGAACTCTCGAGATTTACGCTCTTGTCTTTATTGTACTTACTAACTATGTCTAAAACATCCCGTGCAGGGATATTCAGCTTGTATACAGTTGATAAAGTAAGAGTACGTCCACCATTTAATTCAACTATATCTTCTCTTATGTCCTTAACCAACCATTTTACATTGCGCACACGCCTATAGTAATCAAATGTTTCATCAAATACATAGTCGCCTGTAACAATTCCAATTGCATCTATCTGCGTGGAACTATAACAAGAAAGGACAATATCTCCGATCTTCATTTTATTAATAAAAGCATTTAAGGGGGCTATTCCGCCAAAATACGCTTCGTCTTTAACAGTATTTTCTGTAATCTCCGGTCCATATTCATCCCATCCAATACGAATATGACCATTATCTAAACATTCACGTCGAGTAGGATTCTCGCCTGTTCCCTGTAAGGACACTTTCCAAACGGTAGGAGAGGTGTTTAATCCATAATCTGTGTTCTTCTGTTTTCTAGGTATGGCAGCTCGTTCACAGAACTTCTTAAAAACGCCAGATTCTATAGTGTATTCAAGATCAGATTCATCCTGATCCCCATTATCTATAATAGGTTTAATTCCTTCTATAAACTCCTCATATCCATATGACTGGTGAAAAGTAACAAAGGCTATACGTTCATCTTTTTTGTATGAATCGTATCTTTGTTTTACAGCAGAATAATCTTTTGCAGCTTCTTCCTTTATTTCATCAACAGACTTGTCCTCTATAATTGCAACAGCATATATGACTGTGTTGTAAGTCTTTCCTGTTCCTGGAGGACCATAAAGGATTGTATTTAAGCTGGTGTGTGTCATCTCTGTTCTCTCCTCCAATTCAAATATGCCTTCATCTATAAGCATTTCCATAGCTTCTATAACCGGTTCTCTCATCTTCCATAGATATGAACCTGCTGACCTGTCGTCGGCGAACCTACCTTGAAACAGCACCGGCCAATATCGAGTATTCTCTTCTTCTCGCGGGAGCAACTTGCAGCCTGTCGCTTTTGCAATATTCTGAGCAGCCGTGGTTAAATAACTAATGTAATGTGAAGGAGCATGTCCATATTTGTCGCCCAGTTGCTTGCATGTTCCCATATAGTATGGCATCTTATATAACTCATAAAGCGCGCCTAACCAAGTGCGTTTAACTACACTTTCATCTAGGAATAAATCATGATATTGTTCTGCTGTTATTCCTGGATCATACTCATCAAGTGCAGGAAACCATTCGCTTAATTCTGAGAGACTGTGTTTTCTAGGAAATTGATCTAATATACGGTAATTTCTAATCGTTAGATTCGAATCTCGAAATTCCTTTATTCTTTTACAATTATCTATATATGTGGAAAGCTTTCTAGGCTTATTCAACACAATGCCAAGAGGTTCATATACTGTTCCATCGCCATAATTCGAGTTTAGAATCGGAAAAGTAAATGGTTTCAAACAGTGAAGCATTACTGACGCTGCAGCAGCCTGCATGCCTTTGAAATCGGAATCAAATGTCATTTCACATAAATCAAATATCTGATTATCATCACTCAAATCAATTATATCTGTCATCAGCTTAATAAATCTTTTACATGACTTATCATCGGCCTTTCCTTCAAAAGAATAAAACCCGGAACCAAACATACCTATTGAGGGGCTCTTCGAATTACGATTAGTATACTTTTCTCTGCAGGCATTATCCCAAACATCATCTATAACCTTGATCAATCGTTCCTGTTCTTCTTCAGGAAGATGTCCTTTTTTGATGTATTCCTTTTTCTTCCCTGCATTCAGCATCCATGTCCCTAGAGCCATTGCATATACTGCATTAAGGTCTAAGAAATTAATTTCAGATGTGTTAATTATAGTTGAATATGATCTCACTATTTCCCGCATCAACTCATAACTGCCGTCGTGAACATCTGGATCCATTTCGGGTTCTTGATTAAGTAGAGTAATAATCTCTTCAGCATCCATAAGAAACTCCTCCTATATATTATTCCTTAACCAGCTGACCACATTCCGGACATCGGGGAGATTTTTCAAAATCTGTATTGCAGCGGCTGCATATGTATCTAAGAACACCTTCGTTGTTAATATATATCTTTTGGGGTGTAATTGGAGTATTAATATCACCTACTATATTATTCACCATTTTATCTAAAAGTTCGTATCCTTGAACGGGGCTTCCAATTAGTTTGATTGAAGTTGCAATCCGCCTATGCACAAAGTGCTTTGGTAGAGATTCGTCTAGGTCTATCTTATATGCTCCTCTAAACACATAATCTCCTCCACTTTCTTTTGCAAAAATAACATCCACACCTGAATAGGCATCATTTGGATTAGTATGCGCTTTCCCTTCATTAGCATCATCAAAATAAAAATAATTCCAATCTTCCGATAAGTAATTTTTAAACCCATCAGATGTAGGTATATATTCACCATCTAACTTGTCCGAAAGCTTTGGGAACCAGATCCTAAAATCGTTTTTGGTTTTGTTGCTTGGCCAACAAGCCTGTTGCCAGGTAATATCACCATAATTTTTCCCAGTGCACCAATTGATAGCATCAATCTTCTTTTTGAAAGATATTTTTTCATTAACATTAAGTATTCTATAATCTTTGCTCATAGGCTATCTGACCTCACTCTTTAACTAGCTGACCACAGTCAGGACATCTTGGAGACTTATAAAAGGATGTTCCGCATCGTCCACATATGCACTGTACACTACCATCCGCCTTTCGTACTATCCCTTTAGGTTTCATTGGTACATTGATATCACCTAAACGAGGTTCTTCAGCCGGCTTAATGGATGCTATCAACTTGTATTCTGTTGCAATTCTTATGTGTTGTCTGGTTAACACATCAGCTTCATAAATCGGATGTGTCTCAAACACTCCAAGAAAGCTAAAAGTTCCATTTATCCGAGCAAACACCAGCCTCTTTTTTGCATGACTATAGTCTACCTTAACTGCCTCATCGTGCTGCACGTCATGGTTAACTTCTGTTATCACTGTTTTATCCGGAGACAACGTATTGCTCCACATCTGTGTTCCTCCAAAAGATCCGTCTGGCCTAACATTTTTCTCGTAAATAGTCGGAAACCATGCTGCATATTCATCATTAATATCAAACCATGCCTTCATCCATCCGGCATAGTTTTTCCCAAAATACTTGTTTATGATTTCATATATCTTTAACCCAGAGATGTTATCGCCAACACATAGATAACCATCTTTACTCATGATGATTTCTCCTCTATATTTACGATCTAATAAGCTGCCCACAACCAGGACATCTTGGAGCTTTTAAGAAAATCAAGTCACAACGTGGACATTGCAATTCAATAGTTTCTTTGTCCTTGCGTATTACTTTTTTAGGATCCAACAGCACATTTATTCCTTTAGGAGCTATTGCAGGCTCTCTGCCAAGTTTTCGACTGACAAAACGCAAAAATGCATCATAGTCTGCCTGCTTAATTTCACTATAGTAATCATAACCTGCTTCATCAGTTGGCACGTTAAGCGCACTTCCTCCCTTTACGGTTATATCAACTTTGTCCGTAGATCTGTAGAAGACCTTCATGGAATCTTTTCTTAGGCAACCATAGTAGACAGTTCTTGAATACTCATCTTTGCCCATATGAATCCGTTTATGCTTGTCATCACCGCTCATCTTATCGCAAATACCATAAGACTTTGCTTTATCACAAAACAACCTATAATTGTCTAACTTGGCTTCAGAAATCATATTACTCCTTTACTGCTTGACCGCACTCTGGACAACGCGGAGCTTTCAAAAATACATAGTCACATCTTGCACATTGAAAGCGTACTGTTCCATCTAACTCATTGATAATGTTTTTTGGTACTAATGGAGTGTTAATATCCTGAGGTTCAAAACTCCAATTCATATATTTCTCTTCGCCCATCATCCATATAAATGAATGAGCATCAAGCAATCTTATCTCATGAGAAACATCCAGATATCGAGGCATCAATTTCCTGATTTCTCGTATGGTATTAACAAAATCACAGTAGTTATCCCAACTGCAATTGAAAGTCAACGTTAGATTAATACCTAGCTCCTTGAAAGCTCTATCGAACCCCTGAGGGCTTGTAGGAAGATATTTAGTATCATCTTTAATGAAGAACAGATATGCCAAGGTTGAATATTTGGCTCCAAAGACCTTAACAGCATACTCAAACGAAGCTTTATCATTATCTTCCTTGAAAATTTTATATATAGCTCTCTCTGCATCAGGGTTATATTCCTTCTTTGACTTATCAAAGTGATTATTGAAGTTTATCTTCCCGTTGAAATTGACGAGGTTGGCTCCTATCTCCATAGCTTTGATTATTCTCTCGGCAATTCTTCCTGAACCGATCCAGCTTTCATCCCACTCAGAGACATTGAGAATTGTTTGTGCTTTTCCAGGGATTTTTGCCTTATATCCTTCTTCCTTACCCAAAAGCTTCCCTTCATCTTTGAAATCTAACGGATTACTATCGTTGTTTTTTTCATGAATAAACGCAGTAAACTTATTTGACTGTTTTTCAAAAACTGATAAATCTATCTGATTCACGCCTCATATCTCCTTGAAATCGTGACAGCTTTACTGCTGTGTTTTCTTAGAATTATCTGAAACTATACTAATTATAGTATTTAAATATTAAAAAATCTTGAATACAGGGTTTCCAATAGTATTATCATCACACTACAGTACACTACAGTACAAATTATAAAATAGCGGCATTTCCAATAAAGGGACTTCATACTACTATCGTTTCATTTCGATTCCAGTTGCAACGGATACAACGCGTTGTTAATCTGTTTTATTGATTATTTTTGTAAAGATTTGTAGTATGAAATCATAGTACTCACAAACAAATCTCAATGCTTATTTTCATACGGAGGAATTATCAATGGCAGAAGAGAAAAAAGTTGAAGTAGCAGCAAAGGCTGCTGAAGTAAAGAAAGACACACCTGCAAAGAAAACAGCTGCTAAGAAACCTGCAGCTAAGAAAGTAGCTTCTGCTAAAAAGGCTGCAACCAAGAAGCCCGCAGCAAAGAAAGCTGCTCCTGCTAAAAAGCCCGCAGCAAAGAAAGCTGCTCCTGCTAAGAAGGTTGCTACCAAGAAGCCCGCAGCAAAGAAGGCTGCTCCTGCTAAGAAGGCAGTTGCCAAGAAACCTGCAGCTAAGAAAGCACCTGCAAAGAAGCCTGCAGCTAAGAAAGTTAAGAAACTCGGCAAAGTTATTTTTGAAATCGAAGGTCAGCAGATCGATTACAAGAAGATCGAGAAGAAGGCAGCTAAGCTCGGCGGCGACGTCTA
>JAEEGL014739465.1_pt1 | contig 19458 bp, 15 predicted proteins | sample 9134231 | NCBI WGS metagenome assembly JAEEGL01 (sample SAMN16246548, study PRJNA631951) | gut metagenome | biome: gut microbiome; feature: rumen; material: fiber-attached | host: Bos | place: Iran: Karaj | collected 2018-10
AAATGGTGAACGTAAACAGAACAAAAAACTTTGAAATTTCTAATTAATAATTCGAAATTCAACAATGACCATCAAAGACAAACTCTCAGCTGAACCAGGATTCCTATACGTCATTGACCAGATGGAACTAATGTCCTCACTTGGACGGCGACGCATGCTTGAACAGCCATTCCTGACCGACCGCGACTCACTGCTTGCCGAATACGGAAACACAAGACGAATCCTCTCTCTGCTTCGAAGCGACGACTGTTCCCACGCCGTGGCCGTAATACGCCACCAGCTGATGATGACACACGACCTGCACGGGACTCTACTAAACCTGCAGCATCACCTTGTCCTTGAAGAAATTGAACTCTTTGAGATAAAAAACTTCTCATTCCTCTGCATGGAGACTCGCAAGGCGGCGGAAAGCCTCGGCATCAGCGACGTACTTAACATTCCCGACATGTCGCCACTCTTTACCCTACTCGACCCTGACAACACCAACATACCCAACTTTTACATCTACGACAGCTACCACCCACAACTCGCCGAACTGCGTAGCCAATTGCGCGCGAAACAAACTCTCCTCGACCAGAGCAACAAAAGCGTTGAAGAAAACGCTCCCCTGCAACGCGAAATCAACGAACTATTCGAGAAACAGAACATTTTACAGCAAGAGGTCATTGAACGACTCTCAGAACAGCTGTTTCCCCACCTCGACACACTTGACACGGCTTGCAAGAACATGGCATACACCGATTTCCTGTTCGCAAAGGCAACCCTTGCAGACAAATGGGGACTCTGCTCTCCACAGATACTTGAAGACAACAATGCTGCAACATGTCTGAAAGAGTTGTGGAACCCACGGCTCAAAGAGAGGATAGAGAGCCTCGGGCAACGCTACCAACGAATTGACATCGAAGTTCACAACGGAGTATGCCTCGTGACGGGAGCCAACATGGCCGGCAAGACGGTGCTGCTGAAAAGCATCGGCATCTGCCAACTGCTTGCACAATTCGGATTCTATCTGCCTGCAGAAAGCGCACAGTTGACAATGGTTGACGATGTGGTGTTCTGCATCGGCGACGAACAGAACGAAATGAATGGTCTCTCCTCGTTTGCGTCAGAGATTATAAAAATCAGCGACACCCTGAAACTCAGCAAGGAACACCAACTCCTCATACTCATCGACGAGCCTGCCCGAACTACCAACCCCGTAGAGGGCAAGGCTATTGTGCAGGCTGTGTCAACAATACTTGGACAACGCAATTCAAAAACACTGATAACGACACACTACAGCCAACTTGGGCTCCCATGCAGAAGATTGAGAGTCAAGGGCTTTGCAGAAGATATGAGCAACCTGACCCTGAGCCCGGAAAATATCAACCAGTTTATGGACTACTCCCTACTCGAAGACAACAGCGACGAGGTGCCGCAGGAAGCACTCCGAATAGCCACAATTCTCAACTGCGACAGCGAAATGCTACAAACTGCAAAACAATTTCTTTAACAGCACAGCACCATCCAAGTTATCATAAGGTCATAATTAAGGTTAAAACTTAAAACAAAAACTAAAAACTAAAAACTTTTTTGTATTTTTGCCGCGTCATTTATTAATAGAAAAACAATAAACAAAATGAAAAGAATAGAACACATTATCTTTTCTATAATACTCATAACGAGTATTATAACACCGGTCAAACAGACACTGGCCGATGATATCAAGGACGTCAAGGCACGCCAAGTCGGAGCCTATTTTCTCGCTTCACAGCTTGGCAACAAAGCCATAACCCCCGCCACATTGTCCCTTTCGTACACCATTCCCAACGTCGAAAAGGACATTCCTGCTATTTTCATCTACAACACCGCCGACAAGCACGGTTTTGTTGCCGTCTCCGGTTCAGATTGCGTGGATCCCATAATCGCCTACAGCACAGAATATTCTTTCGATCCAAACAACATTCCGCCAAACTTTCAGTGGTGGCTAAACGAACAGGCAGAAGTAATCGTTTATGCCCAGAATAACAGCGACCTTTTGGAACCTGCAAAGAGGGTTTCTACTGCTTGGCGCGAACTCGAGGAGCAGACCCTCCCCTATTTCGGAACAGGTCAGAAAGAGATTACAACCCTCCTCACCTCCACTTGGAACCAGAGCCCCCTCTACAACGACTCCTGTCCCACAGTTGACGGTCAGCTCGCCGTCACGGGATGCGTCGCAACAGCTATGGCTCAGATTATCTATTTCTGGAAATACCCCAAAGTCGGCAACAGCAGCCGCACCATCCGTTTTAACGGAGTAAATCGCACCATTTATTTCTCAAGGACTTACTACGACTATGACAACATGGTTGATGCTCTTAACAGCAACTCAACACCCGAACAGATTGCCGCCGTTGCACAGCTCAGCTTCCACTGCGGCGCTGCAATCAATATGGACTACGGCGCTGACGGCAGTTCCAGTTATTCCGACAAAGTCCCCCTCGCTTTACGCAAATATTTCAAATATGACGCCGACAGCCTACGACTGCTCATGCGCACTGAAGCACCCTACAACACCAATGCCGAGCTGTGGACAAACACCATCAAGAGCGACATACTTAGAGGGCGCCCCGTATATTACTCTGGATACTCGCCCGACAACGAAGGTGAGACACACTCTGGTCACGCTTTCATCTGCCATGGATACAACAGCCAGACAAATATGTTCAAATTCAACTGGGGCTGGGGAGGATGGCTCGATTTTTGCTGGTGCAATGTTCTTAGCGGAGAGCTGAAACTGAAACAAGGTCCAACCACCTACTACAATTTCAATACCCGCCATCAAGTCATAATTGGAATACAGCCCCCACCCGACACCATTGGCGGCGGAAGCGTGGCAATCAATGACATTGACAGTCCCTTCACTACGGAGATCTATCCCAACCCTGCTCACGAATACGTCACGATAAGCTACCAACTCGACGCGAACTCCACCGACGCCGACCTGCAGATTTTCGACGTCACTGGACGCAAAGTCGATGAGCTTCGCCTGTCGCATGCTTCCAATCAGGTTGTCGTCCCTGTCCAGAACTATCGCCCTGGCCTTTACATCTGCCGCCTGCAGGGAAAAACCATGAAGTTCGTGGTGCAGTAAGGATATCTGAAACAGATATTACAACCATTTTTAGAATATTACAAATATTCTTACACGGAAGAATAATCCGTGCCAACTTTATTGTAAACAACTATGTTTCTCCCATTTTTCCATTCTTTTTATTCTTCTTTTAAGGGACAATTTGGAGAATTCGGTGTATCATTGTTTTTAAGACAATTGCCAAAAGAATATTATGTATTCAACAATGTTTATCTCAATGACAATGGTCACTCCGTACAAATAGACCATGTAATAATTTCTAAATATGGTATTTTTGTAATTGAAACGAAAAACTATTCTGGGAAAATATACGGAAGTGACAACTCTGAAAAATGGTCACAATATTTATGTGGTAAAAAATATGAATTCCTCAATCCAATCAAACAGAACCAATCACACGTTCTAGCATTGAAATCCGTCCTGGGAATTTCTTCAATAAATATTTTCTCTATTGTTGTTTTTCTTTATGGTGTTGATTTAAGATGCAAAACATCAAGCACTGTAATTAATGTTTCTCAACTTTTTAGTTATATTTATTGTCAACAACAAATAGTTTTTAATGACGATGATGTTAATCGACTTGTAGAAAAGCTATACAATCTAATGATCAAAGATCCTGATAGAGCAAGCAAGCATGTTTCTACTGTTAGAAAAAACATTTCCGAAAGCACATCGCAAGTAGCTAATAGAGTATGCCCAAAATGCGGAGGAAGACTTGTTATTCGTAAAGGTAATTCAGGATATTTTCTTGGATGCAGCAATTATCCTTATTGCAGATTTACTTCAAAAGTTTCTCATTGACATTATAATAACTTCCAAAGTAACATAATAGAAAAAAACCTAAGACATTGTGGCAATAAAAAGATTTTAACTATTATGTGTAAAAGACACTTCCATAAAAAGACCTCGTTTCAATTTTTTTCACTATTACTTAATGTGGTTATTCTATTTCATCCCGTCCACCCTCATCGCAGACTTGTTTCGCGATCTCCTATAACTTTACATATAATGCAGATTCCACATCAAGTTCGGAATGAGGATTTGTTTGTGTAACGGAAAGAAATGATCGGCAGTCAAAAAAAATATTACTAAAAAAATGAATAACAAGATATTAAAATAATAATTAAAAAAAAAAAAAAAAAAAAAATCAAGTCACCGTGCTTTTTTGTGTTTTGCTCCGTATTATATATATAAATAACTAGGAAAAACAAAAAAGATTTAGACAGTAGAACAATCGGAAAATTAACAAAATTTAATAATTATTTTTCGACTTTTTTTTAAAAAACATGCTCATATTTTTTTTAAAACAAAACATAATGAAGAAAAAAAAATCCCGTTTGCTGCTTATTGCTACACTTTTTTTTGTTCCTACGACAATACAGGTGTCAGCAATTTGACAACAGGTGTTTACTTTGCCTGTATCCACAATGAGAATGTCAACATAGTAATAAGAGATTAATAATAAAAACAAATAATCATCATGAAAAAAATACTACGGTTCTTAGTTCTGTTCTTTGTTTTAGTTTCCACATCGCCACAGCTGCATGCCACCAACGACACCCTAACCGTCGCCAACGGCACAGCAACAAGCTACGCACCTATCTATTACGAAATTTTCGGCTATGGTCCGCAGCAATGCCAGATGATCTATCCTGCCTCCATGCTCAGCGACTTGCAGGGTCGCAGCATCACAGCCATGGCCTTCTATATGAACTCGCCGTCGCCGTCGTCGTGGAATATCAACGTGACTGTGCGCGTCGCCATAGTCAACGAGTCCACCCTCTCCGCCATCAACACCACCGCCAATTTCGTCCAAGTTTGGCAGGGAGCCGTGACCGGCCAGAACAGCATCCAGTGGTTCAACTTCTCAGAACCGATAACTTATTCCAGCGGGAACCTTCTTGTCGAAGTCTCCGCAACAGCGTCTAACAGTTATAACGCTTCGGGCTCTTTCGTCGGCATCACACAGAACGGGGCATCATATATCAGCTACAACCTCTTTGGATACGACCTTGGTCAGGTGGACGATTTCCTTCCAAAGGCCTCTTTTGTCTATAACAACGATGCCGCATGTTTCCAACCTGCCGACCTCGCCGTCAATCTCGAACAATTCATCGCCACCGTCACTTGGAATCCTGGTGCTGACGAAACAAACTGGCTCATGAAACTCAACGACTCTGTCATTGGCAACGTGACGAGTCCCGCAGTACTCTACGACCTTTCCCCAGCCACAGACTACACCGTCGCAGTGCAATCACTCTGTTCCAACGGAGACACCTCGATTGCCACGATGACCACCTTCAGCACCCCATGCCTAAACACAGTGGCACCCTACACCGAAGGATTCGAAGGCTACACATCATACGCCCTACCCAACTGCTGGCTTGTCCACTCTTCTTATGATTCTTATGGTTTGGTGACCCCCTGCATTTATGCCCAGGAATCCCACTCCGGCAACAATTCTCTGGCCTTCTCGTCTTTCATGGCAGACAACTTCATCGTTACACCGACTGTTAATCTCGGCGCTGCCAACATGCATGTCTCGTTTTGGGGCTTTATGCGGTACGGAAGCGGCGTTTTCGAAGCCGGCTACCTTACCGACCGCAACGACACCTCCACCTTTGTTCCGAGAATTACACTGACAAACACTGGTAACGAATGGCAGCACTATGAGTTCTATACCGACACTGTCACCGTGGACACTATCTATATCGCTTTCCGCTCCACTATGGAGGAGATGTTTATCGACGACCTTGTTATTGACGAAGCCGAAGGTTGCCGCCTGCCGGAAAACCTGAGCATCGACACCACAACTGACCATTCGGCTTCCCTTTCGTGGACCATGTCGAACAATGCCGCAGGCTACGAAATAGCCTATTCAACCGAAAACAATATAGAAACCGCCCAGACCATTACGGGCATACCTTCGGCTGGACTTGCCATGACCATTGGCGGACTTAACAGCAACACAACATACTATTTTTGGATACGCTCCCTGTGCGACGACGACACCACCAATTGGCAATTCATCGACTGGACGCGAACAACTTGCAGCGACGGCATGAGTGTCCCCGTGGTTGAGGACTTCACCCATATCGCTTCAGATGTGCCACCTGCTTGCTGGACCCTCGTCCAGAACTACACTTCGAACGAACACACCTATCCCTACGTGTCAAACAATTCCCTCTATTTCTATTGTCTCAACAGCGACACCAACCTTATCGCCATGCCCTATATCAACCTGCCGGCCAACCAAATGGAGGTGACTATAGAGGCTTACACTGTCTTTAACAACCGTTGCAACTTTACATACGGCTACATGACAGACCTCTCCGACCCATACAGCTTTGTCCCGTTGGGCAATGTCACCAACACCTCTGCCGCCGAGATTGAATTCAACACCTCGTCGGTGACGACCTCGACAGACAGCATTTGGATTGCTTTCCGCGCCACGACGTTGACTTCCAACCACTCCACGGGAAGCGCCTACCTAACAAGGGTAGAAGTGCGCCGCCACTCTTCCTGCGAGCGACCCTCATATCTGGCTGTTGACACCTTCACCCATGACGCTATTTCGCTGCACTGGAACAATACTGGAGCCGATGGATATGAACTCTGCTGGAACGACAACAGCGTAGTTTATACGAGCGACACCAGCATAACACTGCAAGGTCTTGCTCCTCGAACAACATACTATCTGCAAGTACGTTCCATCTGTACCAACGATACAAGCTACTGGCGGCAGGCGGAAAATCCCGTCACCACTGTCTGCGGCGAAGAGTCCTGCCAACTTACCGTAGAGATGTTCGACAACTTCGGCGACGGTTGGACAGGCAACGCCATCAAATTCTTTGTAAACGGAATGATTGTCAAGACTGCCACGCTGGATTATGGCAGCGATACCACCGTGACAATCCACGTCTGTGAGGGCGACACCGTGGACCTAATATGGCAGGGAGGATCCTTCCCTGAGGATGCTTCGTTCACAGTACTCCATTCCGGAATAACGCTGATGAGCGGCGTCGGCAGCAATTATTTCACCGGTGACCTCATCACCACCCTGCACGGCTGCCCCAGTTGCACCCCGCCGACGGGCCTCACAGTCACAGATTTCAGCTCCGATAGCATCAACATCAGCTGGACCCCAGCCGACAACGAATATGACAACGAGTGGATCGTGTCGCTCAACGGCATCCCTGTCGGCAGCCCTACATCGCCGAACTACACTCTTCACAACCTGACCCCCAACACCGAATACACTATTGGCGTGGCGACGCACTGCTCCGGGGAGGACACAAGTGTCTATGTCACCACACAGGCTTTCACCGACTGCGCAAATGGCAACTGTGAACTGATCTTCGCACTGCACGACCGTTATGGAGACGGATGGGGCAATGCCGGCATCTATGCCTACCATTCAGGCATACAGCAGTTCATCACCCTTCCCAACGGAAGTGACGCCACTGAGACGATTCATCTCTGCAATGGCGAGAACATTACACTGATTTGGAACCAAGGGGGCCTCTACGACGATGATTGTTCATTCATCGTCTCCGCCACCGACGGCCACGAGGTGACAAGGGTGGATTGGGCCAACATGCTCAACCACGGCGACACCATCTTCAGCGGTCCGTCGGAATGTCGCTCTTGCGTGAAGACCGACAGCATAATGGTCACTAATATCTCCTCTTCTTCCATGACATTCTCGTGGACAGCCACGGGCGAAGAATCTGAGTGGACATTGCGGATAGTCAACCCCTACGGCACAATCGTGGATACCAACCACCTTACCACCCCCACATTTACAGCCACTGGTCTGACACCCAGCGACACATTGTGGGTCAATGTAAAGGCTTTCTGTTCACCGACCGACAGCTCCTGGTTGTCCGACACATTCAAGTTTGTCGTGCCCTGCTCGCCGACCGAATTGCCATGGTACGACGACTTCTCCAACCTACCTCTTGAATATGTATACTATAAATTGCCCCCATGCTGGTCCATCATGGAACGCAGCGATGATACTCCAATACTTACCTATTACAACAATATCTATCTAAGTGCCACGACCTACAGCAATACGCCAGACTCAGCTCACGCTATGGCTTCCACACCGTTCCTTGCCGCGCCAGCAAACGGCCTATATGTACGCTTCCATGCCTCCACGAATAATGGACAGTCGAACAATGCCCTCTTCCAGGCCGGTATTGTCACAAACCCCTACGACCCCGAGACATTCGTCCCTCTTATGCAGCTCGATAACAGTTCAAGTAACCGCGAATACGAATTCAGGACCAATTCGTTGAATATCACCGATACGGCATGTGTCGCTTTCCGCACCTCCAACTACGAAACAGGCACTGAAATTTCCTCTACATACTATGACATATATGTCGAAGCCATAAACAGCTGCCCCTTCCCCGACAGTATCGAGGTTGTCGAGGTCACGGAACATACGGCGACCCTCTCGTGGCCTGCCGTGGGCAATGCCTATAAAGTATATCTCAACGACTATCTGTTCGCCACAGTCTATGACACAGTCTTTACCGTCACAGGACTTCAGGACCATAGCGATTATATAATACGTATCCGAACCCTCTGTGACAACGGCGACCTGAGCGTTCCTGTAAGCGTCTTCATAAGCACTACTTGTGAGGACATTCACCTACCCTATTACGAGTACTTTCTCGGAGTGGCATCCGAGCAGACTCCCCATTGCTGGACTACACCCATTACCGCCACAGACAGCCAGAACCGAGTATTCCCCTGCGCTTACTTGACCAACGACTGCCACAGCACCCCTTACGGTCTGGCTATGCATGCCCACAGCGGAGCCCAGTCCATGGCATCTTCACAACGTCTTATCGGCAACATGGGCAATATCAATGTTTCCTTCTGGGTTGAAGGTTACGGAAACATCGGTTTCGTTGCTGGTCTGCTCACCGACCCCGACGACGTTTCGACCTTTATCCCCATGCTGACAGTCAACCAAATCCTTAACCAACATGATTTCCAATACAGTTTCCGCACCGACACCATGGCCGAGGCTTTGACTGACACTGTTTTCCATTTTGCTATAAAGGCCTTCTCTAACAACAATTACGGAGGACGCTTCTATGTGGATGACATCAACATTGTCGAGATTCCAGAATGTTCTTCATCGTTCGACTATCTCAATGTTCCATACCTCACCGATAGCACTGCCACCATCGAATGGCAGACAAGCCTTGGCCATAACGAGAACGCCATCTATACGGTACAGCTGTTCGACACCAATTCAAACCTGCTGAACAGCATCACCACAACGCAACAGACCGAAACCCTTACCGGACTCAGCATCATGACAAACTATCGCGTGGTCGTGACGCTAAACTGTGGCGGCACGGTCTCCACCGTAAGCGACACCGTTGACTTCATAATATATTGCAATGGCACCAGCCTACTCGAGGTATCCTCACCCACTTCGTCAGCCGACCAAGTCTGCCTGCCAATGTGGCACGACTACAGGCACTCCATGTCGCAACAGATCTACAAAGCCCACGAACTCAACGACACCGCCGCCTCCTTCAGGAGTGTCAAGTTCAACTACGACTATCCCTATCCACTAACAGGCAACGAATTCAACATCGAGATTTATCTCTGTAACTACCCCGACAGCACTATCACCCAGTGGGTTTTGCCTGCCAACATGCAGCTTGTCTATAGCGGGCCCTTCCCTGCACACCAGGGCTGGAACGAATTCGTCTTCTCATCACCGTTCTACTACGACGGAGAAAGCAACCTTCTCCTTGCTGTAAAGGCCGACGGACCCAACTTTTTGTCAAGCGACTTCCGTTTCAAGGTTCACCAGGCTTGGAACAACTGCGCGCTCTACTATCATAATGACATGTTTTCGTGGGTACCCACCTCATCACGCAACAGCACCTCCTACCGCAACGACGTACGATTTATCACCTGCATCTCCGATTGCAACAGTCCTACCGACCTGACAATAACAACCATCGAGTTCAACAGCGCAACCCTTTCATGGAACGGCCCAGCCGACAACTATGAGATCGCCATCCGTTCCGACTCCACCCAGTGGAGCGCTCCCATTAATGTAGAGAATACAACATCCTACACCTTCACCGGCCTCTCGCCCGACACCTATTACCAAGTCCGTGTACGTTCGCTATGCGACGAAGCCAACGCCTTCCTCTCCCACTGGACAGAAACCTCCTTTGTTACCGACACCGTCAGCTGCATAGCCCCCGACCAACTCGACACCGTCAGCACTGAGCTGAACAGCGTTACCCTCAACTGGAATGAAGAATACGTGACATCCTCATCATGGCTAATCCATGTCTGGAACACCGATTTCGACCAGTACTACATGGTCAACGACAAGCCTGCCACCGTCACAGGCCTCTCCAGCAACGTGCTCTACAACGCCGAGGTCATAGGACTTTGTTTCAACGGCGACACCTCATCGCCAAGCAACACTATTCAGTTCACCACCCGCACCTGCAAACCAGTTACAAACCTATCTGTCAGCAACATAACTGATCATTCCGCCATTGTCTCATGGAGTGGTGTCGCCCAAAGTTTTATCGTCGAATATGGACCGCAGGGCTTTGTGGCAGGAGAAGGCATTATCAGCGAGGTGAACACTACGGCAGAGATACTATCCGACCTTGAACCAAACACCGCCTACAGCGTCACCGTCCGCACCCGATGCAACGACAGCAGCCTCAGCGCCAGAGTCTCCGTCGACTTCCAGACAAACTCAACTCAAGGCATAGACAATGCTGATGACTTCAATGTCTTCCTCTACCCCAACCCGACATCAGGCTTAACGACCATCGCCCTTAGCGGCATAAACGAAGAGGTGGATATTTCCCTCATTGACATTAACGGACGCACCGTACTCCAACTCCATCCTACATTTGATGCGGAATCCCTTAGCTCCAATAATTCGAAAATCGAAATTGATGTCAGCGGACTTTCTTCAGGAGCCTACTTCGTCCGCATAAACACCAACCACGGCACCTGCTACAAAAAGCTGATAGTAGAGTAACCGAAAAAACTTGTTCAGGACTTAACACTCTCTGCAGGCACGAGGGCAGCGATCTCCAATGGATCCTCTCCCTTAAGGCCGGAATGAGAACATCTGGGAATATCAACAAAATAATGTTGATACTTTCACGTTATTGCATTAAGATAAGTGCAAGAAAAGCAGTACTTTTACAGAATAATAATTCAAAAAAAATAAAAATATGTTATTGATTAACAGCATCTTGTTAGATGCAAGCGCATCCAAAATTTCTGTTCTCAGCCTCGCCATGAAGGGCGGATGGGTCATGGTTGTCCTCGTCTGCCTGCTTGTTTTGGCTATCTACATCTCAATTGAACGCTATTTGGCACTCAACCATGCATTGAAAGATGACTCGAGCGTTTTCATGGAACGCATCCGCAGTTTCGTGCATCAGGGCAACCTCGAAGGTGCCAAAGACTACGCAAAGACAACCGACAGCTCGATAGGCCGAATGGTCAGCAAGGGTCTGTCGCGTCTGGGCCGTCCGCTAAGCGACATCCAAACCGCCGTTGAAAACGAAGGCAAACTCGAAGTCGCCAAACTCGAGAAGCGCGTTTCACTCGTTGCTACCGTCGCCTCGCTCGGCCCCATGCTCGGCTTCCTCGGTACCGTTACCGGTATGGTCCGCGCTTTCCAACAAATGGCTAACAACGGCAACAACATTGATATCGCAATGCTTTCGCAAGGCATCTACGAAGCCATGGTGACAACCATCGGCGGCCTCATCGTCGGCATCATCGCCTACTTCCTCTACAACCTGCTGGTAAACCGCATCAACAAGGTCGTCATGCTTCTCGAAATCCGCTCGATGGAATTCATGGACCTGCTCCACGAACCAGCATAATGAAGTTGCAGCATGCTCACGGAGAGCATTATTTATAAAGTATAAAAATGAAAGTCAACTATGATTAAAAGTCAAAATCAAATAAGGATAGAGACTGGCTCGTCATCGATGTCCGACTTGGTCTTCCTGCTGTTGATATTCTTCATCCTGACCTCGACACTCATCAGCCCAAACGCCGTAAAACTCTTTCTGCCCGAAAGCAACAACAAGACCATGGCCAAAGAGAGCGTCACAATATACATAGACAACATAGGTGCCGGAGCCACCGATACTTCACTATGCCGCTGCCAATTCCAAATCGACGAGATACCACTGGGAGCCACAGGCGGACAGGATCTGGTGGACGAGATGAAGAGTGTCCTCGTCACCGAACTTGACAAGTTGGCACCAGGAGACCCCGAAGCCGGTGTCTTCGTCCGTGCCGACCAAAGCGTAGATGTTCAGTATGTGGTACATGTCATCGACGCCGTCAACCAGATAAACAGCGAGAAAGGAACCAAACACAAGGTGGTGCTTGGCACCAGGGCGGCAAAATAGTAGTGTTCCACCATTAACAATTGAGAACCATGAAACAAGAGACGAAAGACAAGACCACATCGGCAGTGACCACACTGCTTATCATGCTTGCGTCAATAGCGCTGTGTTCGTGGATAGGGTACAAACTTCCCGACCCACCGATTGAGGAGGAAGGCATGGGCGTGGCAGGTGAGATTCTCGGCGAAGTGGAAGGCTTCGGAAACAACGACCAGGCAACCTTCGACGACAACTCGTCCTCGGCCTCTCCTTCATCGTCAACACCGGAGGAGAGCTACACCACCGGACAGGAATCACCCGTGGCCAAGACTACCAAGACTGAGGAAAAACCGACTCCCACCAAAACTGAACCAGCAAAGACCAACACCCAAAACACCACCAACACCAACCCTGAACCGGCCAAACCCACAACCAACACCAACGCTCTATTCAAGGGCAACAAGAACGGCAACGGCGGTGAAGGCAAAGGCACAGCGACAGGCAGCGGACAGGCCGGAAGCCCCGACGGCAGCCAAGGTGCACAGGGAGGCAGTGGCAAAGGAACCGGATCGGGCTACTCGCTTGGTGGCAGAAGTCTGCGCGGAACACTGCCAGTGCCCAACTACACCAGTTCCAAGGACGGCGATGTGGTTGTACGCATCAAAGTGGACCGCAACGGCAATGTCGTGGAGGTCGAGGCTCCAGCCAAGGGTTCCAAAAACTATGACAACAGCATGGTTGAAGCCGCTAAACAGGCAGCCAAGAAAGCCCATTTCAACGCCGACCCCAACGCCACGGAATACCAGTATGGTACAATTACTTACAAGTTCCGTAGAGTAGGCTGAAAAAAGTTCCTGAAATTTTTTGGCCGAAAAATGCAAGTTTTTTCTATAATAAGGTACTAACAAATGTTAACCATCGAACAGGAGCAGGAGATAGTCCAAAGGATACTTTCTGGCGACGTAAATCAGTATGCATTGATTGTCAAGGAGTATCAGAAGATTGTGGGCAACCTTTGCTACAAACTGGTGGGGGACAAACTGGATGTCGACGAGGTGACGCAACAGGTGTTCGTGGAGCTCTATTCCGCACTGCCTCGATTCCGTCACGACTCAAAACTAAGCACTTACATCTACCGCATCACCGTCAATGTAACATCCAAACTGATAAAACACGAACAACGGCGTGTCAGTTACGAGCCCCAGACCGACAGAGAAAACGCTGACCACCAACGTTCGCATGAAGAGCAGATATTGCAAGAGGAGCAGTTCCGAAAGCTTCATCAGGCCATAGGCATGTTGAAACACGAACAACGTACGGCTTTAGTCCTGTACTCATTCAAAAACTTCTCTTACAACGAGATTGCCGAAGTGATGCAGGTCTCTCTCTCAAAAGTTGAATCGCTGATCTTCCGAGCAAAAAAGAACCTTCAAAAACTGATGACATAACATTGATAGATATGAATTATAGAAAAGAGATAGAAAACGACATCTGGTTTGCCGGACAGCTTGAAGCTCTGCGCCAAATGGAAACTCCGCACGAAGTGGATGTTTGTGACGCAGTCATGAAGCAGATCGCCAAGAAACCGCTTATGGTACCTGTAACCATAAACAAAAAGCGGAAGAACCTACGTTTAGCCGGCGCAGCTTCTGTTATAGGAATTGTAGCAGTCGCTGCAACACTGTTCTCCATATCGAACAACAAACTACAGGCTGCAACAACGGCAGCCTACAACACCTCACTGTCAGACAGGTGCTGTGATGTTTACGATTACTGCAATGGCTATGGCGACGAGGAATCATTAGAGAATGCAGCATTCTACGACAATCCAATAACCGACTTTATATAAGACATTATGAAACGCTTCCTGATTATTTCGACATTCATCGGATTAGCGATGATGGCCTGTGCACAGACACGACCGAGACAGCATAAAGACGTCTTCCCGGCAGCACAGGACAAAATAGAGAATATCATTTCCAACCTTTCCCTGATGCAGAAGACCAGCATCGACATCATCACCAAGCGCTCGGCAAAAGTTATAGAGAACTACAAGACTCAGTTGAAGACGGTACGCGACAGCATACGGTCACTGATGGACAGTCCGGAGGACCACTGTAAGACTCTTTTCCCACTGTTCGAGAAGGAAGGTGAACTGCAGGCTGAACTTAGCAAGGAATACTACCGCACCAAGGTTGCCATCGACAAGATTCTTTCGCCAGAACAATACAAGGAGCTGCAGGCCAAGATGAAAGAAAAGCATCAAAAACGACTGCAGCAAAGAGACAAAGCACGCGAAAGCAAACATCTGAAAGGCGACTCCAAAAAGTAAGCCACCCTACGAAAACATCCGGAAAACCGATGACACGACAAACAACCCACAGGACCCTTTATATGGCTCTTTTTGTGGCGTTGTTTTCTTTTTGCCATACGGTAAACGCGCAGGTCTGGGAGGATTTCAGCGACAAAAACCTAAACAGCAACCCCTGCTGGACCGGCGACACCGCCAAATTCAAAATCAACAGCAACAAGACGCTGCAACTCAACGCTGAAAGTGCCGATTCCGTCAAAATAAGCTTTGCATACACCATGCCCGCAGACGACACTGTTACATGGGAGTTTTGGACAAAACTCTCCTTTACGCCAACTTACAACAACTATACGCAAGTGACACTCTTCGACAACGGGACCAACAGCCTTAGTGTATCAATAACCGACCCAGAGATGATAGGGAAAATCATCACCCTGTACCGTGACGGCAATCCTGTCTTCCATTTCCCCTACTCCCCAACTCTTTCCACCAATCCGTTGAGAATAAAGGTTAAAGCCATAAGACAACAACAAATAGAGCTGTGGATCGACACCATTGGAGACCTCCAAAAAGAGGACTATCTGAATGTAGGAAGCATACCTGCCGCAACCTCACTGCCCACAGGAGAGGTTCGGTTTGGAATACAGTGCAAGTTCACCTCATCTCGAGCCCACCATTTCTACTATGACGACATCGGAATAAACAGGCCAAAGAGAGAAAACCGCCCCTTATTCAAGGGAGATTTACTTGTAAACGAGATACTTTTCAACCCCGAACCCGACGGATCCGACTATGTGGAGATATACAACAACTGTGACAGTGCGATTGACATCAGACTTGTGAGACTGGCAAAAATTGATGGTGACGAGATTGTCAAACTCCACAGCATTGCCGACACAGGAGAAATAGGACCCCACGACTACCTTGTTGTGACAACCAATGCAGGGTATGTGCGCACTCATTACAACGTGCTATATCCATCGAAAATGGTTGAGGTAAGCACAATGCCATCTTACAATGACGACAAAGGTACCGTGGTGATTGCATCATCCGACAGCGTTATCCTTGACCGATTTGACTACACCTCGAAAATGCACAGCGCCTTGCTCCGCGACAAGGAAGGCGTAGCTCTTGAACGGCGTTCAACAGAGAGGGCAACTCAAGAAGAAAGCAACTGGTACTCCGCAGCCTCTACCACTGGATACGGCACACCTACATACAAAAACTCGCAAAGTCACGAGATACTCTTCGTTGACAACGACTTCCTCATCGAAAAAACCATTTTTTCACCTGATGGCGACGGCTACAATGATCTGCTTGATGTCACCTATCAACTGAGCAACTGTGACCTGTCATGTAACGCCAACATCTACGACAGCCAGGGTCGCCAAGTGCGACGGTTGCTTCGAGGCGAGACCTTAGGCTGTGAGGGGGTCCTCACCTGGGACGGCACAGACCAAAATGGCAAACGCTGTTTGCGAGGCAACTACATGATTGTCTTGGAGGCATATAACGAAAAAGGCGCCAGACAAAGCTGGCGCCGACGTATTACGTTAATAATCAAATAGAGTCTATTCCTTCCCTGCGTTACGCATAAAGTGGACAAACTGAGCCATGATGTAGAACGTATAGACTACATATAGCACAAGAAATCCAATAGCAAAACGCTTGCCGCAAGCCGGATTTAGCAACATTCCCCCAACAAGAACGATGATATGTAGAAGCAGCACAGCTACAGTTGTCGCCAAAAAGAACTGCACAAAAGTTTTCGGGCTTTTGTTGACACTGCGTATTGTTATCCAATATTGTACCGCATCGACGACAGCAAAATAGATCACCGCCAGGGGAAGCATCACAACATGCAGGGGTGCAAAGAAATCCATGCCGAACCACTTTGTGGCAAAGGCAAGTAACATCATGACTATGGTCAGGACAATGAGTCCGAGGTAGTAACGTTTCATTGCAGATCCTGGAATTTCATTGTTTCCTTGGTGGTAAACTTCTCACAATAGTGACAGCGCAGTTTGAGGCTCTCCTTGTCCACCACGTCGAACTTAGTGTCTATTTGCTCGAAATTAGTGATGCATTTGGGATTCATACACTTGATTATATGGTCAATATGGTCGGGAATCTCCGCCTTGATTTTCTCTACGACATTATAATCGCGGATAGTGATGATACTTGCAAGAGGAGCAACAAGGGCTATCTTGTTTATTTCGTTCTTGTCGAAGAACTTATTTTTGATTTTTACGATTCCTTTGCGTCCGAATTTCTTGCTGTGCAGGTAGTTACCTATAAGCACCTCATCGTTGTACTTGTCCAGTCCGAGGATGCGGATAACCTGATAGACTGCATCGGTTGGAATATGATCTATGACAGTGCCATTCTCGATGGCAGAGACAACTAATTCTTTCTTGTTTTCCATAACTTTCAGTTTTCAAAATACATAATTCGTAATTATCTCACGCCGAGGATTGCGGCCATCAAAGCCTGACGTACATAGACACCGTTCTGGGCCTGCTGGAAATAATATGCATATGGCGTCTTGTCCACATCCACAGTGATTTCATTGACACGCGGAAGTGGATGCAGGACCTTCATTGTCGGTTTGCAACCTTCGAGCATCTTAGCAGTAAGGATACAACTGTCCTTCACGCGCTCATACTCCAGAGGGTCGGGGAAACGCTCACGTTGAACACGGGTCATATAGATAATGTCTGCAGTGGGAATGACATCGTTGATATCCGTATATTGGTAATACTTCAATCCAGCGTCTTTAATCGAGGCCTTGACCGACGAAGGCAGTTTCAACTCTGTAGGTGACACCAGATGGAAAGTGGCATTGAAGTTGCACATAGCCTGAACCAACGAATGTACCGTGCGACCATACTTAAGGTCTCCGACACATGCGACCTGAAGGTTTTCGAGAGTTCCCTGAGTCTTGCGTATGCTGTAGAGATCGAGCATGCACTGAGTTGGATGCTGGTTTGCGCCGTCGCCGGCATTAATAACTGGCACAGCACTTACCTCACTGGCATAGCGGCTGCTTCCCTCTTTTGGATTGCGCATCACGATAAGGTCTGCGTAACTGGCAACCATGACGATAGTGTCGTGGAGCGACTCACCCTTTTGGACACTGGTTCCGCCAGGGTCACTGAAACCGATGATACGCGCTCCCAACTGGTTTGCAGCACTCTCAAAACTGAGGCGTGTACGCGTCGAGGGTTCAAAGAAAAGCGTTGCAACCACCTTGTCGCTGAGGATAGGCTGCTTGGGATTTTTTTCAAATTCTTCAGCAATATCGAGCACCTGCAGATACTCATCTCGGCTGAAGTCTGTAATGGAAATCAAATTCCGTCCTTTTAAATTACCCATATTGTTTATTTTAAATAATTATTATTTCGTGTTGTCGTGTAAAAAAAAAGCGACTGAAAAAGTCGCCAAATCAAAAAAAACATACCTTGTAGCACCGTTTGACAGTACCGTAGAATTGAATTTCAGAGCATTACAAACTATTCCACCATCATTCATACGATAACAAAGATAATGATTTTTTTTTATCTGCAAAAACTTTTTTTTCAACAGCCTGGGGAAAAGTTTTGCATCAGCGAATCTGCCGCTGACCGTTTCGTCACATCCGACGAAAAAAAAACGCTGCAAATCTTGCAGCGTTCTCTTGGCGGAAAGGAAGGGATTCGAACCCCCGAAGCGCTTTTAACGCTTACTCGCTTTCCAGGCGGGCCTCTTCAACCACTCGAGCACCTTTCCGAATAAGTTAAATTACAAACAATTACATCGAAATTAGAACAGTAATTTCTTCAATTTTGCGAGTGCAAAGATACAAAGATTTTTTTAATATTAGACAAAATCGAAAAAAAATGTTTGGGAGAACAAACAGTTTTTTTCCTCGGTAATGATAATTTAAGTATCTTTGCAAAAAGAAAAAAACACTGTTTCATGACTTATTTCAATAGAATCAGACAATTGACTAAATACGTCCCTGCTGAATTGGTTGACTTCTCTCAACCAAGAGATGTCGCTCGCACACCGACACAGGCAAGCTCCAATTTCATAACAAACAAAGAGCAGGGCGATTGGGCTGAGAATCTGATATTTCAGGCAATAAACAGCAATGCGCAAAACCATGTAGCTGTAAAATATGGGAAATCTGACAACCTAGTAGCAGGAGAAAATGGTTTTGATGCCTTCTTTCAAGATTTTCAAGATGAATTGGACAGCATTGGAAAGCGACCCGATATATTAATTTTCAGAAAAACCGATTTTGACTCTAAATTAGGTTATGACATCAGTCACATACCTCATAATAAGATAGACGATTACGTTAAAAAAGCTATTGCTGGAATAGAAGTACGTTCAAGTTCTTTTCTTATTGACCGGTATGAGGAATCATCGCAAAAGCGCACCGAGTTTTATACAAGAAACGCATTAACAATCAAAAACAAAATTCTGTCAGAATATACGGATGTCATGTCTTGTGCAAACAGACAATCCTATATAGAAGTATTACAAGGCATCAATGAAGAAACCATACATGTTACTGACTTCAAAGTTCCCGGTTGGCGCTCTTCAGAAAGATTATGTCA
>JAEEGL016285027.1_pt1 | contig 19458 bp, 4 predicted proteins | sample 9134231 | NCBI WGS metagenome assembly JAEEGL01 (sample SAMN16246548, study PRJNA631951) | gut metagenome | biome: gut microbiome; feature: rumen; material: fiber-attached | host: Bos | place: Iran: Karaj | collected 2018-10
AAATCAACTGTAGCATTTTCAAAATTAATATTTTCAATTACTGCATTACTAGATAATTGACCGAAGATACCGCCATTTTTAACTTTTTCATCCTCATTATGAGTAACTGTTATATTTTTAATTTTAACTGTTTCACCATTTGCTGATTGGAATTTACCATTAAATGTACCCTTAGAGAATAATTTTGGCCATGCTTTACCTTCAAAGTCTAAATCATTTTGAATGATATAAATACCATTTAAATCAACACTGTTTATTAGTTGATCAGCACTATTAATATAGTATGTTACACCATTTTCTACAGAAATATAGACATTTTGAACAGGATTAATTGCCTTACCAGTTCCGTAATCAATCGTACCATTATGTTTTAAATAATCTGTGATTTCATTAGTCTTATTACTATCAGTATAGGCCTTTTTAAATGTTGTACCTTCAACAGATGGGAATCTATAAGTTGAACCATTTTGATATGTATGTTCATAAGTCATCTTACCTTCAACATATCTTGGAATCCAAATAGTATCCTTATCAGCAGTTTTTGAACCTTCTTGATTTGTTGTTACATAATCAAATGTTGTTGAATCAAGATATTCCCATTTACCATCTTTTTCATAATAATAATCAAATGAGAAATATTCAGACCATACAGCATATAAGGTCATTTCAAATTCCTTCATATCACTCTTATATTCAATTGTGTCATTTTCAAAATCCCAATGACCTGAATATTCATATAGAGGTTCAGATTTTACTGTCTTATCACTCTTCAAATAATATTCGTTATTAACTAATTCTAATTCTTGTCCTTCTGCATTAACGACATTTCCGCTTGCGTTAGTTTTAGCAGTTCTATTTTTATACCAACCAACTAAGAAATTATTAGTTTTAGTAATATAAACACCTTCACTACCACCAGTAGGTCTTTTAACATCTGTAGGACTAAGAAGCTTGATATGCTTAACCCCTTGATTATCAGCCTGATACTTACTAGGATCAAACATATCAATAATTGTTATACCTTCTCTATTAAGGTATGTTCCTCCATTAGCATCATAGGTAACCTTAATTACCTTTCCGCTATTTTGGGCTTCTTGAATCTTAGTTTTACTTGTACAGCTTGTAAGGATGATGATAAACAAGCTAAATATTACAAATAAACATATTTTTTTAATACTCTTATTCATTATTTATCATCTTCCTCAGCATCTAATTCACTATTTTCTTTTACTTCGAATTTTTCTTTCTTTTCTTCAGGCTTTTCTTCAAGCTCAGCTTCCTTTGCTTCACCCTTATAAGCCTTAAGCTTATATAGTAATAATGTAATAACTGTTATAGCAGCTACTAAAATTATTAATGCTATTACTAGACCAACCCAATTATTCTTCATGAATGTAACAAAGCCATTTTCAGCTGGAGTTACTGTTTCCTCAGGTTGTGGTTCAGGAGCTTGTTGGCTCTTTAAATATTCAATAGTTGATTCAGCCTTTTCTAATGTTTCAAGGTTATCAACAAGTGATCTTTGTTCAAGTAATGCTATATTGTCATAAGCTTGTCTTACGCCCTTAACTAAAGCCTCATTATCTAATGTAATATTCTTTGGTAAGCTATTAATTAATGAAATTACATTTAATGTTTCAGCAGTCTTAGCTGCATTACCATTAATTGCTGTACCAAAATATTGGTTGAAAATGAATGAATCATAATTTTTACCATTAACTGGCTTAACCATTATTAGCTTATATGTTAATTGACCAATATAATTATAGAATGTATTTCCATAATAATAATTTGTCATATCACTTGCAGCATTCCACATATAGTATTTTGAAATGCCTAAGCCTTGATGTTCACCCATATTACCGCTTAAAGGTAATACATTATATGAAGCATAGCTATCATCATATTCTTCTTCTAAAAGTGGAGCATTATAGCTTCTAAATGTTACAGTTAATAAATAATCACATTCATAGAATGCTGCTGCACCAATAGCGGCAAGCTTTTCAGATAATACTACATTTTCAATTTCAGAACCAGCAAATGCATAATCTGAAATTCTAACTGTATCATCTAAAACCTCATAATCAGATGTTTGGCTTAATGTTGGATAGCTTACAAGCTCATATCCATTATTGACTACTTGATATAATACGCCATTTGATACGAATACATATTCATTTAGTTTATAATCATTATCATATTCAATGTCTACTACTACGCCATTAAATACAACTTTTCTTGCAATACCAAATGTTTGAATTGGACAATAAGCAAATGGGTTATTACCTAAGAATAATAGGTCTTCTCCAAATGTTACACTTTGAAGTGTAGATTTAGCAAATGCCTTTTCACCAATATATTGACAATTTGGTAATTCAATTTCAATTAGACCTGTTTTATAGAATGCATAGCCATCAACCCATACGATATATTCAGAACCTAATACTTCTTCTAATTTAGCACAATCGCTAAATGCTGAATAATCAATAGCTACTTCTGTACCAAATTCAATTGAGGCAATCTTAGTACCTGCAAATGCAGATTCACCAATTTCTTCAACATTAGTTAAATCAATATTCTTAATACCACTTAAATAGAATGCTTGATCACCAATATAGTTAATGTTTTCATTTAATTGAATTGTTTCTAGCTTAGAGCAGTTAGCAAACATTTGAGCACCAATTTCAGTCATAGTGCTTGATAAAGTAACAGTTGTAAGTGCATTATTACCTGCAAATACACCTTTACCAACTGATTCAACATTTGTTAAATCAACAGTAGCAAATTGTGGAGTAAAGCAGCTATAAATATAACCAGTATGTTTTTCTTCGCCATTCTCATAATAATAATCTAAAGCATAGCTTAGCATATTATCATAAGCACGAATATCTCTTACTCTAGAACCACTAAATGCATAATCACCAATTGTCTTAACATTTGTGAAATCAACATTTGTTAATGCTTGACAGCTATAGAATGCTTGATCACCAATAACTGTATTTTCGCCAAATGTAACTGTATTAAGCTTAACATTACCATTAAATGCATTAGCACCGATTGTTACATTATTTCCAAATGTAGCAGTTAATAATGCTGAATTAGCACCATCAACCATCTTATATCTATAATAGCTATATGTTTTAACAACATTATTTTCTTCATCAAGAACATCATAGCTATATAGCTCATAATGATTTAAAGATTGCGTCTTTTCATATGTATAATTTGTAACTGGGCAATAGAATGCATATTCACCAATTGTTACATTATTTCCAATTGTAACAGTTGTTAATGATAAATTTAATGCAAATGCACGGTTACCAATTACTACATCATCTTTAATATTTAATTCTTCTAATTCTGTATAGCAGAATGCGTATTCGCCAACCTCGCTTAAATGGGCTAAATTGCCGATTGTAGCAAGTTTTGTGTTAGCAAACGCATATTTACCTATAGTTTCAACATTAGGCATTTCTACAGTTCTTAAATTAGTACAACCATAGAATGCATAGTCTCCAATTTCAACGACATTTGGTAATACTAGATTAAATACCTTCTTATTACCAGTAAATGCACCATTACCAATCTTAGTTGCTGTTGATGTAATTGTATTTGAAGCACCAACATAGTTTGGAGCAGATAAGATTAATTCATTATCCTTTAATACTAAAGCACCATCAGCCTCAAGTGTTAAATATGAATTCTTAGGACTAATCTTAAATGCTGATACATTAGTACCACTAAATGCACCTTCGCCTATAACTGCAACATCAGCACCAAATGTAACATCGCTTAATTCTTCACAGTTTGCAAATGCGCCAGATGGAATAACTGAAGCATTAATATTAACTGAAGATAATCTCTTACAATTAATAAATACATTTGTTGCAATCTTCATCTTCTTAGCTTTGAATTGTACGCTTGTTAATAATTCGTTATCAGCAAATGCTCCTTCAGATAAACTTTGTGCACATGCTGGTAAAACAACACTTGCAAGCTTACAATTTTGGAATGCATAAGTACCAATTGAAACTGTAGATGTGAAATCTAATTCTTCAAGTGGACAATTAGCAAATGCTTTTTCATTAATGAACTTAACATTTTCTAAGTTAATCTTCTTTAATGAAGTACAGTTATAGAATGCACCTACACCAATTCTTGTTAATGTAGAAGGTAATACTACTTCCTCTAAGGCTGTTAAATTAGCAAATGCGTATTTGTTAATTGTTGTAACACCTTCAGGAATAATAATCTTTGTAATTGTATCTTCACCAATATACATTTGCTTAATGTAATATGGATCTTCTTCATCAATTACATCGCCTGCTTCTAAATCCTTATCTACATATTCATAATTAGAGAATGCATAATCATGAATTGTTGTAATACCTCTATCACCAGGGATTGTAACAGTACCACCTAAGCCCTTATATGATTGTAGATAAATTGACATGATTTCAAATGGTTCTTTTACCTTAATTGAAATCTTTGCAGAATATAAGGTAGTCTTACCATTGAATAATACGTTAGCCATTACAGTAGTGTTACCCTTTGCTTGAGCAGTAATTGTACCATCTTCTGTAACAGTTGCTATTCTAGAATTTGATGATTTGAATTGAACATCAGTTAAGTCAGGGAAATATGAATCTAGTACATATCCAATCTTAACTGTTTCTGATGGGAACATTGACAAAGTGATTGTATCACCAAAATCATAATTACCACCTGTAACACCAATTTCTCTATCGCTAGATGAAACATTATAATATGCTTTTATAGTTTCATAGCCTGTGATTTCAAATTTGTTGATTTCAGGAACTGAATAATTAACATATCCTTCATCACCAGGGGCAAGTACTGTAACTTTTAATGTGGCAGTAATTAATTCACCATTTGCATTATAGCCCTTGGCTGTAATTGTTCCATTACCACTCTTCTTAGCTACTAATACATTATTAACAACAGTAATTGTTTCGTCATCTGATGATTCGAAATCTAATGTTTGAATCCAAGAATTTGTTGGATAAACTAATAATGCCTTAGTTAAATCTAAAGTCTCATTTGGACTTAACTTAATATCATCATTTTCAAAATACATATAATTAATATCATCTGGAAGTGATATTTCATATGTAGCTGAATTCATAGCGTAATCATATACATTAACGATAAATGTATTTGTATGATCTAATACTGTAGATGTACCATCAGCATTATACTTGATACCGCATGAATTCTTAATATCAGAAATGTAATCAGTTAAATTAACTGTTACAACTGAAGTTGAATTATATTCTGAATAAACTGGAGTAACATATTTACCAAAGCTATTCATACTAAATTTATACTCAGAACCCTCTGGAGCTCTTGTAATTTGGCCAATTTGAGCACCCATTGCATAGTGATTATCATAAATGTATAAATCAGCATATAAAGAAGTCTTTTGAGATGATCTATCATATTCTGTTCTATATACACAATCAGTTACAATTGGAGCTTCAAAGTCTACATAGAATGGGAATGAGAATGTATTTCTCTTATTGTTTTGTTCGCCATCCCAATCAATATAAGCTGTTAAAGTACAAATATATTTAGTATTATTTCTTAAATCATTTTGCATAATATCGTATTCGATATCAATAGATGAAGCATAAATTGTACTTCCACTATCAAATGATTTATGTTGGTTAGTTACTGTCTTTGTATACACTATCTCACCAGTAGATTCTTCTACTATTTGAACATAAACCTCTTTTGCATTTCTTAAGAAACCAGCATTAACAGATCTAATAGATGAAATTGTTGAACCACTTTCATCTAAGTTTTGATTAGATACTGCAATCTTATCCTTAGATGCAGCAATTTGAGTATTCTTTGGATCTTGTACGAAATAATATGTACCAAGTGTAGCAATATAATCACTATATAAACCACCAATTACTCTTGTTGCGTAAGCATCTTCCATTAGTTTATCTTCTTCATCGATACCAGCATTGATTTCATCAACGTTTGTATCATAATACTCTTCATCGAAGATTGGAGCTTCTGTCCAATCACCATAGAATCCTAAGAATGGAACATTTAAGCTAACCTTAGTTTCGCCCTTAGCTGTTAAGCAGATGAAGCCTTCAACATACATACCATTTTCAAATGATTTATTTAAATAAGCCTTATCTTCATCAGATAATGTAACCTTAATTGAAATTGTTGCAGTTGAACCTTGAGAAACAGTAATACTATTTTCTGCTACTTCAGCACCAGTTGCTGAAACAACTTCTACCTTAGCACCAGAAAGTTTATATGCTTGGTTTGTAACTGTAGTTTCACCATGAGATGTATAAGTTGTACTTACCCCCTCAGTTAATGCTATAACACTTAAATCATATGTTTGAGCCTTTGATGTTAAATTATTAACAGCAAATTTCATCTCATATACGCCTGTTCTATTCTTGTCATCACCAAGCTCAAATTTAGCCTTATTCATCTTATTATCGTTCTTATCATAAGTTGAAATATAAGCTTCTGAAGTTGTTGATTTATCGATAGAAACTAGACCAGCACCTTGCTTTCTAACTGCTGAAGGTAAGCCATTCTTATCATAAACGATATCAGCTGTAGACATTACTAATTGATTAGCAATATCAGTTACCTCATTTGCAGTTAAATTAGAACCAAATACACCACTATATTTAACATATTGATAAATTAATGCAGCTGCACCTGCCATATTTGGACAAGCCATTGATGTACCTGATAATCTTTCATAACCTTGGCCAGGAATTGCTGAATAGATTTGTCCACCATGAGCTGTAATTTCTGGTTTAATCTTTAAATCAGAAGTTGGACCCCAAGATGAGAAATCAGACATAAATGGACCAGCAAGCTGACTCTTCTTAATTGTTAATTTACCAACCTTAGTTTCAGGATCAATTTTAGAAACTAAGAATTCACCATCATCTTGTGATAAAGAACATACAGCACCAATATTAGCACCTACTGCCATTGAAATAGAACCTGATACATTATTATAAATAATGATACCTGCAGCACCCTTTTCAATTAAGGCAACTCTTACTTTATCTTCAAATGTTGTTTGTCCACGTTTTACTAAAACAATTTTACCTTCATAATAAGAATCTTCATCTGGATAATCTGATGATCTACCTACACCTGGGATTTGAACATAATCAAATTCATGTTCTTCCTCACCAGTACCTAAAGTAGCTAAGATATCATCAACGAAGCTCTTCTTTACATCTGCAGAATTTGTAGATGCTTCTGTAAAATAGATAATTTGATTTGCTACACTTAAATAGCTAGTCTTAACACCATCAACTGAAGCAACAGAAAGTGCACCATCATATGTTGAAGGTGAACCTACTGTACCAAAGTCAGGATTTGATGTTAATGAGTTATTACCATTTTTCTTAGAGCCTTGAGTTGCTGTATTATCATTTGATGCAGCACACATCAAGCCAATACCAGCTTCTCTAACCTTATCATAAACAACGTTAATCTTTTCTTTATCTACTTCTCTTGTAAAACCACAAGATGAACCTAAAGACATATTGATAACGTCAACGCCCATTACAACGCAGTCCTCAAGTGCGGCAATTAGCCAGCTTTGCTTAGCACCCTCAGAATGATCTGAGAATACTTTAAATATTGCTAGCTGTGCGTTAGGAGCAACACCTGTAATTGTTGAATCCTTACCAGCGATAATACCAGCAACGTGAGTACCATGCTCTGAATTGATTGGAGCAACGTCAGCATCCTTATCTGCATAGTCATATGCATAAGGAACCTTTTTATTTACATATACATCTTCACCAGTTAAGCCACTAGTAAATGTAGCTGCTGTTGTAGATGATACTTTATTTTTAACATAATCTAGAGTAAATGCTTCCTTAGAAGTTACAAAATTATCTGGTGAGAATGCTGTATGTGTATAGTCTAGACCAGTATCTAGAACAGCTACAACTACACCATCACCTTGATATTCACAAGAAGATGAATCAAAAATACCTGTTTCATATACATTTACATCATTTGTAACTACTTCAGTTTCACATTTTTCATATACATCACCTAAGATTAGGCTTGCTGTTGGATAGATTTCAGCTAATTTATCAAAATCCTTAGCTTTAATTTCTACTTCAAAGCCTGCAAGTAATGTATCATATTTTTCACCTAAGCTATATTTGATTTTTGAATCAGCAAGTAAGCTTAAGCTCTTATCAACCTTTTTAGTAATTTGTTGAGCTAATGCTACACCTTTGCTAGATGTAGCATAGTCGCTCATAGAAAATTTAGAATTTGAATTCTTATATTCATCATATAATGAATTTTCATCTAAAGATACAATAACTGAAATAATATCATCATCTTCTATTTGTGAAGGAAGTGCATATACTAAATCATCATTAAAATATTTAGTGATATTATTATCAATTAGATTTTTTAAATCAGTAATATTATTTACTGTATTCTTGTATTCCTTGGTGCTAGCCTTTACATTAGTGCTTCCTAATGAGAATAATGATAAAGTGGCTAAAGCTCCTAAAACAATACCAGAAGTTCTTTTAATACTCTTCATTATAACTACTCCTCAACTTCTTCAACTAATGTAAAAACAGCCTTACCTTCAACTATCTTTAATGTATATTTCATCTTTTCAGAAATAACTAATGTATAAGTTTCTGTTGCCTCATCATAAGTTGTTTCCTTAACTAAATATCTACTTCCATTTAGAGAAATAACAACTGCCTTATTATCAACCATATCAACATAGTTCTTAGCATCTGCATCATAATAAGTTGTTGCAGACTTAACTTCTACCGATAATTCTTTATATGGTTTAACAACATCCTCTTCTGTAACTGTATCATCTTCAATGAAGTTTATTACATAATAAGTTGTTGATGTAATCTTATCGTTTTCATCCTTTGTTCTTGAAACAAAATCATAGAAGCCATCATTATTTTTGAAGAATAAATCTCTAGTTATTTCTTCATCATTCTTAAATAATGTTACTGAGAAGAATGTACCAGGTGCATATGATGTATCTGTTACAAGCATTCTTTCAACATTTGCCTTATATTCACCAAATGTTAATGTTTCTTCTCTTGTAATAGCATATAATCTATAGCCATATTGACCAAATTGTTGATGAGCTGCAAGTAAGAAATATAGGTGATATTTATATCCATCTGTAGAATTTAAAACAATGTGATATAAACCATTTGTTTGTTTTTCATAAGCAACCTTTTCAATCGCTAAAGATTCACCATTTAAATCAAATGCCTTAGTTCCTTCATAGAATTCAACCATTGCATAATCATCAATTTCCTTACCAGCTTCATCAAATTCCTTACAAATACTGATCAAACCTAAATTATTTGTATATAAGCTTAATACTTGAGAACCATAGAACATATACATGTAATATAGGTTATCCATATAAGCATATGGCTTATAGCTATTGATATATCTCATTCTTGTAACTTCATATGTTGAATTAGTTGAGCCATCCTCATTCTTACCTGTAAATGTAGCTCTTATATCCCATCTATAAGCACCTAAAGTTACATAGAATTCATATTCATCAGCATCATTTAATTCTCTAGTTACTGTACAAGAATATGCCTTTTCATTAATTACAACACTACCTGAAACACTGAAAGTATCAGAACCAGAAGGTGTGAATGTTAATGATTCAAGTGGTGCATATAAATCTTCTTCTTCCTCAGTTTTAGCACTTTGAACTAATACTGGATATAAGTTCTTAGTAGCTTCTACTCTACTAAATTTAATAGCATAACCATCATTCATATAATATGTCTTGCTATCATATTCCTTTTGATCTTCAAATTTACCGAAATTACTTTCTACAAATCCATACTTATTTGCATTTGTATCAGTTGCATCTTGGTGGTAGATTAATACATCACCATTTTCAGTAATTGTATAATAATATCTAGTTTCATTGTTGAAGATTGCAAAGCCATATTGAGAGAATAATAGTGACTTTAAATCTGAAGTATAATATCCTCTTGCAATGAAATTAGCTTCAACAATAGTCTTATTTTCAATATTATATGTAAAGATGTTAGCATCAGTAGATTCATTATTTACATAATATAATAAGTTTTCAGTAATTAATTTATATGTGCCTTCCTCAGTAATACCCTTAGAACTTGTAAGTGATGCATTACCTTTAGCATCTAATTTTAATATTGACCAATCCTTTGAATTTACAAAGATATTTACTGCTTCACTATGATCAATAATAAATACGTTATAAGAAGAATCCTCATATTTATATACATCTAAATAGCCGATATAAGCCTTTTGTTCATCTGCCTCTTTATAAGTTATAGTGTATAGTCCATCGACATCTCTATAAGCTGCATTTGAATCAATTACAACTCTTTCACTCTCACCTAAATCATTCTTTTTAGTTGTGAATAATTCAGCTTTTCCATAGCCATTAAGAGTAATATAGATTCCTGGAACACCTTGATTATCTTGAAGAATATATGTTCCATATTCCATACCTCTAACAGTAAATGACTTATTAGCCTTAATATCGAAATAGAAAGTTTCACCATCAGATGTAAATAGTTGCATTACATTTTCTTCTGCAAAGGCATAAATACCACTATAAACCTCACCATTTGAATTTGTATATGAAGCATAGTAACCAAAACCATCAATTTCAATTAAACCATCATTTGATTGATATTCATTAGCATATGACTCATTTTTAGGGAATACATAAGCTGCTGATTTTGTTTGAATCATAATATATTCAAATGTTTTTTCTGTAGCTTCAAATTTATAAATAGTTAAACCTTGCTTTGTAGTCTTATCAGTCTTACTAACCTTTCCTACAATAGTCTTTTTAACTTCCTCTTCATTTTCTTTTTCATAATATGTATATGTACCATTACCTAAGCCATCTAAAGCTATATAAAGCTTTTGATTAGATTTACCATCTTCAGTAACAACATATGCGTTATATGGAGCGTGATCTAACATCTTAAATGTATATTCATCATTATCTAAAATTACATATAATGAACCATTTGATGTTGTAATAGTTGTAATACCATTTGTTGCTGTCTTATATGTACCAGTTACAAGCATACCCTTACCAGAGTAGATTGCTAAGCCTGCTACAAGAGTAATCTTGCCATCATTTTCTGATGTATATAAAACTCTGTTATCAGTTGTTGTATCATCATTTAAAGTTGTTTCTAGCCAGTAGTTAACTGAATATGAAGTAGATGTTGAATCTAAATTAAATACAAATGATTTAATTGTAGATAAATCAACCGGAGTTGTGGCAGCTTCATTTTCATATTCATTTTCCTTAACAAATGTATATAATTTAGTTTCTTCATCATATACATATTCTCCACTATATACCTTTTGATATACCTTAGCTGATGTATAACCATATACATTAGCCTTACCTTCTTCTTCATCATTTATAACGATTAATGGTGCGTAGAATGTACCATTAGCATCCTTATAATAATATTCAGCATAGCCTTCTAGCTTTGGTGTAAATACATATTTATCAACTGTATTTTCGCTATCTTCTACACCATCTTCAGTTGAAGGAACAATAACTGTTTCCTTTTCAACCTTAGTTAAGAAAGTATAATTCTTACCATTCTTATTAAATGTAATTATATAACCGCCAAATGCTGATGATTTAGCAGTGTAATAGCCAGAAACTGTTGTGTTGTCTTTAGTATATACTGCCTCACCTAAGCCATTTAAAACTAATGTTGAGCCATCTTCAGCAGTAAATGTCTTATCTAGTGCTGCATCATATGGCATATAAGCATTTTGACCATTAATTGTTATAAGCTTTGCAGTCATTAATTGTTGACCATTTGAATTAGAAATGGTCAATAATTTAGCTTCAGAATCTAATGTGTAATAATAAGTTGCAGTACTATCACCAGTATTCATTAATAATGTACCAAATCCTGATAGCATTACTTGATATGCGCCTGTATAATAAGTTAGATTTGAATTATAGATTGCTCCTCTAACAAGCATACCTAATTCTGCTTCTTCATCATTTCTTAATTGGAAAGCATCTACTCTAGAATTATTGCTTGTAACTTGACCTAACATTAATGTTAAAGTCTTACCAGCAAGTTCACCTTCAGTAAATGTTGCAATATAACGATCATTTTCATCAATTGTATACGTACCCTTTGATGATGAAGATACACCATCAGTGATTACTGTATAAGTAATACCATTATATAAATCAAAGAAAATCTTTGTATTATTATCTAAACCCTTACCTACCTTATATAAAGATGCAGAATATTCATCTCTTTTTGTTTCTAAATAAGCAAAAGTACCATCATCAAATAATTTACCTTCTAAATTATCATTATCATTATAGAAAATAAATTCATTATCCTTTGAATAATATCTACCAACGAAATATACACCATCTCTACATAGATACACTGTCTTATCATCAGCAACAAAGATGTAATCATCGCCGCCGAACATATCTCTATAGCCCTTATTCCATACAGCATATAAAGATATATTCTTGTTAGTTGTAACTTTAGCCTTTTCTACTTCTACTGTTTCTCCATTTAAAGCTTTGTTGTCGATGTAGTGAGCATCATAAACAACTTCGCCATCTGGAGTATAAGAATATCCAGCAAGATAGTAGCCATCAATTTCAAATTCTGAATCGACTAATTCCTTTTCTTCTCCATAAGAAACAGTAAAAGTTTTACTTACTTCAGCATCTCCATTTGGATAATTACTTCTTAAAGTTACTGTATATTGATCTCTATTTAAATATACATTTAAAACATTAGCTTCAGTAGCTGAAACTGTAATTTCATCAACTGAATCAGCCTTTTCAACTACGCTAAAGCCTTCAACATCAGTATCAGCTTCTACCTTAGTTCCAACATAAGCATATGCTTTAGTTTCAGTCTTTTCATATTCTTCTGAATTTAACTTTTGCTTATATGTATTTAATGTATATTGTGCTTTATATCTAGCTACTAAAGTCATATCCTTAGTAACCTTTAATGTATCAGCAATTTCTACATTATTATAGAACCAATTACCAAACTTAAGATTTGATTTAGTAGGAACATAGTCTTCTACTACTGTTTTTACTAAATCGCCTTCTTTGGCTGTAATTGTAGTGCTAGCTAAAGAACCACCATCAGCATTTAAAGTAATAGTATAAATCTTAACCCATTTAGCATATAATGTTACACTTTCATTTACAGTAATCTTAGTTACCTTTTCACCTGTAAATGATGAGTTAGTATACCAACCTTCAAATGAATAGCCTTCACGCTTTACATCTGTTGGAAGCTCATATTCCTTTCCTTGTTCAATTGAGGCTGTATCAATTGTAATACCACCTAAAGTATCGAATGATACTTCAAATTTACCTTTACAGCTTGATAATGATAACATCAATACTAATGCTGCAAGTAAGCCTCCAATACCTAATTTACTTTTCTTTCCCATAATAATCCTCCTATTCATATATAGCATATAGCTTTAAAGATCCCTCAATCTCTAATGCAACAATATCTTCCATGCTATATATCTTATTTTCATCATCTCTCCAGCCTGAGAAATTATCTGCTGGAGCTGATATACCGCCTGTGGCGTTTTTATTAATTAATAAATCCTTTGAAACAACAATAGATAATACTTTACCTTGCTCATCAAAAGTCACACCGTAAAACATTGGTCTTCTACCAGAATTTAATCTAGCATGCCAATGAGGAAGTAACTCAGTAGCATCAGTATAGATTGTCATAGACTTGCATCCATAGAATGCATGCTGACCAATCTCTATTATTGTTTTTGGTAATATGATTGTCTTTACTTTTTCAAGTCCTTTAAATGCATAATTACCAATAGATTTTAAATTAACATTAAACTTTAATTCTTCTATATTTTTATTTCCATAAAAAGCATAATCTGAGATAGTTTCTACATTATCTCCTAATGTTAAGCTAGCTACAGTTGTGCAATTATAGAATGCTTTTCTACCTATTGTCTTAATATTATTTGGAATAACTATTTCAGTCAGTGACTCACAATTATAGAAAGCTGCTTCTGGAATCACTTCAAGTCCAGTACCAATTGTAAGTGTCTTTAACGCTAAATTCTTATAGAATGCCTTCTTACCTAATTTAGTTAAAGTATCAGGTAAATTAACTTCTAAAATATTTACACAATTATAGAATGCAAGTGCACCAATTTCTTCTAAATAATCGCTTAATAATAATTCCTTTAAATTTGTACAGTTTCTAAACGCACTATCACCAATTGAAATTGTATCAGTAGTTTCTAAATCTACACTTTCTAATAATTCACAATTGTAGAATGCATAATCACCAATTGTTTTTAAAGTTCTTGGGAATGTAACCTTTACAAGTGTTTTACAATTATAGAATGTGTAAGGCTTAATATCTACAAGTCCTCTATTTAAAGATACACTTGCAAGATTTTCACAATTATAAAATGCACCTTCACCAATATATTTACAATTAGCTAAACCAGTAATAGATGTCAAAGATGTAGATTTTTGGAATGCATAATCTGCAACACCTGCAACTCTATTTGTATCAAATGATAAAACTACACTACCTAAATTATCATTTTTATAGCCTACAACCCAGTTACCAGCATATACAATATTACCACCATCACGAGGACTATTCCATAATTTTGTATTATAAAATGCATACGCACCTATTCTTGATACAGTTTCTGGAATCCAGTTATAAGGTGATAATGAATTATTATCTAATTGAGTGTTACCTAAGAAAGCATATGAGCCAATTTCTTCAAGGCCTACACCAAATGATACATTTGTTAAATTACAGTAAGCAAATGCATAATCACCAACTGATTTTAATGAATTCTCACTTGTTGTAAATTTCCATAAGTTAGTACAATTTGCGAATGCTTGCTGTCCAATATATTTTAATGTTTTAGGAGTTGTAACAGTTTTAATAGTTTGAACTGTGCTAAATACCTCTTCAGCAATACCTACTGTATCACTTCTAAAGATTTCTGAATTTATATTTGCTAATTGGTCGTCTTTTGAAGGATTATAGCCTACAACCCATTTATCAGCATAAATCAAAATGTTTTCATCTCTAATTTGTGATGATTGTAGCTTTGTTCTTAGGAAGGCATAATATCCAACTGATTTAACTGAATCAGGAATTGTAACTGTTTCTAATTTTGAACAGCCCATAAAGCATGTATCACCAATTTCTTCTAAGCCATCAGGTAAATCTACATTTACTAAAGCCTTACAATCTCCAAAAACATTTGTTCCTATAACCTTTAAGCTTGAATTATTACTGAAATTCACAGTTTGTAAGCTGCTACATGTAACAAATGCATTTTCACCAATTGTCTCTAAGCCTTTACCAAAGCTTACCTTTTCAAGACTTGCACATACTGCAAAGGAATCTTTAGCAATGCTTGTTACAGAATCAGGAATAACTAATTCCTTTAAACTAGAACAATCTTGGAAGCAAGATTCACCAATATCTTCTAAGGTATCTGGAAGAGTTACCTCCTCTAGACCTCTGCAATATGCAAATGTATATTCAGGAAGACTAATAATAGATTTTGGAATATTAATTGATTTTATAGCTCTACAGTTTTGGAATGCTGATGCACCAATTGATCTTACAGATTCAGGAATAACTATATTAGTTAGCTTAGGGCAATTGTAGAATGCATTCTTTCCAATTGATTCTACGTTAGCTCCAATTGTTATTCCTTCAACCTTAGTTGAACCCTTAAAGGCATTTTCAGCAATTTCAGTAACTGCTTTATTTCTATAATAATCTTCTATTACAAATGTACCACTAGCCTTACCTACTTTAGTAATAGCATATTCACTATTATTATTTATCAAAGTATAAACACAGCCAGTTTCAAAATATTTATGAAAAAGGATTGGTGTTGAAAAGTCTGAATTTTTAGCATTAGTTCCAGAAATTGATGAAATAGATATTTCATAATCTCCTTCCTTTAGATTATCTAAGTTATACAAGACCTTTCTTGTTTGATCAGTTTCTACGGTATTATCATCAACATATAAGAATTTAATCTCATAGCTTCTTGCATCATTTACCTTATCCCATATTAAATTGTTATTTTCATCAATTTGAATGTTACTAGGAGTTGCTACCTTACTTGAATTACAAGAGGTTAAGTAAATACCAAGAAATATACAAACAAACACAATGAATAAATAATGAATTTTTTTCATATGCTACACCACTACTATTTATTATTTTTTCGGTCTCTTATTATTTCATGAGGCCATCTAAATTTAAACTTTCTAACTGCAAAGTCAGTTAAGAATAATATGATAATTAATATTGAGAATAATATTCTAGGATCAAATGTTGATACTAAATTAACATCGAATGAATCAATAATTTCATGTGGATCATTTAAGTCTACAATGTAACTACCATTTCCAACCCTAGCTATTGATTTCATATTATCTTCATAATCAACATTTTGTTCTAAATATGTATCATATTCTTTTGAATAAGGAAGGCTCTTATAGATAGCATTTGAAGCAAGTGCATTTCCATCCTTATCATATTTTGAAACAACTATTGTATATGTATTATTATCCTTTAATACAAACTTAGAACGAGAATAATTATTTTCAGGTCCTAATGCAATAACTGTATATGCTTCAGGTCTATTATTATTTGTATCACTTAAAGATAGGCTCTTTATATCAACATTAGTTTCATATTTAACTTCTGCCTTTAAATACTGGCCTTCCTTTAAATCAGTAAATACACTTAATGTATTGAAATAGTTATCTTCAGCTAAAGATAATACTATTTCATTAGATTTTATGTTTTCTGTTGGAGTTAGAGCTCTTACAATATTTTGTACTAGCTTTTTACCATCATCACTATCTAATAAATTAGATGACCAATCTCCATATAAATCGCACATGAAGCTACCAACAGTACCTTTACCATATTTCCACTGTGCATATAGAGGAACGTTATAATTACCTGTTAGAACTAAATCAGCACTTCCTCTAACCTTAGTTCCATAGAATCCATCTAATGTGAAATCAAGTACAAAATTACTATTTTCACCTGGGACAGATGTTATACCGGATAAAACTGATGAAGTCATATTAGTAACTATTGGATTATATTCTTCATAGTTTACTTCTAAGATATCTGGAGATTTTAAATCCTCTCTCATTTCAACAGCTAATCTAGAACGATCATCGTCAGTAGTTGGATGTAATGTACCATGAGTAATCTTAGTTAATCTTAGCATCTTTCCATATGCTGATGATGTTTCAATATCTGTATATGGAGTATTTTCATTTTCTAAAACTAAATAATTTGATGGTCTTTCCATTTGAACACCAACAACTGAAATAGTAATACCATCTGTTTCATAATAGTTTTTAGCATACTCTTCATATATTTCTACATCACTTTGAGTAACATAACCATCTGAAACAATTATGATATGCTTCTTGTCTACAACCTTTAAAGCTCTTAATGCTTGACCAGCAGAATCAATTGCGTTAGCAAATACTGTTCCGCCTGTTGGCTCTTGAATTGAGTTAATTGCATTTTGAATCTTTGTTTCTTGAGTTCTTGGAGTTGGTTCTAGAATTGTATTATCCTCAGAATCTAGAGTCATTAAGCCAAAATAATCTCTATCAGATAAAGCACTCAAACATGCTGAGGCACCAGCTCTTGCCCAGTCAAGTAATGTATCACCATTCTCATCTGCGCTACCCATTGAACCAGATCTATCAATAATAACTATAACACCAACTGGTGGCTTATAATCTATTGCTTGAACTGGAAGCATTTGTTGATATAATGTACCAACCATATCATGTCTATTATAAGCATGTGCTTCATCGCTTCCATCCTTACCACCTACAGTAAATAAGCCTCCACCTTTAGCATTAACATATTCTTCTAGGATTTCAACAAATTCTTCTGTCAAATCTGAATTTGCAATGTTATTAGTTATAACCTCATCATAATTACATAATTCATCTGCTGATTTAGGTAATTCTTGATCATTAACATTTAGGATTGTTACCTCAAACAAATCATTTTCTTCCAAAATATTCTTTAAAGCAACGGAATCTCCTGCATGCTGTTCAATAATTAAAATCTTATTATATTGTTCAAGATATAAATAAGTTGTGTATTCATTATTATTTAGAATAAAATCCTTTACTTCTAATTTTAATTGAATACTATGTAAGCCCTCATTTTTAAATGAATGCTCAATTTGTAAATTATTAGTTCCGTGTTTTAGTTCAAAATCTTGAGTTCCAACTAACTCACCATTATCATATAGCTTTCCAGTAGCTGTACCTTCATAATTACCAACAACACTTGCAGTAATTTGGAATGTATCATTAACATTAATATGATAATCAGGTAATTTTAAACCATTGATTTGAACATCAACCTTATCACCTAGGCTAGTTTTAATATAAGCAGTATCAAGCTTTATACCTGAAGCTACTACTGTTCTTATAACCGCTCTAGCCTTTTCATCAGTTTCAATACCATCTGATACTAAAACTATTTTTCCTGAATTAGGATTTGTAAATAATGTCTTTGCATATGTTATAGCTGCTGCTAAATCTGATGCAGATTGATCAGGTAAATCAGCATTTTCATATTTTAACATTATACTTTGATAATCATTTGTAAGTGGTACAGCATACACTTGGTTAAAGCCAAACGTAACTACACCTACTTTAAACTTATCAAACCTTGCTCTATCAATAACAGTTTCAATAAAGTCATCAATTTCATCTTCTTTTTGAATAGTAGAATCTGATTTATCTACTAAAATAATTATTTCATTATTAGGATTTGAATTTGTGTTAACAAATGTCATACCTGATAACATTAATACTGCAAGTATTGAAGCAAAAATATGACACACTATTGAAACAATTCTATTTCTTGTATTTCTATATTTTTTAGAAATCATGAAATATGGAATGAATGTTGCAATTAAGAAAGCTATTATTAATAGTAGAAGGTAAGGATAAGCAAAATTAATAGAAATACTTAACATAATCTTACCTCCTATAATGTATCCTTACCCTTTAACAACCATTCTATAAATAGAAGGGATGCTAGGGTTATAGATAGCCATAATAATAAATCATTATATATACTCTCAAGTGATTCTTGTGCTACAGGGCTTGTAATTGAATCAACCTTGAGTAATATATTACTTTCTTCTGCAGGTATTCTTACAAAGATTTGATCTTTAATTTCTTTACCAAATATAGATGTTTGTGAAACATCATATGTACCAGGAATTGTAAATGAATATGTTCCAGGGAATGTATCGATTGTTACTGTCTTA
>JAEEGL017040582.1_pt1 | contig 19458 bp, 12 predicted proteins | sample 9134231 | NCBI WGS metagenome assembly JAEEGL01 (sample SAMN16246548, study PRJNA631951) | gut metagenome | biome: gut microbiome; feature: rumen; material: fiber-attached | host: Bos | place: Iran: Karaj | collected 2018-10
CAAAATGACTTTTTTGCATCTTAAGTAAAAACGTTTATAGGATTATAATCTCTCGTGCCGCGAGCGGGACTCGAACCCGCACGACCATCACTGGCCAAGGGATTTTAAGTCCCTCGTGTCTACCAATTCCACCATTGCGGCAAAGGTCACAGCCAAGCAGCCCTTGTGCTGTAAATGCGGCACAAAGGTACTGCTATTTTCTGTAACCTCCAAAGGTTTTTGCAGAATTTAACCTTTACCGCTCTCTGGCAAAGGCGGGCTGGTCACTGGGCGTGTCAAAAGGATTATCCATACTGGTTCCACCGCCTGCGTCGAAGGCTGCCTGTCTGACCGTGAGCACAAGCGTATCGGTAGCAGCATAGAAAGTCAGTTCCTGGCTGCGGCTATCTGATGTGGCGTTCTCGGCCACACTGACAGTCACCTGCGGGGCACCCGACGTATAGGTCTTCGGCACGACAGTGACCCATGCGTTGCTACCTGTATGGCGTGTGACAGCAGCTGTCAGCCCTGTGAGAGTGACTGTAACCTGCGACGCATGGGGTTCCATATTGCACGTCTGCGTGAGATGTCTTCCTGTGGACGGTACGGGGGTCGGTGCAGGGTCGTCGCCCCCACCACTGCTGCAGCCTGTCGCCATAAGGACGAGGCTGGTCAGCAGTGTGATCATGTATCGGAATCTGATGGTCTGCATATACTGTTGATTTATTTAACAATTTCCTTTCTGCGATTCTTGAGATAGATGCCTGGCTGACGAGGCCTGTCCATACGTCGTCCCTGCAAGTCATACCAGATGTTGTCGCTGTCCTCAGACGGACTATTGCCGATACCGGCAGCACCGTCGAAGGTGTAATAGCCACGTGTCTGACTGTCTTTGGGAATAGCGAGCCACGCACGGTGGGCGGCAGAGGTGAAGGGGCCCTTGGCGCTATTGGCCGGATACCATCCGAACCACCCGGCCATAGGTGTTCCCGTCGGACCGTAACAGGCTTTATAGAAGTAGCAGTTGCCGGGAGCAGCGGTCGTCGTGGTGACATCACTGCCGTAAAGCAGGTTCTCGCCATTATAGGCCGGCGCCTCGTCAACGACAGAGAGCGTATAGGTAGCCTGTTGCTGACGTTCGGACTTGATGGCCACGGCCACGCCCTTAGGGATGACCCCGTCTGGGAGCTCGGTATAGGCAATGCCGCCGGACTGACTGTTGTCAGTGGTTATACAGTAGGCCTTCAACCCTGCTGGCAGACGGTAGTTTGACTGAGAGTCGAAGAAGGTACACCAGCCTGCTGCCGATGTTATGACCGAATGACTTTCGACAAAGAACTCGAAGGATGCCACCTCACTCTCCTGCATCACGCCCTTCACGGCGTATGCCTTCAGGACAAGATGGTCACTGATGACGATGGGGGCCGTATAGCGCTTACGTGTACCATTCTCGTCACAGGGGCAGGTACCGTCGGTGGTATACCAGATGGTGGCACCATCGGTGGCACAACTCAGGGAAACGGTAGCTCCAGGTGCGACGGTCGTCCCGCTGATGCGTGATGCCGTAGGCGTGGCGACTCTCATGGCCGTGCTGTCCACGGAGGTGGTGTCACGCTCTACCGTCAGCGTATCGTTCACAACAGTAAACTCCTGCTGGTAGTCGCTCTCCATCTCCAAGCCGGCATAGCTCTCCACCTGTCGGCGGATGGTGAGAATGACCTTTTCGTTGAACAGGAGCCGCTCTGTCGGCATGAAGGCCACCCGCGAAGCATACTTCACGTCGGGCTTTTGGTAGCCTGCCTCGGCATTGAGCAGCTGCACGGTGCCACTCAGCGTCTTACCGTCCTTGGTAACGCTGATATTTGTCTTGTTCAGTGTCTCCGGGTTCATATATTTGTCGACCTCCACCTCAATGGCGTTCTCGTAGGCGCCGACACGGCTCACCATCGGCTGGCGCAGCTGCGTGATACCCACGTTGACCTCGAGCTGTGGCGGCGGCACGGGCAGCCAGTCGCTGTAGGTCGTCTCGTAGCCATCCTTCTCGTACTTCACTTGCCACCATCCCGTAGGCACATCCCAGGCATAGCGTCCGTCGGCATCGGTGAAGAGTGGGTTCTCCTGCTCGTAGTTCTCAGCGTCCCAGAAGACGACATCATCGTACAGGTCGCCATACATATCCTCCTTCTCCTCCTTGTAGTAGCAGGAGGCACGCACACCCTCAACACGGTTCGAGGAGACTCCCTCATAGACATAGCCCGACGGGTCGCGGACGTACCAGAGACGATTGAAAGGCCAACGACGATAGGCATTATATGTGTTATCCTTGTTCTTTTCATCCTTGTCGTTGTTATTGAGTGTTCCTGCCTTATTCCCACTGGTTTTGTCGTTTTCTTTCTCGTGGTCGCATATCAGTGCATTAAGGCGGGCTTCTATGCCCTTACGATCGTTTTCCGATGCAGTTGTCTGCCATGAGCTGTAAACCACGGAAACGATATCAAGCAACTTGGCAATCCACCATCCCGTGTCGACAAACGGAATAGACGGTTTCAGAGACAAAGCAAAGTTGCCGCCGTCAATAGCCAACTGTCCGCCGTTGGTGACGGTGTGGTAGCCAGTCAGATGTCCGCAGTCATTGATAAGCATTTCAAGTTCTGATTCTGCATCCTTACAAGGTTTCTTCGCTTTACACTTGCCGTATAACGACACCCATTTGGCCACGTCGGTAGCACAGCCGAGGAAGGTGGCACACAGCGGACTGGCCTTCACCAGTGCCTCGATAGGCGGATTAGACATCCAGCCGAAGAGTTTTTTGTGGAATTCCCTCATTGGCTTGAACTTGGCCGGAAACAGCTTCTTGAACTTCTCAATCTGTTCATTACGTTTCTTAGCAATCTGACCAAGTGCATTCTTCGAAGTTGCAACCTTCTCCGTGGCATTGGCCAATTTCCGGTTATATTTCTCCAACAGTTTGGTTGATTCAACTCTTGCTGCGTCAATGCTGGAAATCTTTGATTCGTTATAGGCTATCCGAGCCCTGATGCCTTCTGCCGCCTCTTCAGTAAGTGCGGGATTCTTCAGCCTTTCGGTCAACATATTGTTGTTTTCTTTCAGCTTTATTCTGGCTTTCTGACGTTCTGCAATCTTGGTCTGCTCTTCAGCAATATTCTCACGAATGCCTTTCTTTTCGGACACGGCGATATTATATTTCTCGGCAGCTTCGTTCCATTTCTTGGCAAAAATCCTCCTCACAACTTCCGACACCTGCCGACAGCCGTGGTCGTACAGGCAGGCGAAGATGGCCTCTGTTGACAGAAACATATTGGCACCTTTGCCGGCCACATCGACAACGCCGTCCCAGTTCCATCCCTGACCGACTAACTGCCCCAGCGACTCGCCAAAGGACTTCACGTCATCAACCAGTTTAGTCCACTCGGCAACACAATGGGTGGGGAATAGCGACAGGGCTACACCCAAAGGTTCTATCTTGGCTTTTTCGTCATCGTCGTCGCCCACCTTCTTGAGAACCTGGCGTGCCCCAGCCACATCGCCACTGACAATTTCCAGAGAGTAGAACTTCATTTTCTTCGTATCGACACAGCACTTCTTAGTGCTGTCATTCAGACAGTAGATGCTACTGCCGTCGGTCATGGGCATCTCCACATACCCTTCGGCCTTGAGCTGTGCTACGTCGATGGTTGTCAGGTTCCTGACAGTAATAATCTGGTACTGTCCGTCGCCGCAAGGATGAATGTACTGTCCATCACCATCGGGGAACTGCAGCTCTGCTGTATCGGGTAGGCAATAGAGCGACATCACCGACAGCACACTGTCGCGAATCTCAAGCATACCGCGGTCGAACTCTTCGAAAGCCTGGTCTATGGCTGCCAGCAGTGAATCGGCATTGACACCCTGTCCGCAGGTCTTCTCCCAGTTGTCATAGATGCCGTTCAAGAGTTCATTAGCTTTCAACAAGTCCCCATCGCTGCTGCTTTCGTCGACATGCATGGCATCCAATTCTCCAAAGTCCATCTGAAGCTTGCTCGCCGCTGCATCCATGATGCTGTCGCCTACGATGGTGCGCACCAATGCGGACATACGGTCGATGGTGGCATCGTCGGGATTGGCCACTTGCAGCAGTTCATCCAGTTCGGTCATCTCGGCCTCATTCTCTGTATCGTCGGCTTTTTCAAAAGCATGATAGACATCAAGTAACGACTGTCGGCTTTCCTCATAATACCCTTTTATCTCCTCCATCATATCATCCAACTCCTGACGGTCGGCAGCGACGTCGGCAGCGAGGGTATAGTCGAGGTCAACGTTAACGGGCATATTTCCGGCATTGTAGTCGGTGGCCAAGTACCAGTCTTTGTAGCGCAGGCTGTACTTCAACGGAAAGGTGAATACCTCGCCATGCTCCATCATCACATAGAGTTTCACGTTGCGGATGGCCGTCGTGTCGTTCACCATCATATCATTCTGGTCGTAGAAGTCAACATTAAAGTCCAGGGTGAACTCGCCGAAGTCGGTCAGTTTCATGCCGTTCGGATTGACCTCGCCGGTACGGAAGTCGAAGACAAAGTCCTTTTTATGATGTTCCGAGCTGGTACCCTTCAGATGCATGGTAACGACAGGCGTCAGCGCACCGCGGTTCATCGTCACCGTCTTCACCTCCGACTGCATCTGCATGCCCTCGGAGTTGGTAACGATGGCATAGATAGTATGGCTGCTGAGGTTATAGGGTTGGTTCAACTCTGCCATCGCCGACCAGTAGCCCGTACCTAACGCCATTGTTTCAGCAACGAGCACATCGCCGTCATAGACCTGTACCGTCGACTGCGGTGCTGCCATACCTGTGACGGGCAGCAGACGGCGGGCTGTCGTCTCCGGCACGGTGATGGTCAGCGACTCTGCAGTGACGGCCACTGAGCCGATAGGCTGTGTGACTCTTTGGCCATTGTTCATAAATGAGACGTAGGCTATCGGTTCCGATATACCGGACTTTGTAGGTACTACACAGAAGCGGACTGCCTGTGTCAGGTTTGTCATGCTGACGGCAAGTCGCCGTCCCTCCTGCTGCGGCGTAGCGCCATGGTTGCCTACCATCATCGACTGCTGCACATACTCACAGCCTTCGGGGAGGTCGAACAACAACTGCACGTCAGCCGCTGCACCCACGCTGGCCTTGAAGTCAACGACTGCCTTCAGGGTAACATACTGACCGACGGTCACCTCCGACTTATTAACCGTAAAGGCAGTTCCCTCACCTGTCAGGCGGAAATCATCCTCCTTGAAAGTCGGAATGGTCGTGTTGGTGATCTCAGTGATACGTCCGCTCTGTACGTTCACGGTGTTTTTTACCAGCAGTGCATCACTGATACCTGTCTCTGCCAAAGCCGTCAGTGAGCTGACCGATGTAAACAGGCTGTTATAGCCCATCGTTACCAGCGTGTATTGACCATCGGTGAGGTTATTGACCGTCAGCTCCGTGTTGTCATACGGCGACCAACCGACGAGCTGTCCCTTGGCATCATAGAGGATGCCCATGACCTGCTCGTTATCCGTCATGCTGAACGTCGCGTGCAGTCGTCCCCGCTCGGTAATACCGATGGTGGCAATAGCCTGATTGGCAGTATCCACCTTGCAGGTCGTTGTGACGGGTGCAAACTTGTCGGTCAGACTGTTGGCAGTAATGCGGAGCTGTGTTCCCTCATCCAACTGCTGGTCAATCAGTACCAGCTTAGGATACTGCAGCACCATCTCTGTCACCTCACGGCCATGCGTCTCGTCATAGACGGTATAACCGACGTTGTCATAGTCGGTATAGTTCTCACTTGACGGCTCTACACCCTCGGCCACCGTAGGATAGTAATACAGGTCGAGGCTGACGACTGTTCCCGTGAGGTCGCGCAGGGCGATGGTGTCGGCAGGAGAAGCGCCAACCGTCAGGGTATCGGTCCGGGGGATGTACTCCGTGGCCTGGGCGGTGATGGTTGTCGGTGCCTCAAAGGCTGTCAGCGTCCAGCGGCCGTCAGCGTCAGTGCGTACCGTCTGTGTCGTATTAAACTGTCCGTTCAGTGTCTGACTGACGGTGACCATGGCGCCACGCAGGGGCTGCCCGCCGTTCTCAGCAATCACAGTACCACCAAACGCCTTCGTGGGAATGGCCTTGAGGGCGATGGCCAGCACGCCGTTCTGAGTGACGGTATAGACCGTGTCTTCGGGAGCCAGATACTGGCGTCCCAAAGTCTCACCAAGTTTCACCCGACAGCGCACCTGTAACCCTTCTGTCTGTCCGGCAAGCGTGGCACCGGCTCCAAGGTAGTTAGCCAGGCGATCGGTCCATGTCACGGTATAGGCATCATCACCGACAGCAGAACCGTCGGGCACAGTCAGGCGCAGGGTGATGTCATGGGGTGCTTTTAGGTTGGCGACACTGACCTGTACGTCTTTATCGATGATTTCTATTCCTTCGACAGTGCCCATAACGACACCGCGCTGGTTCTTGACATAGAGGGTGTGGTGAGTGTCACGAATCAGGTTATTGAACGTATAAGTCGTCGCGTCAGTTATCACATAGCGCAGACTCTGGCCCGTCTGGTTGTTGGCCAGTTCCAGGAACATATTCTTATAGTTCTGTGCCTGCGGCAGACTGACGGTAAGACGATACACGCCCTGAGTGATGGGCAAAATCATGAACTTGTTCCAGCCGCGGGCCTCCTGGTAGAGAGGCACCGACTCGGCGGGCACATGGACAACGATATTGTCTAACGTCAGACCATCGAAAGCCCACCTTTCATTGCCCCAATCTTCCTCATAGCCCTCCTCGCCCGATACCAGTCCATCGAACGTCGGCGGTGTCGTGGCGAAGCAGGTGATATCCGTCAGTTCCTTTAAGGACCGGAATGCTTCCTTACCAATGCTGGCCGTCGAGGCCGGCATGACAATGGTCTTCAGCGGATAGGTGTTATAAGAACCAAAGCAGTAAGCCGGCACCTTCGTCAGACCACTGGTACGGCTATAGTCCAGAAACTCTATATTCTCGGCATTACCAAAGGTAAAGGCTTCCCAGTCGCTGTACGTAGTCCAACTATAATTTTCAAAATCCTCGGCACATACGCCGGCAACGGTTGCGTTCTTGATACGATCCCAGTAGCTGCTCCACGGGTCACGATAGGTCACCTCGGCTATACGGTGATACAGATCACCGGGCCGGAAGTCGGTCATGATGAGCTCGCCCGACTCCAAGTCCCACTTATTGCCGTGGGGCGTCTCGGGGTTCTCCGGGTCGAATTCGAAGACGGCACAGATGGACACATCCTTGTTAGGCATCTTGAAGATGTAGGGCGTTGTCGTGGACAGCGTGTCGCCATTGGAGGTCCATGCCTTGAAGCGGAAGCCAATCACTCTTGCAAATGCATTCAGCCGCACCATTGCTCCTGCCTGCACACGATTGTTAACACAGCTGTCTTCGTCAACCGTTATGTTGATGCCACCGCTATAGTCGGGCGATGTCGTCAGCGTCAACGTCGGCCAGCTGTCACCATAGCCGTCCTCATGAGGACCGGGAGGGTTCTGGGGATTATAGTCAGAATTGATTCCTTGCGCATAGGCTGCCATCTGTAGCAGCACCATGCAGAGTGTTATGATTCTGTTCATGGTACACTTACTTTATGATAACAGTCTTGTGATCCTTGATATATACCCCCTGACGAGGCTGGCTAACGCGGCGGCCCTGAAGGTCGTAGAAGGGAGTGTCAGCGACTGACTCGCTAACTACAGTACGGATGCCTGTAGCACCGCCAATCCGTATGACAAAGCGACTGTTCTGCGTTCCGGCATCAGCACGGAAAATATAGGCATTTGCAGTAAGGTCGGTCTCGTCACCTGTGAGACAGTCAACGAGGGTGACAGGAAGTGAAGCGCTTTTAGTGAGGGCTAAGGTATAGGTGCCTGCTGTCGGCAGCTGCATACCCAGTTGTATCTCACCGTCGCCTATCGGACGCTCATTGATGGCATATTTTACACCATCGGCAATGGTATAGAGATGAGCGATGCCCGGCTCCATACTAAAGAACTTGCTGGCATCACGGCCGGCATCATAGCCAGTGGTGGCGGCGGCGTTGATGACAAAGCGGGTGCGGTCAGAAAGTGGAGAAGAATCATCTGTGCTCTCCGAGTATTCCGACAGTTCAAGGTTAAACACCTGACGGTTAGCTGGAGCTTTCGCGCGCGAACTATTATAATAGATAGTGTCGCGGACGGTGGTGTTCTGCTGGCGTCCCTCCTTGATGAAGACTACCTGACTCTGATCCAGCGGACGCTGAATGAACAGCGCCTGTCCGGGATTCAGGACGTAGTCGTCGTCGAGCGGCGAGTAGGTCTCGTACTTACCGCTACGGTTCCAGATGGTGATGGGCGACGTCGTCTGCATGGCGCGGATATCGAAATAGCAAGGATAGGGATTGCCGATGAAGTTCCACGAACGGTTATGCGGGAACTCCGTGGGGTAGTTCTGCAGCGTCACCACCACATCCTCGTTGGTGAAGTATTTCGGCTTGTTGGCATTGTTCACCGACGGGAAGAAGAAATTATTGTAGTACTGGTAGTAGTCGCCATTGGTGGTACGGATGATATAGCCCTGCCCGGCATGCAACACGCTGTCCTTCGTCAGGTTAACCCATGCCTCGGTGTTCTTGCCCTCGGCACGTTTCTTGCCGTCGTAGGTACGGATGACAAAGGGGTCGTCGGGATGAGTGCTGGTAATCTCCGATGCCTTCACGTCGTAGGGCAGTGAGAAGAAGGTCCAGTAGTCCTGCGGCACGTTGATCTCGGTGATGATGTGGTCGGCACGGCCGTTACCCACCATGAATATCGGTGTGAAGTACTTGCGTCTGTCGGCCTCCTTGGCGGCAAAGAAGCTATAGTAGGTACTCAGCGTATCGGCCGAGAACGAGGCGTTCTTACCGACATACAGCTGGCCGTAGGTCAGCATACCGCCATTGCCGCTCTCACTGGCAGTATTCTTGAAGTTGGGGAGGATATGGACATTCGGCTTCCATGTCTCCATGAGGCTGGCGGGCCATGTCATGTTGTAAGGCATATTGATAAAGACATCCTTCGGCAGCTGCTGGTGGGTCTCAATGTTATGGAGGTCCCAGCCGGCCGTCTGCTTATAGACGGTCTGCGAGATGTAAGGCACGATGACAGTGCGTCCCTTGTCAATTTCACGTCCACCGAAGGGGTTGTTGCGGTCGCTGCTCGATGACAAGTTATACATCGTGAAGGGCGGTGCCACACAGAGGCAGGTCAGTTCCTTCAGGTTGTCACAGTTGGCAAAGGTGCATTGGTAAAGCGCCTGCAATGTCGAAGGCAGCGTCAGCTTCTTCAGCGCCTTACAGCCTTTGAAGGAGCCCCATATCTCGTAGAGTCCCTCGTTCAGCTGTAAGTCCTCCAGGCGGACACAGCCTTCAAAGGCGTTTCCGCCAATGCTCTCCATCGTGGCGGGCATGACCAGCTTCTTCAGGTGTGTGCAGGACACAAACGCCCCATTGTTGTTGTAGATGGTCGTCTGTCCGTTGAACTGGATGTCGCTCAGCTCATAGTTGTTGCGGAAGGCTCCGATAGGGATCGTCTTCAGCGTCGTGGGGAAGACGACGCGTTGCAATCCGGATTCGCAGTAACACTCGTCGCCTATCTTGGTGATACCCTCTGGCAGCACGGCTTCGCGCAGGTTATAGCAGCGGTAGAACGCCTGCCAGCCAATCTCCTTCAGCGGTGCAGGCAGCTCCACGGTGTTCAGGCTGTAACACTGATAGAACGCCTTACTCGGCAGAGCCTCAAGATAAGGCGGCAGCGTGACGTAACGCAGCACCTGATGGTCTTGGAACTGATTGTCGATAAGCGTGGTGTTCGGCACCTGACTCATGTCCAGCTCCAGCAGGCCCGTACAGCGGTCGCGCAGTGTCGTCAGGTCAGCCTCGTTCAACTGGCCCTTGATACGCAGTCGCTTCAGGTCGGGCAGGTTGAAGTCGTTGCCTTTCTTGGCAAAAATCTCGTCGCCCAGAGTGCCGGGCTGTGCCACGGTGACCTCAACCATCTGGTAGCCCTGCCGTTCCGTCTCCTCCTCCTGTGCGAGGACGGCGTTGAGGGCGGCATTGCTGAGGGCGGCGTTCTTCACCGAGTCAGTCAGATGCTTCAGCTTGCTGACATCCTTGGAGAGATAGGTCACGCGGAAATGGTCCCAATATATTTTAGTCTCATCATTTGTTTCATGCTGGAGGCCGATGGTCAGCTTACCGTCGGTGACGGTGCACACCACACTGTTCAGGTAGAGCAACCCGCTGCGTACCATCGCCACGCCTATGGCTTTGTCGTTGAGAGGCATCCAGCTGGTGGCATCGTCATCGTCGACATACTCAAAATACGACGATTCTCCATTATAGAAACGGTAGATGTTCTGTCCTGTCAGCGCGTCGTCGACAATGGACTTTATCTTTACCTTCTGGTCGTTGGCAAAGACACTGCTGTTTACAGGCGTCCCATCGGCCAGTGCTTTCTCTATGCTCTGCTTATCTCTGGACGACAGCATGTCAAAGGCGTTCACCTGCAGCAGGTAGACGCCGTTGGGCAGTCCTTCGACGGTCTGTTCGATAGACCAGACATTTCCGCCCCATTCCGCGGCGAAACGGTTGCCGCCGCAGAAGGCGTCGGAAGTGACGACGCTGAAATTGTTGTTTTTCCTGGTCCAGCCGGTCTGGCCGTTGTCAAATTCTGGGTTCACAAGTTGAACCTCGTCGCCAAGATTCAGGTTGCTGTTCTGTGCCACTACAGTGTCAATAGCTTGAAGAAGTAGTGTAATCAATAAAAGAAAGGCCTGTCGCTTCATCATTTTTTCTGTTTATTAGATTATAATTATGTTAGCAAAGTTAGGAAAAATATCTTAAACGGTTGTAACAGAAGACTTTCCTTTTGGACGAAACCCCTCTTTTTTTGGACGAAACATTTTTTTTTACGCGTAATGACACCTTTTTAAGAGAAAAAGTGTAACTTTGCCCCATGATGAAACATATAGTATTTCTTCTGATATTAAGTCTATCGGGACTCATAGTCCATGCACAGTTGACAAGCCATCTCGCTTATCGCCGCTATACCATACAGGAAGGACTGCCACAAATGCAGACAGAACGATTATGGCAGGATTCACAAGGCTATATTTACATAGGGACGTTGTCGGGATTCGTGCGATATGACGGGCAGACATTCCAGCCCTTTCTGAGAGGACAGCGGGAGAACATCGTCGGTTTCGTGGAAATGCGACGAGGCGTCAGTGCGTTGGGGTTTCGTCGGCAATGGCTCATCAGCGGCGACGAAGTGACCGTACAGCCACTATCGGCACAGGGGGAGTGGCTGCTGAACAACTTCAACAGCGGCGACCTGCCTGACGGCTATGTACTCTTAGAAGACGGACAGGAACAAAACCGACGGCTCTGTCGGATGACAGAAAAGGGTATTAAAGGGGTGGCACGTGGCAAGGCTCTGGACGCTATGACGCCTGACCGCCGGCTATACCTTGACTCGCTCACCGGACTGCATATCCCTACAGGACGGATTTATGCCTACCACCGTCAAGGCGAGACGCTCTATGCCTTCGGCAACGACGGTGTTTACGAGGTGAAAGGACACCAGCTACAGCGACGTGCTGCAGCAGACTGGTCGGCGGCCACGTTCGGACTCATTGTCCGTAGTCTGCAGTCTGGTGCAATGGTTGTGGCAGATGAGCACAGCCTTTACGTCTTTGACGGAAAATCGGTGCGGAAGATGGCGGGTGGATTCAACCTCATCAAAGACATACTGATAGACCGATGGAACCGCCTTTGGGTAGCAACATATCAAGGAGTCTACTGCTTCTTCGGACAATATTTCACGAACTACCGGCTGACAGACGATAACGATATCGTCAGGGCCATCGGCATAGGGGGCAGCGGGGAGAAAGTCATGGGTTCGCTGAACGGGAAGGTGCTTGTTGACGGGCAACCTATCTACGACGACCCGCAGCAGTTCTTTGCACCGCAGGCGGCAACGGTCGATGGCAAGGTGTATATGGCTGGTCACGGCGACATCGCCGAGATTGACGGAAGACGGCTACGCTGGGCAGGGTTGCCCAACGACCGCTACCAGTTTGTGACCAAGGCAGGCGAAAGACTGATTGTAGGCAGTCGACGGCAGATTCTGAGTTACGACCCGAAAACAGGACAGACGGACACCGTAAGCACGGTGATTCCCCATCCCTGGTGTGCGGCCGAGGACGGTCAGGGTCGACTGTGGATAGGTAGCAGTTTCGGGCTATATACTGAGGGTGGAAAAGTTGACAACCTACAGAAACTGGTCATTACGGCTATGGCTCCTACACCTTGGGGGGACGTGGTCTTTGCGGCAAACGACTCGCTTTTCCTGATCCATCAGGGTGTAATCAGCAACCTCAACGGACAGATGGCAGACCTGAGCGGTCATGAGATTCGTTCCCTGCATGTGTCGCCCCGCAACTATCTCATCGTTGCGGTAATCGACGGTCTGTTTGTAGCCCGCATGAATAGTAACGGCACCGTCAGCGACACACGGTTTTTCAACCATCTCAACGGCTTCACGCTGATAGAACCCTTGAAGTCGGCAATGGCCGAGGAGGCCGACGGCAGGGTATGGCTGGCGGGCGTGGAAGAAACGACCTCGTTCCTACCGGAAGAACTGTTGTCCTACAACCCAAACGACACCTACATCTCACCTCCTAAGCGCTGGTATGAGCACAAGGCGGTGTGGCTGGCCGCACTCCTGCTGCTGACAGCCGTCATCTGGTTGCTGGCCTATACCTACGTGAAGCACCGTCATGCAAAGGAGATCCTACAGCTGAAACGCGAGAAGAAACAGAAGGAGCTGCAGATTACCAGTATCCGCCTAAAGGCCATCCCACATTTCCATGCCAACGTATTGGCTGCCATCGAATACTTCGTCATGAACAACTCTGCTGACGAAGCAGCCAAGTACTTGAAGCTGTATTCCGACTTTACGAACATGACACTACTCGACATAGACAAACCAGCACAAACGGTAGAAGAGGAGACCGTATATGTGTCCAAGTACCTTGCCCTACAGAAGTTACGCTATGGCGACCGTCTGACGTTCTCCATCGATGTAGGCGACGACGTTGACCGTCAGGCTATGCTACCCACCATGTTACTACATACCTATGTGGAGAATGCCATCAAACACGGTCTGAGTCCCAAGCCTGAGGGCGGTCATGTCAGTATCGTCATCACCAACAGCCACGGCGACACGAAGGTGACAGTAGAAGACAATGGCATAGGCCGACGCAAGGCGAAACAGATGAACAGGCATACGACGCGAATGGGGCTACGCACGCTCAATGAACAGATAAGACTATACAACAAGACCAATGTACGTCCTATCAAGGAACGTGTAATCAATGTCAAAGATACCAACGGCAAGACGGCCGGTACACGGTTTGAGCTGACTGTTCCTAAAGGATATATCTATGAATAAGATAAGAACTATCGTGGTCGAGGACGAGCAGCTGCCCCGCCTCACACTGCTCCAGAAACTTGACAGACTGAAGGACGAGGTAGAAGTGGTAGACGCCTGCGACAACTATGAAGACGCCTACGAAAAAGTGTTGGAAAAACAGCCTGACCTGCTGTTGTTAGACATCCAACTGCAAGGACGCGACAGCATCAGCCTGCTACGCGAACTGAAAAGACGCATGCCCCTACCCCTTATCATCTTCACGACAGCCTACGAAGACCGCAACTATATGATGAGTGCCATCAAACTACAAGCTGCCGACTACCTCCTGAAGCCCATCAGCCTGCAAGAACTGACCGAGGCCATCGGTAAGGTAAAAGAGAGGATTGCTGCAAGAGGAGGACATCGCACCTGTCTGCGGACGGCTACCGGCATCTTATATGCGGAAACAAGTCAGATAGCCTACATCAAGGCGGCACGTAACTATTCGGTGCTGGTATGCTTCGACCGTGAGGAGATGCTGCTCGACAATCTTATCACTTTGGAACAGCAGCTCGACGAAACGCTTTTCGTACGCATAGACCGAAGTACTATTGTCAACCGACAGGCCATCTGCATGATTAACAAGGCACACATGACCTGCCAGTTCAGATCGGCAAAAGGCGAAGAACTGAAACTACAGTTGACAAAGGTGGGACTGGAGCGACTGATGGCGAGAGAGTACCCTTAATTCCACGCCCGCAAGACCATGCCGTCATATGCGGCGTTGTAGACATAGAGGTCGCGACCGGCCTCGCCAGAGGCCACAACACCGTTGTTCACGTCGTAGCAGCGATGGCAGCGGCTGCAGGTAAGCTGCTGCCCGTTGGCCGTCCATGTCAAGGGGTAGCTGGTGCCACCATAATTGGCAAGACAGTTGGAACACTGGCCCTCGTAGCAGACGAGCACACCCGTATAACTGCTTCGCCCGATGATGATGGCACCGCCGGCTCCCAGCTGACAGGATGTCTGGTTCTCCTTGGCCGTTGTCAGCCTGACATCCTCCTCGGCATGGTCGTAGTTTCGGGTGGTCATAATATGGCGGACACCCTGTTCCAATCGAGTTTTGACAATCAGGAAATGCCCTGGATTGCCCAGCGCCCCGGTCAGATGACAGGGCGCAGGGTGCAGGGTCGTGTCGAAGATGAAATAACACCTGTGTCCACGATAGATGCTGTCCTCCTCGTCGCAGGAGACTACCAGCAACAGACACAGCAGAAACAGACAGAGGCGCTTCATCGGCCAAGGAGCGCTTTCTCGGCCTTGACCATACGCTCGAAGGCAAAACCTTCGAGCACACTGTTCATCAGCGCTGTAATCTGGTCGTTGCAGAGGTTGCCGATGCTACCCTCATGGGTGTGGTGGATGTTCTTGTTGGGCGTGAACTGTCCGGCCTCTATGTCAAGACCCACCTTCTTATAGGCATCACGGAAAGGCATACCCTCAGCCGCAAGACGGTTCACCTCTTCGACGGAGAACATCGGGTCGTACATCGGGTTGTCGAGGATATGCTCGTTCACCTCTATTTTATTAATAATGTAGGCGGCCATCTGCAGGCAGTCCTTCAGTTCGTCAAAGGCGGGCAGGAAGACTTCCTTGATAATCTGCAGGTCGCGGAAGTAGCCCACGGGCAGGTTGTTCATGATAAGCATCACCTGCTGCGGCAGCGACTGCAGCTTATTTGACTTGGCACGAATCAGCTCGAAGACGTCGGGGTTCTTCTTATGCGGCATGATGCTCGAACCCGTGGTACACTCCTTCGGCAACTTGACGAACGAGAAGTTCTGCGAATTGAACATACAGGCATCGAAGGCTAACTTAGCTAAGGTGCCGGCAATAGTGGCGATGGCGAAACCTACGTTACGCTCCATCTTGCCGCGCCCCATCTGGGCATAGACCACGTTATAGTCCATCGAGTCGAAGCCTAACAACTCCGTCGTCATCGTGCGGTTCAAGGGGAACGACGAGCCATAGCCAGCGGCCGACCCCAAGGGGTTGCGGTTGGTCATCTTGTAGGCGGCCTGCAGGAAGAGCATGTCGTCCGTCAGACTCTCGGCATAAGCGCCGAACCACAGACCGAACGACGAAGGCATGGCTACCTGCAGATGGGTATAGCCGGGCATAAGCACGTCCTTATACTGCTCCGACTTCTGTATCAGCTCGTCGAACAGCGTCTTCACCTCCTCTGCCAAGTCCATCAGCTGGTGGCGGGTAAAGAGCTTCAGGTCTACCAGCACCTGGTCGTTACGCGAACGGCCAGAATGGATCTTCTTGCCCATGTCGCCGAGTTTGCGCGTCAGCAGCATCTCCACCTGTGAGTGAACGTCTTCCACATCGTCTTCGATGACAAACTCGCCACGCTCAGCCAGCTCGTAGATGGCTTTCAGCTCGTTGAGCAGCACCGGCAGTTCGTCGTGTCCGATCAGTCCGATGGACTCCAGCATCGTGATGTGGGCCATTGAGCCGAGCACATCGTACTTGGCCAGGTAGAGGTCCATCTCGCGGTCACGACCAACGGTAAACCGCTCTATCTCTTTGTTGATCTCAAAGTTCTTCTCCCAAAGTTTCGTTGCCATTTCTTTTGTTGTTATGACGATATAACGTTAGACGTTATGACGTTATAATGTTAAACATAAGGTATCTGTGCCAGCGCATCGGCAATCTTCTCAACACCGTCCTGCAACGGACCACTGACTATGCCCTTGATAAAGGGGTTCAACTCGGCCTTCACCGTGACCTTCATCTTCGAAGTCGTCTCGGTAACGGGGAGCACCTGAATCCACACATTAAAGGGTACAGGCGACTGGGCCGTCTCGAACTTCACGCATTTCGGCTCGTCGCGCTCAATGACACGCAACTTCAACTCACCTACCGGCGGAACGTTCAGAGAAACGGTATCCTCATCGAACGAAAAATCGCTCACACGGTCTGCAGGCACGCGGTCGCGTACCTTCTCTAAATTGCTTAAGTCGCTGATATTCCGATAGACAGCCTCCTGTGAGTAGGGAATCTGCTTCACGCTACTCTCAAACTTCGTACTGTTGTCAAATAATCCCATTTTTTCTAATTGATAATTGACAATTGATAATTGACAATTGATAATTATTACTTCCACGTTGACGGCGACTTGCGCCACTCAGCCAGGACGGCCTTCTCATCTTCCTTGATATAGCCCGTCTCAGCGGCCGCCTCAATGACAGCATCGTAGTTCGACAGCGTGACGAGTTTGACACCAGCGGCGGCAAAAGCCTCTTCGGCCACGGGGAAACCATAAGTGAACGAAGCCACCATACCAATCACCTCGACACCATACTGGCGCAGGGCTTCAACAGCCTTCAGCGACGAGCCGCCGGTAGAAATAAGGTCCTCGACGACCACCACCTTGCAGCCTTTCTTGAGTTCGCCTTCCACCTGGTTGCCCATGCCGTGATCTTTCGGCTTCGGACGCACGTAGCAATACGGCAGTCCTAACTCCTCGGCCACCAGTGCACCTTGCGCAATGGCCCCCGTAGCCACACCGGCTACGGCCTCAGCCTCGGGGAACTGCTCCTGGATGATGTGGCACAGTTCTAACTTGACGAATGAGCGCAGACGGGGAAATCCCAGTGTCTTGCGGTTGTCGGTATAGATGGGTGACTTCCAGCCACTGGCCCATGTAAACGGCTCCTGCGGCTGCAGCTTGATGGCCTGAATCTCCATCAGTTTTCGTGCAAATTGATGCTTTACTTCCATAGTTTCAATCGTTAATTTGGCTGCAAAGATACGAAAAGTCGAGAGCAAAACAAAAGAATTCCTTCTTTTTTTTGCCGAGACGGAGTATCTTCGCCGATTTTTCGGCAAAGTTACAAAAAATATTCTATTCCCTTGATAGAAATGAAAAAAAATCGTAATTTTGCAGCCGATTTGACACATATAATTATATAGAGATGAAAAGAAAAGTATTTGTAATGGCTCTTCTGACCGTTATGACGGTCACAACAGCCAGTGCCCAGAGTGATGATAGCCAATGGACACTGAACACCCGTGCATGGAGTACGAACTATTTCACGACGATGATTGGCGCTGCCGCCAATTTCCTGATTACCGGCGTCATCCTCGACTCAGACGGTCCCGACTCAGTGACCATCGACCGCATTGTCCCCCTTCCCGCCCTGGTGTTCCCTGTCGGCATGAAGAAGGACGGCTTCGATGATCCGTACGATATTTACGGTCCCTACCACCGTGCTTTCAGCAATCCGTTCAAGCACATCGGCGACTATGCTGTCGGCCTCGACATCTCATGGCAGCCTTCAGTCATCGGGTTCTATGCCGGTGCCTATTTCAAGAGTCAGGAGATTGTCTACAAGAACGAGCCCCGCGACGGCGACAACATCCGCGGTTTCTACTTCCAGCCACGTGCCGGCCTCAGCTTTGGAGGTGCGAAGAGTACGTTCGAGGCAGGCATCTTCTACGACATTCCCACTGGCTGCACCTCAACAAGCCTGGCCAACCCCGACAAGGACATCCTCAAGGAAGGCTTAGGACTTGACTTCGCCTTTACCAACTTCGACAAGAACGACCCCTCGTCGCTCACCCTGCAGTTCTCCATGCCCCTCCACGATATGTTTAAGGAGAATCGCGGCCCCGGTCTCGGCAAGCGTCGCGTTGGTTACATCATGCTGACACGCCGCATCAAACTGTAAGACTTTCAAGCATCAAGATTTAGCAAAGCCGAGGGCGAGCAGACTGACTCTGACGCCCTCGGTTTTCAGTATCTCACGGGCACAGGCCGTCATCGTGGCACCTGTCGTGACGACATCGTCGACAAGGAGGATATGGCGACCACGGATGGCATTGAGGTCTTTAGCCTCGAAGACATCGGCGACGTTCTCCATTCGCTCCTGACGTCCCATCTGCGTCTGACTTTTCACGAAGCGGGTGCGGCGGACAATCTGGTTGTAGATGGGCAGCCCCGTCACCTCGCTGATACCGCGTGCCAGTTCCATACTCTGATTGTAGCCACGCTGTCGCTGCCGCTTCTTGGCTAACGGTACGGGCACAATGAGGTCGATACCGTCAAAGAAGTCTGCGGCCATGAACTCACGGGCCATCAGCCGTCCCATCTCACGCCCTATCTCCGGGTGGTCGTGGTATTTCAGGTCGTACAGGATATTGCTGGTACGCGAGCTGGCTTCATAATAAAAGAGAGCCGCCACCCGTTCTACGGGGATGATGCCCCAGAAGAGGCGGGCCATCGGGTTGTCGTAGGCATTAAGCTGATAGCCTGTGCGTGGCAGATGCAGGTTGCAAACGGCACAAATCACCCGCTCCGACGGCGCCAACCGTCTACCGCAGACCACACAGAGGCGTGGGGCGATGAGGTCGAGCAGGCGTTGCCAGATGCTAATCTTCTTCATACACTTCGTCAACATCGCCGTCGACACACTGGCGGATGATGTCGTAGGTAAAACCTCGGCTGAGGGCAAACTTCACTAACTTCTGATTCAGTTCGTAGTCGCTGGCGGCCTTGATACTGCGCCGCTTCTGCTTGAGCAACGGGCGGAGTACGCTGAGGTACTGCTCGTCGTCAACCTCAGCGAGCACCGCTGTACGGATATCGTCGCTGATACGCTTCGTCCACAGCGCCTGTTCCACCTTGCGCCGTCCCCATTTGTTATAGAGAATCTTGTCCTTGACAAAGGCGCGGGCGTAACGCTCGTCGTCGACATAGCGCTCACTGACGAGGCGCTGCATGACGCGGGCCTGAGCCTCGTCTGTCATACCCCACCGCCGCATCTTCTCCGTCAGGTCGTGCTGGCAGTGCTCACTGCGGGCGCAGAGCTGTGCTAATTGCAGGTAGGCTCCTTGTTCGGTTACTTCTTTCATCGTGTGGCTTTTATCATTCGTGGTTTGCCGAATTGGTCGTTC
>JAEEGL013982930.1_pt1 | contig 19457 bp, 15 predicted proteins | sample 9134231 | NCBI WGS metagenome assembly JAEEGL01 (sample SAMN16246548, study PRJNA631951) | gut metagenome | biome: gut microbiome; feature: rumen; material: fiber-attached | host: Bos | place: Iran: Karaj | collected 2018-10
GACTGTTGATAGCTGCGATCTCCTCAGCTGTAAGAAGAAGATCCTCTCTTCTGGTGCTGGACTTAGGAATATTGATGGCAGTGAAAATTCTCTTTTCCTGAAGCTTTCTGTCAAGAACCATTTCCATTTTACCTGTTCCCTTGAACTCCTCGTAGATAACGTCATCCATCTTGGAGCCGGTCTCTATAAGAGCTGTAGCCAGGATTGTAAGGCTTCCGCCCTCTCTCATGTTTCTGGCTGCACCAAAGAATCTCTTTGGCATGTGAAGAGCTGCAGGATCAAGACCACCGGAAAGTGTTCTTCCTGAAGGAGGAACTACAATGTTGTAGGCACGGGTAAGTCTTGTGATGGAATCCAGAAGGATAACAACATCCTTGCCATGCTCAACGAGTCTTTTTGCTCTTTCCATTACCATCTCGGCAACTCTCTTGTGATGCTCAGGAAGCTCATCGAAGGTTGAGTAAATAACCTCTGCGTTAGGTCCCTCTACCTCTTCCTTGATATCTGTTACTTCCTCAGGTCTCTCATCAATAAGAAGAATGATAAGATGGATATCTGCGCTGTTCTTAAGGATTGACTTTGCAACCTCCTTAAGAAGTGTTGTCTTACCGGCCTTAGGAGGAGAAACGATCATACCTCTCTGTCCTTTACCGATAGGGCTTATAAGATCCATGATCCTCATAGCAACAGAGCATCCGGGCTGCTCAAGTCTAATCTTCTTGTTAGGGAATATTGGGGTCATCTTGTCGAAATCCCATCTTCCCATGGCAACCTCAGGCTTGTAGCCGTTTACTGTATTAAGAACTGAAAGAGCTGCGAATTTATCTGTTTCCTTCTTTGCTCTGCAGATTCCTGTAAGGATATCTCCTGTCTTAAGGTTGTACTTTCTGATAAGACCGGGAGCTACATATACATCATTTTCACCGGGAAGGTAATTCTCGCATCTGATAAAGCCGTATCCATCCTGCATTACCTCAAGGATTCCGCCGGCGCTGTCGCCATCTGCCATATCCTGAGGTTCTGCCTCTTCCTTAGCTGGCTGAGCTGCCTTTGGAGCCTGCTCCTTGCTTGGAGCCGGTGCTGCGTTTGAAGATGACTCCTCCATCAGCTTATTCATTCCACCGGTCACAACAATCCTTCTTTTACGTGATCTGTTTTCACCTGCAGATTCTTTCTTTTCAGAGGCCTTCTCCTTAGGCTTTTCCTCTACTGTATCCTGAGCCTGTCTCTGAGCATTTTCCTTCTCGTCCATCTCACACATAAGGTCGATGATCTCAGACTTCTTCATTCCTGATGCGCCTTTAATGCCACGCTTCTTCGCAATGTCTCTAAGGTCGTTCAGCTTAAGTGTTTCGTATCTTTCTCTCAAATTCACTCCATTTCTGCGCCTTTGCGCTCCGTATAAAAAACCACATCATTGTCTTTAACTATCTTCTAAGGGATTCAATAAACGACTGCATCTAAAAATGCCTTGTTCATAAGACCTATAATTGATATAGCACGACGTGTATAACACTAATCACACATAAGCAAGATACATCATCCTGAAAAAAAATGCAACAGTTAATTTCAAAAAAAACATATAAAAATGCAAGGATCATCTGTTGAAGATCCTTGCGAATGTATAAACAACTGAATAAATATTGTCATAAAACTCAAAAATAACATGGGCCAGAACTGAAATATAAATATTTCTGGTAGCCACATAAGCGATGGTAACAGGCAGTGCCATGAGAATCCACTCCGCTATTCCCAAAAGTCCATGGGCACGGGAAAGGGCACAAAGTACAAGACTCATTACCGTAAAGGCCAGTACCTTCTTCTTGCTTCCAAACCTGATGATGGCCTTCCTGAAGAAAAGTTCCTCAGCCACAGGCTTTATGATGATCATCATTATGGCATAAATGAATGTAGGAAAAAGTTCATTGTGGTAAATGATCTGTACTGTTCCATCCTTCACAAGAGGAAACAGACTGGGGATCACATTGGTCTTTATATAATCCGCCAGGTAAAGGCCAAAAAACGTTAGTACGACAGGAATCCAGAAAGCCACAACCTTTTTGAAGTTCTTATATAATTTTCTAAACGAAAACTGCTTGTAAAAAAAGTAAAAGTAATACAGAATCCCAAGATAAAAGACAAAAAAGAGCATCAACGTCTGTTTCGGGAAATGAATTGTAGCTAATATAAAAAGCAGTTCCCACACAAATGGTATATATAAACGATTCAAAGCCGACTCCTCTTTGTTACGCTAATGTAGCACTCTATATTATATAATCACTGATCACCGCGGTCAATGCTATAAGGCCTCATTCTTCCGACAAAGTTTCCCACTCATCGTACAGAATAGCCAGTCTATCCTGTATCTCGGTCTGCTCATCTGAAAGTTTCCGAAGCTTAGTAAGGTCCGTTCCAATAGAAGAATCTGAAAGAGCCTCAGTTATCTCTGCATCCCTGACTTCCAATTTAGCGATCTCATCCTCGCACTTCTTAAGAGCAGCCTCCTGCTTACGTCTCTTGGCCTGGGCCTCCTTTTGGGCCTTCCAGTCATCAGCTCCTGAGCTTTCTTTCTCAGATGCATTAGTTGGAGCAGCCTTTGCAGCATCGATCCTCGCACTTAAAGATGACACATTTCCTGCAGCTGAGGACATCTGAGTCCCCTCTCCAAAGAGTCTTGCCATTTTATCGTCTACATGTTCAAGATAATAATCGTAGTTGCCAATATAGTTCACCAGCTGATTGTGGGTCAGATCAAGGATCCTTGTAGCAGTCTTATTAATAAAATATCTGTCGTGGCTGACGTAGAGAACCGTTCCCTCATAGCCGGAAATAGCAGACTCAAGGATTTCTTTGCTGGTAATATCCAGATGGTTTGTAGGCTCATCCAGGATAAGGAAGTTAGCCTCGGAAAGCATAAGCTTAGCCAGTGAAACTCTGCCCTTCTCTCCGCCTGAAAGGTCTCCTATCCTCTTAAACACATCCTCACCGGTAAAAAGAAATGCTGCCAGTGTGTTACGTATCTCTGTATTATTCAGGGTTGGATAGGCATCAGATATCTCCTGGAAAAGAGTCTTGTCATCATGAAGAACATGGTGTTCCTGGTCGTAGTAACCAATGTTTACCTTGACTCCCAGAGTGATCTTACCTGCATCCATTCTCTCAGCCTGATTGATTATCTTAAGAAGAGTGGTCTTGCCGGTTCCGTTGTCACCGATTATTGCCACATGCTCACCCTTCTTGATCTCGAAGTCCAATCCCTCAAAAAGTTTTTCATTGCCAAAGGACTTGGACAGACCTTCTACTGTAAGCACATCATTGGCGCTCTCACAGTTAGGCTTTAAGGTAATCTTCATGCTGTCATTGACATCAACAGGCTTATCCAAAACCTCTATCTTGTCCAGCATCTTCTCACGGCTCTCAGCTCTTTTTATGGACTTCTCCCTGTTAAAGGATTTGAGCTTTGCTATAACCTCTTCCTGATGCTTGATCTCTGCCTGCTGTTTGATATAGGCATTCCACTGGGCAGCTCTTTTCTGTTCCTTCTTGACCGCATAGGCACTGTAGTTGCCCATGAAGGTAGATACCTTGCAGTTTTCCACCTCCACAACCTTGTCTGCAATCTTATCAAGGAAATATCTGTCATGGGACACGATAACTACTGCCCCTTTGTAATTCAAAAGGTAATTCTCAAGCCATCTGATAGCACCAAGATCCAGATGGTTTGTAGGCTCGTCCAGAATAATGAGATCAGGGCTCTGCAAAAGAAGCTTACTTAAAGCCACTCTTGTCTTCTGTCCGCCTGAAAGGGTGCTTATCTTTTTAGAAAGCTCTCCTTCAGTAAATCCAAGGCCCTTGGCAACTCCGGTAACTTCGCTCTGCCAGGCGTAGCCCTGAAGCCTCTGGAACTCGTCATTCATCTGAGTATATCTGTTAAGAAGTCTCTCCAGTTCATCTCCCTGCAGATGCTTCATGTCATCTTCAGCCCTGCGGATATTCTCCTCAAGGTCGATGACATATCTTTTAACCTCTTTGAGCTCCTCGTAGATGGTGTTATCTGAATCAATATTCTGGTTCTGAGCCAGATATCCCCAGGTTTTATCCTTGGAGAAGGTAACATCTCCGTCATCAGGAGAAAGCTCTCCAACTATGATTTTTAAAAGGGTGGTCTTGCCGGCTCCGTTAATACCGACAATGGCCACCTTCTCATTATTTTCCACATGAAAAGAGGCATCCCTAAGGATGTCCTTTCCATCAAAACTCTTATTTATTCCATGTACATTTAAAAGCATAATAGTTCAGTCCTTCATTAAACTGACAGCTCTTTTCCTGTGAGAAGTCTGTAGCACTCCAGGTACTTCTCGATCGTCTTGTCGATAACATCCTGTGGAAGGTTATAATCGCACTCAGGATTAGCCTTTAAGTAATCTCTTACAAACTGCTTATCAAAGGAAGGCTGTCCATGTCCTGGTTCATAACCTTCAACAGGCCAGAAACGTGATGAATCGGGAGTGAGCATCTCATCTCCGATAACAACCTCTCCCTTTTCATTTATACCAAACTCAAACTTGGTGTCTGCGATGATGATTCCCTTTGTAAGTGCATAGTCAGCACACTTCTTGTAAAGAGCTATTGTATAGTCTCTGATCTTCTCAGCATATTCACGGCCCTTTCCAGGGAATTCTTTTTCAAGAACTTCAACGCTTCTGTCGAAATCGATGTTCTCGTCGTGGTCGCCGATCTCAGCCTTGGTGCTTGGTGTGTAGATGGGTTCAGGGAGCTTATCGCACTCGCGAAGTCCCTCAGGGAGCTTGATTCCGCAAACTGTGCCATTTTCCTTGTAGCTTGCCCAGCCACTTCCTGTAATATATCCCCTAACGATGCACTCAACAGGGATCATGGTGAGTTTCTTGCAGAGCATACTGTTTCCTGTAAACTCCGGTGTTCTGAAAAACTCAGGCATATCAGCTGTATCAACGCTTACCATGTGGTTATCCACGATATCCTTTGTAAGATCAAACCAGAACTTTGACATCTGGGTAAGAACTGCACCCTTCTTGGTAACCTTGTTCTTAAGAATTACGTCAAAAGCTGAAATTCTGTCGGTTGCCACCATGATAAGGTTCTCACCGATATCGTAGATCTCACGAACTTTTCCTGACTTTACTGGACTGTACTGCTGCATTTTAGCTCCTCCTTTTAAATCATCACTATTAGAAACGAACTGTAATCAGTCGTCTTCTTCCTCTTCAATGGCTGTATTGTAAACTGTACGTTTTCTAGCCATCTCGTCATTTTCAAGGTACTCATCATAAGTGGATCTCTTATCCACTAAGGTTCCATCAGGAAGGATCTCCATGATCCTGTTTGCTGTTGTCTGTACAACCTGGTGGTCACGGCAGGCAAAAAGCTCAACTCCTGGGAACTTGATCATTCCGTCGTTAAGAGCGGAAATTGACTCCATATCAAGGTGGTTAGTAGGCTCATCAAAGATAAGGCAGTTAGCACCGGAGATCATCATCTTTGAAAGAAGACATCTAACCTTCTCTCCGCCGGAAAGAACCTTAACCTTCTTGACGCCGTCCTCACCTGCAAAGAGCATACGTCCAAGGAATCCTCTTACATAAGTGGAATCCTTGATCTCAGAATAACCTGTGAGCCATTCTGTAATGTTGTAGTCGTTATCAAATTCCTTTGTATTGTCCTTAGGGAAATATGCCTGGGAAGTAGTTACGCCCCACTTATAGGTTCCCTCATCAGGCTCCATCTCACCCATAAGGATCTGGAAAAGAGTTGTCTTAGCCAGCTCATTTCCTCCAACGAAGGCAATCTTGTCATCATGCTGAACAACAAAAGAAATATTATCAAGAACCTTCTCTCCATTGATTGTCTTGGAGATTCCATCAACTGTAAGGACCTCGTTACCGATCTCTCTTTCAGGTCTGAAGTCAATGTAAGGATACTTTCTGCTTGAAGGCTTGATAGTATCAAGCTCGATCTTTTCAAGAGCACGCTTTCTGGAAGTAGCCTGCTTTGACTTACTTGCGTTAGCGGAGAACCTTGCAATGAACTCCTTCAGCTCTTTTATCTGCTCTTCCTTCTTCTTGTTGGCTTCCTTCATCTGACGGATCATCAGCTGGGAAGACTCATACCAGAAGTCATAGTTACCGGCATAGAGCTGGATCTTGCCATAGTCGATATCAGCGATATATGTGCAGACCTTATTAAGGAAATATCTGTCATGGGACACAACGATCACGATGTTATCATAATTGATAAGGAACTCCTCAAGCCATGCGATAGCATCAAGATCAAGATGGTTTGTAGGCTCATCAAGAAGCAGGATATCGGGATTTCCGAAGAGTGCTCTTGCAAGAAGAACCTTAACTTTCTGATTACCATCAAGTTCCTTCATGAGCTTATGGTGATACTCAGTCTCAATTCCAAGGCCGTTAAGAAGGCTCTCTGCGTCAGACTCAGCTTCCCATCCGTTCATCTCAGCAAACTCAGCCTCAAGTTCACTGGCTCTGATTCCATCCTCGTCTGTAAAATCCTCTTTGGCATAAATGGCATCCTTCTCCTTCATAACCTCAAGAAGACGGGCATTACCACCCATAACAGTATCAAGGACCTCGTTTTCGTCATATTTAAAGTGATCCTGCTCCAGGAATGAGAGACGCTCGCCGGGAGTGATCGCAATATCACCGTTTGTGGTCTCGATCTGTCCTGAAAGGATCTTAAGGAAGGTTGACTTGCCGGCACCGTTTGCACCGATGATTCCGTAGCAGTTGCCTTCCGTGAATTTGATATTTACATCCTCAAAAAGAGCTTTCTTACCAACTCTAAGTGTTACATTATTTGCACTGATCATTTAAAAACCTCTATTACTCTACTAAATCTACTTCTAACAACAGTCTGTATTATATGAGAATTAGTTATAAAAAGCAACCTTCATTAATAATGTCAAAAAATGCCGGTGACCTGTGGCCACCGGCTAAAGGATTTATTCACGTATTGTATTTCTTCAAAAATTCATCTAAAGGCAACGGCTTTGAATAGTAATAACCCTGGAAGTAATCACAGCCTGTTTCCCTCATGGCCTTTGCCATTCTCTCATCTTCGATGCCTTCGGCTGTCACAGTGAAATTCATGTGTTTAAAGGCCTGTACCATGCTTGGAAGAATTTCATCAGGCTCATTGAAGTAATCCCATACAAGACTCATATCAAGCTTCACGTTAATAAACGGACATTTCTTTAACCTTGTTATGTTGGAATAGCCTGTTCCGTAGTCATCAAGGACAAACTTAAAGCCCTTCTTTTGCATGGAATGGATCTGTTTTCTAAGGAAACCGTCATCTATCATGGACTCTTCAGTGATCTCAAGCCTTATCTTCTCCGGGCTGATACCATACTTTTGTAAGATTGAGTCATATCTCTCAGCCAGATCCGCCTTCATAAACTGCATGGGCGACAGATTGACATTTATCCAGTGAACACCGATTTTTTCAAGGTCATTCTCTTTAATGAATCTGCAGGCCTTTTCAAAAACCTGCTCTCCCAGCTTATTGATACGTCCATTTTTCTCAGCGATATGAATAAAGGCCGCAGGAGGAATCAGCTTTCCATCGTCATCCCTGATCCTGGAAAGAGCCTCTGCTCCTACAATCTGTCCGTTATCAGCTCTTACTATCGGCTGTAGGAATACTTCAACCTTGTCTTCATCCACAACCTTTACAAGTAGTCTCTTTAAGATGTTTTCCTTTTTATTATTCTCCATTTCATTATCAGAGATAATGACAGGCTCTCTGCTATCCAGCTTATCAGCCTTATCCATGGCTATTATCATGGAATTTAAGAGCGCATCCGCCGACTCCACCTTGTCAGTGATCTCAACGGATACAAAGCTCACATCCAGATAGAGCTCCAGGTCATCCGCTGTCCAGGGTTCATTAAACCTCTTACTCAACGTGCTGATAACATCATGGAATGACATAGTACCGTCTCCAAGGATAATGAACCTTCCTTTGCGGTAATAAAAGATCTTACATCCTTCAAAGTTCTGCAGTAGATAATCGGAGATAAGAGATATACCTTTGTCTATCTGACGTCCGCCGTAGATATCCCTCATCTCATGATAGTTGTGAACCACCAATCCCACTGCTTTGTCATGGAGTTTACCATTATTCTCATCGATGTAATCACGGAAGGCTGTGCTGTTAAATACCGAGCCTCGAAGCTCCAGATAAAACTCGGGATTCTGGAACGCAAGGTACATAATGATAACAGCCATGATACAGAAGGTATCCATCAAAAGAAGCGTCGGATACATTCTTCTGACAATTAAACCCAAAAGAAGAACAAAATTTGCCAAAAAGATACTGTACCTGTGTCGTCTTCTGTCCAAGTTTTTCCGATATGCAAAAATGATAAAAAAGGAAAAAGCAAGATAAAGGAAGAAGATGTAATAAACAAGATCGTAAAGCGCTCCTGAATGATAGCCATCCTCCTGAATGCTGTAGATAAGCCCTGTCCATGGGCAGGACATTGCGATCACAGCTGCAACGACACAGGGCAGACGAAGTAAACTGGTCGTCATAGCTCTTTTACCCGGGTCCAGCCTGAATACAGTGGCAGTGAATGCAAAAAAGACGTATGCTCTTGCAAAGAAGAACACAAAATATAAGCCGTTCAGGATATAAAGAACCGAATTCGATGTTTCAGCGTAATGCTCATCAGCCCAGCTGGAAACCACATCAAGAAAAATGACCATACTTTCTACAACAAGGATGTCCAGGAAAGTCCTGTTCACCCTCAGAGAAAGTCGTGGCAAAGAAAAATAGAACACGAGAATTATGGATATTATAAACATGCTCGGTACAGCAAAGCTATAATCCCACATAATACTCCTCTCAACTTAGTGCTTATCAGTTAAGTGATTTTTTGATCGCATCAAGAAGGTCGTTATATTCCTCAAAAGCCGGAAGATCAGGATAATCTTTCTTTATCTGCTCTGTAGAGCGGAAAAGAAATCCTTCCTTTGAGGCAAGTATCATTGCAAGGTCGTTATATGAATCTCCGCTTGCTATGGTCTCATATCCGATGGACTGAAGTGCTTTAACAGTTGTGAGCTTGGACTGCTCACATCTCATCTTAAATCCTGTTATCTCGCCGTTTTCTGCTACCTCTAAGGTGTTGCAGAAAATAGTGGGCCATCCCAGTTTCTCCATAAGAGGAGTAGCAAACTGTGTAAAGGTATCGCTTATGATTATTACCTGAGTGAGCTTTCTAAGTTCATCCAAAAACTCTTTTGCTCCCGGAAGCGGATCGATCTTACCGATGGTCTCCTGTATCTCTTTTAATCCGAGGCCATGCTCCTTAAGGATACCAAGTCTCCATTTCATGAGCTTGTCATAATCAGGTTCATCTCTGGTGGTTCTCTTAAGCTCCGGAATTCCGCTCTCCTTTGAAAAAGCAATCCAGATCTCCGGTACCAAAACACCTTCAAGGTCTAAGCAAACGATATTCATAATCTGTTCTCCTCACATTTTCAAGTCTTTATCTTGTTGGAGTTTAACACATTAAAGTGATAGAGACAACCCTTAATCCATCGCTTTAAGAATAAATTCTGCAAGACCGTCGTGGTCGTTATCTAAACTTGTGATCACATCTGCACTTCTTTTCACAAGGTCCGTTCCGTTTATCATGGCGATACCACATCCTGCGGCTTCTATCATGGAGATGTCGTTTTGCTCATCTCCTGCTGAGTAGGTATCTTTGATATCAACTCCAAGTATGTCAGCCAGTCTCTTTACTGCACTTCCCTTTCCTGCTTCCGATGGGAATATCTCCATGTAATAAGGATTGGAATAAAGAAGCGTGAGCCTATCTCCCACCATTTCCTGAAGAGCCATTCTGAACCTCTCCTGCTTTTCATGGTCGTGGAGCTCAATCGCGATCATTTTTGATGGCGGCTCTTTTACGTATTCCATCTCATTTTGTGTGACAATTAGAGGAGTCTTTATAACTCTTCTGTAATACTCCATGCACTCTCCGTTACGTCTGGAGATTATGTGCCCTTCATCATAGGTGTGACAATGGACATCGTACTCCTCTGAAAGGTCCAGGATCTTTGGGACCAGTTCAAGGGGAACTCCTGTCTTAAACACGTACCAATCCTCATCTACACTGTAAATCTCGGTTCCGTTAGAACCGCATAAAAAACTCCCCTTAAAATCCAGATTAAGCCCATTGTATACTGCTTTTGCGCTTTCAATAGCTCTACCGGTATTGATGCAGAAATAATTTCCTGCATCAGTAAACTCCCTAAGAGCCTCCAGTGTCTTAGTAGTAATGACTTTTTTACTGTTAAGGAGAGTTCCATCAAGATCAAAGAAAAATATTTTTTTAGCCATTTTATCCTTCAACAATGAGGTATCGGCCATCTCCTATATCAAAGACCTCATCTGCATCAAGGACATTTCCGCCCTCGGTGTCTACCCCCGACTCCTCAAAGTATTCCTCTACTTCCTCTACTCCATCCACCACAACAGCCATGCTGTCTTCTAAGAAAGCCTCAGCCTCCTCCATATTGCTGGCTACATCCTCAGGGAATAACTGCCCCTGATTCTCAAGAAAACATCTAAGAACTGCTTCATCATATTCGTGCATAAAAAACCTCCACACTGGTCATATTAATTCGTTCTTTTTCAGCTCCAGATAAAGCCTTGCCACCGGAAGACCTACCACGTTGTAGAAGTCTCCGTCGATACCGGTTATGTATTTTCCAAACAAGCCCTGGATCCCGTAGGCTCCTGCCTTGTCCAGTGGTTCGCCACTGTCTACATATTCCTGTATCTCTTCATCGGTCATCTTTGCCACATGGACCTTGGTACACTCACTGAAGGTCACATGCTTTATTTCGTTATTATCCGCAAAAAATAACGTTACACCGGTAAAAACGCTGTGGGTCTGACCCTGTAGCATCTTCACCATTTCAAAGGCTTCCCGACTTCCGGAAGGCTTTCCAAGAACTCTATGGTTATATGATACAACGGTGTCAGCGCCTATTACAACAAATCCTTCACGACTTTCCGTTAAATTTTTATGAAATATTTCGGAGGCTTTCTGAAAAGAAAGCTCCTCCACAATTTCAGATGGTTCATCCTTATCACAGTTCTCTTCAGATACTGCAGGGATGATTTCAAATTCCGGGACAACCTTTGAAAGAAGCTCCTTCCTTCTTGGTGACCCGGAAGCCAAAATGTATTTCATCAGTTCCTCCAACTATCACGCCTTAGGATTTTTCTCAGGAACAAATACCCTGCTTAATCCTTCCGGCTTTTTCAAAGACACAAGAGCCTCCTCACCAAATACCTTCTGGGAGTTGATCCTATCTTCAACCTTGATGTCTTTAGTATTTCTTTTAACGTAAATGCCCTTGTCGTTCATTTCATGGGCCTTGACTGTATCCTTCAGCTCCATATCCAGGATATGCCAGATCTTTGCCTTAAGCTTTTCATCTTCGATAGGGAAAAGAATCTCAACCCTTCGCTCAAGGTTTCTTGGCATCCAGTCGGCACTGCTTGCGAAAAATTCAGGGCTTCCGCCATTTTCAAAATAGAATATCCTGGAGTGCTCAAGGTAATTGCCCACTATGGACCTTACGGTGATATTCTCGGATACTCCGGGGATTCCTGTCCTTAAGCAGCAAATACCTCTTACTATAAGATTGACCTTAACTCCTGCGCTGCTGGCTTTGTAAAGAGCCGCAATGACATCCTTGTGACAGATGGCATTCATCTTTGCCACGATCCTTGCAGGCTCTCCTGCCCTGGCATGTTCTTCCTCTCTCTTTATCAGTTCAAGGATCCTGTCTTTAAGCCAGAGAGGCGCAAGAGACAGCTTGTTCCAGCCAAGAGGCTCAGAGTATCCTGAGAGCATGTTGAACACAGCAGTAGCATCTTCGCCAATGCCAGGGGCACAGGTGAAAAGACCTACATCCGTATATAGCTTTGCTGTAGCGTCATTGTAGTTACCGGTTCCAAGATGAACGTATCTCTTGATTCCATCCTCTTCTCTTCTTACAACAAGAGTTATCTTACAGTGAGTCTTAAGACCTACCAGACCATAGATAACATGACAGCCGGCTTTCTCAAGCATCTTCGCCCAGACGATGTTGTTCTCCTCATCGAATCTGGCCTTCAGCTCAACCAGAACTGTAACCTGTTTGCCGTTGCCTGCAGCCTTCGCAAGGGCTGCAATGATAGGTGAATTACCACTTACTCTGTAGAGGGTCTGCTTGATTGCCAGAACGTCAGGATCAACAGCTGCCATCTCAACAAACCTTACTACGTTCTCGAAGGTCTGATATGGGTGGTGCATCAGCACATCCCCTTTTGAGATAACATCAAAAATGTTCTCTCCTGTATCAAACTCAGGCACCGGCTGAGGAGGCAGATAACCATGTTCCTTCTCGTCGTCAAAGCCCTCAAGCTTGAACATTTTCATGAGATATGTAAGATCCAAAGGTCCATGAACGCTGTAGATCTCATTGCTTTCAACTCCAAGATCACCTGCAATTATCTTTAAGAGCTTTTTATCTATTCCAGCAGGAACCTCAAGTCTTATGGCCTGTCCCCACTGACGAAGCTTGATCTGCTTCTCAATCTCTTTTAACAGATCCTCAGCCTCATCCTCATCAATGGACAGATCGGCGTTTCTTCCAACTCTGTAGGGCGCACTCTGTAGAACATCGTAGTTCAAAAAGAGCTTGCTCATATTTCTTTTTATAAGATCCTCTAAAAGCATGATCTTTCGAGGACATATCCCGTTATTCTCGCAGGGAATCTCAATGATCCTTGGAAGCACGTCCGGAACCTGAACCGTTGCAAAGTCCACGTCATCCTTGCCCTCTTTCTTCTTGAGAAGGGCTCCGATGTTAAGAGTCTTGTTCCTGATAAGAGGGAAAGGTCTTGAGGAGTCAACAGCCATGGGGGTCAGAACAGGATATACAAAGTCGTCAAAATACCTGTCCACATAAACCTGATCTTTTTTGCTCAGATCGCTCCCATCAGAGATCACAAGCCCCTTTTCCTGAAGCATGGGAATAAGCTGAGTGTTGTATATCTCATACTGCTTGTCCACAAATCTGTGAACCTCACGAAGTACCTCAGTCAGCTGCTCCGTAGCAGTCATTCCAGCTATGTCCAGCTTCTTATAGCCTGCATTTATCATGTCCTTAAGGGAAGCAACCCTTACCATGAAAAACTCATCCAGGTTGCTGGCTGTGATGCTAAGGAACTTGAGCCTTTCAAACAAAGGATTGGAATCATCCTCTGCCTCAGACAATACCCTTTCGTTGAACTGAAGCCAGCTCAGCTCTCTGTTTATATATAGCTTTGGATCCTCGTAATCTACTCCAGATTTAGTCTTTGCCATATTCACCTCACATGATCCTCTTTTGTCTGATTATTGGTTTGATTCCGAACACTTCCTCAAAGAAGCTTGCCCTGTTGTTGAAAAGACCTTTTTCCAAAGTGATGTCAGCTCTAGTATCAATGTTGATTATCATTTCATGGTCTTTCAGGGTAACTTTGACATCCTTAAACTTCTGCTTATGGGTTCTGTCCAGTCCGTTGGTGACGCGAAGAATGGCTGTAAGCTTAGCCACCTTCAGGTACTCCTCATAGGAAAGGCCCTCGATATAGGGACTTCCACTTCCAAAGTGATCAAACTCCTCGTGATTGTACCTTACCACATTTGCCACTATCATTCTCTCCTTATGGGAAAGACCTATGATCTCCGTGGACATGATAATGTTGTAGGAACAATCACCCAGATTGACCATACTGATGTATTTACCGCAGTCGTGGAGCATGGTTGCAACCTGTAAAAGAAGTCTGTCTCTTTTGGACAGTCCATGTATCTTTTTAGTGTTATCAAAGATAGTCGAAGCTATCTGCCACAAAGTCTCGCGTCTGCTCTTGGAGCCCATATAACGCTTGGAGATATTCTTTGCGCAGGAAACAATATCCTGTTCGAAGTCGTGTGGCGTCTTGATAAAGTTCTTTTTCTCAGCATACTCATAGGCTATGCCATCACAGAGTGTAACGCCAGGAGCCCACAGATACTCAGCCTTGGTAATCTCAAGGATACACTTTATAAGTATTGCCGACACATAAAGAAGCGGAATATTCTCCTCAGGAATGTTGAAGCGCTTTGCCACCTCCATGGTATTCCTGTCGGAGGCATTCTCCAAAAATCCCCTGTACTCAGCACTTGAAGCATAGCCAACCTTGCCCGGCTCATTCTTGATCCTTCTAAGGACCGGAGCCACATAGTCGTCAATGATGATAAGGTTCTCTATCTTCCTGTCATTTAAGTACATTTTGGAAAAGACAGCCAGCTGTGTATTTACAAGCTCGGAAATAAGTTCAAAATACTTGAACCTTGTAGCCTGTACAGTATTCATGATGGCATGGAGACGAAGGACTCCGGTCTTAAGGTTCTGGGTAGCCACCAGAGCATCCTTTTCGAAAAGAGATATCTGAATACTTCCACCGCCGATATCAATAATGGCTGTAGGCTTTTTGATGATCTCCTGGAACTGCTCACTCTTAAGAGCGATGGACTTGTAATCCAAAAACCTTTGCTCGGAGTTACTAAGAACATCTATCTGGAGATGGGTTCTTTGTCTTATGAGTTCCTGAAGAATGATAAAATCTCTGGTCTCACGGACAGCGCTGGTACCATAGGCCTTATAGTGGGTGGCGCCATAGCTCTTCATGATCTGCCTGAACTCAGAAAGTATTCTTATCATTTCCTCCACATGCCCGGTACTGATCTGGCCCGAAGCATAGGTCTCACTTCCCAGGTCCATACGATGACGGACGTGATCAAGCTCCCGAACCCCGTTCTTTTCCGATAGTTCGAAGATCTTAAGGGCCATCTCATATGAGCCAAGGTCAATTGCTGCGAAAACTTCTCCATTCATAGGTTAGCTCCAATACATATCTTAGTAATTTCCTAGAATCTTCATCAATTTTGCTTCTTCGCGAAGACCACGAAGGGCGTTTTTAACAGCGCTATCCTCCAGGTTTCCGTCGAAGTCTATGAAAAATCTATACTCCCAATTCCGGTCTTCGATGGGGCGGGACTCGATCTTGGTCATGTTCAGGTTGTTGTAAATAAAATGGGACATGATGTGGTACAAGGATCCGGCCTCGTGTGGAATTTCAAGACAGAGGCTTATCTTTTTAGCATCCTTAAGGTATACCTTCTGATTGGTAACCACAATAAATCTGGTGGAATTGGACTCTGCCTGGTTTATGCCCTCCTGAAGGATCTCAAGGCCGTAAACATCAGCCGCATTGGCACTTGCAATGGCGCCCTGGGTCTTATCCTTATCATCAGCCACCTTCCTGGCAGCAAATGCATTGTTCTTCATGCTCACCTGTTTAATGGAGCTGTGGTCTGCAAGGAACCTTGCTGACTGCATCAAAGACTGTGGGTGGGAATAAACTGTCTTGATATCTGAAATCTGTGCTCCAGGAAGCCCCAATAGGCAGTGCCTTATCTCAATTATCTGCTCACCTACTATGTAATTCTCATACTCTGTCAGCAGATCATATATCTCACTTACTATTCCTGCAGTGGAATTCTCAATTGGAAGAACTGCGTAGTCAGCGCTGCCATCTTCCAATGCACCAAAGGCATCACGGAAGCTGTCCACATGGAAGCAATTCACATCATCTCCAAAGAACTTCTTGGTGGCAAGCTCTGAATAAGCCCCCTCAGCTCCCTGGTAGCATACTCTGCAATTACCCTTATCAAGGCTATCTATCTGTATAAAGGGAAGACGAAGGGATGCCCCCTGACTTGCCAGCTTTGCATACTGGAGTTTTCTGCTCATAGACATGAGCTGGAAAAAGAGCTCTTCCACTCCTATACTGTTAAACTCAGAATGGGTAAGGCTTTTGACTGCCTCAATCTTCTCCTTCTCCCTCTGTCTGTCGAATACTTTTTTACCGGTGGAAATCTTATAATCGGCAATCTGTGCCGAAACCTCCATCCTGTCCTCAAAAAGCTTTACAAGCTGAGAATCGATTTCATCAATCTGCACTCTGAGTTCCTTTAAATCCATCTGTCCATCTCTCCCTAACAATTCTTAGATAAAATTTTAAATCAATTACTTCTTGATAGCAAGAACAGACAAGGGATATAATGGCTTAAGGAGGACGTATTATGAGTAGAAGAGCTGCAGTAATATTCGTATTGATACTTCTGGCAGTAGCAGGTGTAATGACGCTTTATCTTCTCGGAAAGCGTGTTCCCATGGACCCTTCTAATAGTGGCAATTCAGCAGGCAACCTCCAAAACGGAGGCCTTTTCTTTGAAATGGATGACAAGGTATTCTTCGCCAACGCATCCGATGACTATTGCCTCTACTCCATGAATCTTGATGAATCCAAGCCAAAGCGTCTCACCAGCATGGGTGCAAAGTACATCAGCGGTGCAGACGGATTTCTCTATTTCTATATGGATTCCACCAGAAAATCTTCAAAGGTTTCAGGCCTTGGCGCTGCAACCAATCAGTATGGTCTCTATCGCTGTAAGGCTAATGGACAGGATCAGGCCTGTCTTATCCGTGATTTTTGCGGAGAGGTTCAGTTGTGTGGCGAATACCTTTACTATCAGATAAAAACAAATGGCGGATCCCTTCACAAGATCAAGTGCAACAAGACCAATGACGCTTTAGTTGCAGAGGAGATCATCTCTCCTCTTTGCTACGACAATGGTTATATCTATTTCACTGGTGTCAGCAATGATCACAATATTCACGTGATGAATACAAAAGCCGGAGACGTTCAGAGCAGTGCAATTAATGGAAACTACTTCTTCCCTGCTGTACAGGACGGTTATCTTTATTACCTCAACGGAGATTCCAACTACAGCATCTGGAGGACCAATCTCTCCACTGGAGAACAGCAGCTGGTAACTTCAGACCGAGTTGACTGCTTTACCCTTGACAGGAATTACGTTTACTATTCATATTCCAATGCACAGTCTCCATCTCTTCGAAGATGTAACCTGGATGGCTCAGACAAGCTTATTCTCTATGAAGGAGTTGTCAACAGCATTAATGTCACCAGCCGTTATGTATACTTCAAAATATTTGGCAATGATACTCTTTACTACCATATTCCAGTGGACCTTTCAGCACCGGCCACACCATTTTCAGTCATAGCTAAGTAGCTTAATAAGCGCGTATTCTCTTTTCGAGGGTACGCGCTTAAGTTAAATATAATAATAAAAGGAACGGGGGAATTTATGAACAACTTAAGACACATGATGAATCCACTGGACTTTTCTGTGGAGGAACTTGAAACACTCTTTGATCTGGCAGGAGAAATTGAAAGGGATATGCCCGGTTACGCCCACAAGTGTGACGGCAAGATCCTTGCAACCTGCTTCTATGAACCAAGTACAAGAACAAGGCTCTCCTTTGAAACAGCCATGCTACGTCTCGGCGGGAAGTGCATGGGCTTTGCAGATGCCTCAAACTCTTCTGCAGCCAAGGGAGAAAGCGTTGCAGATACCATAAGGGTTATCTCCTGCTTCGCAGACATCTGCGCCATGAGACATCCCAAGGAAGGTGCTCCGATGGTAGCTGCATCCAGATCATCAATACCTGTAATAAACGCAGGCGATGGTGGTCACCAGCATCCTACCCAGACGCTCACAGATCTTTTGACCATAAGATCACTGTACGGCAAGCTCTCAGACTTTACCATCGGTCTTTGCGGAGACCTTAAGTTTGGCAGAACCGTACACTCTCTAATAAATGCTTTAAGCCGCTACGAAGGCATCCGCTTTATCTTCATCTCCCCAAAGGAGCTGAAGGTTCCGGACTACATTACAGAGATGCTTCGCCAGAAGAACATTCCTTACGAAGAAGTCATCAAACTTGAAGAAGTTATGCCTCAGCTGGATTTCCTCTACATGACCAGAGTTCAGAAGGAAAGATTCTTCAACGAAGAAGATTACATAAGACTTCGTAATTTCTACATCCTGGACAAGGAAAAGATGGCCTTCGCAAAAGAAAAGATGTTTATCCTCCACCCTCTTCCAAGAGTAAATGAGATCTCAGTTGAAATTGATGACGATCCAAGAGCAGCCTACTTCAAGCAGGTACAATACGGTCTCTACGTGAGGATGGCACTTATACTGACACTTCTTGGAATTGAATAAGATTTGGGAGGATTTAGAATATGTTAAATATTGGAAAAATAGAAGAAGGATTCGTTCTTGATCATATAAAAGCCGGCAAGAGCATGCAGATCTACAGACACCTGGGCCTTGATAAGCTGGATTCCACCGTTGCCATCATCAAAAACGCCAAGAGCAAGGCCATGGGCAAGAAAGATATCCTTAAGATTGAATGTGACATCGACAGTCTTGACCTGGACGTCCTTGCCTACATCGACCACAACATCACTGTAAACGTAATCAAGGCCGGAGAGATTATTGAAAAGAGATCTCTGGTTCTTCCAAAAGAGATCACCGGAGTTATCAAGTGCCACAACCCCCGCTGCATCTCTTCCATCGAGCAGGAACTGCCTCAGATCTTCTATCTCGCCGATGAAAAGAACGAGATCTACCGCTGCAGATACTGCGACGAAAAATACTCCGAAGGCGATGCAAGCCTTCTGTAATAAATTCCCACATATAAAGCAAAGGGGGCGGTTCTCACCGTCCCCTTTCTTTATCAGTTGCTGTAGTGCTTCTCCATGATCTTTCTTGCTTCGTCCTGGGCGTTTAAGAAGGCCTGGGCGATAAGTGGATCAAAGTGAGTTCCTGAGCTTTCCTTGATGATATCGATGGACTTCTCGAAGGAGAAGCCTTTTTTATAGCTTCTGTCGGATACAAGGGCGTCAAATACGTCTGCCACAGCCATTATCCTGGCAGATAACGGAATATCAAATCCGGAAAGGCCACTGGGATAGCCCTTGCCATCCCACTTCTCGTGATGGTACAAAGCCATGGTCCTTGCTTCGTTAAGATACCCTTCATCAGAACCCGGAACTGTGGACATTACCCTGTCAAGAATCTCCGCACCGGCTGTGGTGTGTCCCTTCATGGAAGCAAATTCCTCATCCGTAAGCTTTCCGTTCTTGTTAAGGATCACGTCTGATACGCTTATCTTTCCAATGTCATGAAGTGGTGCTGATCTGTAAACATCTGACCTGAACTTGTCAGTAAGCTGGTCCGTATAGATATTCTCTTTCATCAGCTCGTCCATGATTATCTTGGCGTACTCCGCCGTCTTCTTTACATGGTCTCCTGTATTCTTATCCCTGCTCTCAACCATATCCGCCAAAACCAGGATAAGTGAATCCTGCATATCGCTTATAAGCTTATTCTTTTTCTGAATATCCATCAGGTATTGCAGGTTCTCATC
>JAEEGL015246246.1_pt1 | contig 19457 bp, 10 predicted proteins | sample 9134231 | NCBI WGS metagenome assembly JAEEGL01 (sample SAMN16246548, study PRJNA631951) | gut metagenome | biome: gut microbiome; feature: rumen; material: fiber-attached | host: Bos | place: Iran: Karaj | collected 2018-10
GTGATGACACTATTTTGTTGATTATTAGGGACGGTTACAGCCGTAAGGAAATTAAAAACATTTTGATAGATGAATTTCCTTATCTGAGGGACAGAATTATGAACGATTAAAAAAAAATACAGTCTGAAAAGTATTTGCAATATTGCCGTATGCTTTTTAGACTGTATTTTTTTATGAAATTATGAATTATCTTTTTGCGCCTTTTGCACCGAACGACATTCCGCCGCCCATTGCGAAAATGTTTTGATCGAAACTATGTTTAAGTTTCTGTTTTTCAGCATTTTCTTTGATTGCAACGTTGATAACATCGTCCAAAACGTCAACGAATTTTTTGCCTGTTGCTTCCCAAAGATAGAACGACAGCGAACCCGGAATAGCGTTGATTTCATTTACATAAACTTCGCCCGTTTCTTTGTTTCTCATAAAGTCAATGCGGATAATTCCCGAAGCGTTCATCTCCTTAAAAGTTTTTACGGCAAGGTTTTGAATCATTTTCGTAACATCTTCAGGTAAATCTGCAGGACATTTTCTCTGACTATCAGACATTGAACCCGAACCTTTAGCTCCTGAAACTTTTGCACCGCCTTTTGCGCCGAATTTCATGCCTTTTGCGCCACCTTTTGACGAACCTGAACCCATGTATTTGTCTTGATATGAAAGAATATCGCCGCTGCGTAAAGGCTCTTCCAAAACCGAAGGTTGGCAGTCATGATAACTTCCGTAAACAGAGCAGTTTATCTCCTGAAGGTTTTGAACCATTCTTTCGATAATAATTTTATCGGTGAATTTTGCGGCGAGGTCTACTGCGGCTTCGAGTTCTTTTTCGTTAGCAGCCTTTGAAATTCCGACTGATGAGCCTAAAGTTGCAGGTTTTACGATTAACGGATAACCTATTTTTTCGGCTTTGGCTTTTTGTTCGTCGTGATTTTCAAACCATTCCTTGTCGGTTGTCCACATATAATCAACGCAAGGAATGCCGCAGGACTGACACATATATTTTGTTGCGATTTTGTCCATTGCGATATTGCTTGCACGGAGATTGCTGCCTACGTATGGAATTCCAATCATTTCAAAAAATCCTTGTAACGAACCGTCTTCACCGTAAGAGCCGTGAAGAATAGGGAAGGCTACGTCAATTTTTTTTACGATTTTGGATTTGAACATATTGGATTTGTAGCGGTAAAGATTGAAATCGCCGCGGGTCGGTGTCATGTAAACTTTTTCGCACCATGAGAGTAACTTACTCATATTGCGGTAATTAGAAACTACCGTTAAACCCGGACCTGTGTACCATTCGCCTTCTTTTGAGATGTAGATAGGAACGATTTCGTATTTAAATTCAGGAAAAGCGTGAATTGTTTGTAATGCTGAAATTACTGAAATTTCATGTTCAACGGACATTCCGCCGAAAAATACGCCTAATGTTATCATGATTTTATAAATTTTTTATCTGTTTTATATTTGTTTATAATCTTGTTAATGATAATCCGGTAAATCGTTTTCAAACAAAATTACATCACCGGCTTTGGCTTGAGAATAAGCATAAACTGCTGCATCGTTCAGACCTTGAGCGATATAAATTTGTTGCTCAGGATAATTTTCTGATTTCAATCCCTCGTAAATTGCTTTGGTTTGTTCTTTACCCACGAGGATTGCAATGTCGGCGGATTTAGCAATCTGTTTGCCGAGTTCTGAATTATAAAAATCCTCTCTGTCAGCAAGTTCTATGATGCCCGGAGTGATGATTATTTTTTTGCAATCCGTGAATTGCGAAAGTATTTCCAAGGCCATTTTTGCGCCTTTGGGATTGGAATTAAACGCATCGTCAATAATTACAACGCCGTTAGGACCGGGTTTAATTTCCATTCTGTGTTCCACGGCTTGAAGTTTGTGAACACCGAATTTAATTTGTTGCCACGAGAGTCCGAGTTTTACGGCGCAGACAATAGCAGAAATAATATTTGAAATATTATAAGTGCCCAGCAGCGGTGTTGAAAGTTCGGCGACCTTTTCGTCGAAGTGATATAATTCAAATTCAGTACCTTGCGGCGAAAATTTTATATTTTTTGCTGAATAATCGCATGAAGAATTATCCACCGAAAAATATTCGCTTGGTTTGGTTTTCTTGGTGTTTTTGATAATTTCATAATCGCCGTTAAGAATTGCAAGACCGTCCTGAGGCAGGGAATCTATAAGCTCAAATTTGGTTTTGCGGACGTTTTCAAGCGTTTTGAAAGTATCCAAATGCTGCTCTGCTACCGAAGTCAAAATTCCTATTTTGGGATTAACAATTTCACAAATCTCCTTGATGTCGTTGATTTGTTTTGCACCCATTTCACAAATAAAAACCTGATGTGTAGGCTTTAAATATTCGCGTATCGTACGGACAACCCCCATTGTCGTATTAAAAGACCCCGGTGTCATCAAAACGTTATATTTTTCGCTAAGGATTTTTTCAAGAAAATGTTTCGTAGAAGTTTTGCCGTAACTTCCTGTTATTCCGACTATTATCAAGTCTTTTTGTTCTGCTAAAATACGTTTAGCATCGTTTATATACCAATTGTTGATATGTTTTTCAACGGGTTTTAAAACGATATTTGAGAGCATTAACATCAAAAAACTAAAAACGGTGAAACTAAGTGTCGTCAAAAGTGCAACGTTTTCGCTTTTCGAGAGCAAAAAGCCTAATTCTCCGATAACGAAAAACAAACCGAATGTTGTGAAATACAGGCGTTTTGCCCTTGCCGTAAAGTTGAATTTTACTTTCGGTTTATAGGTTTTGTTGTAATAAACGTAGTAAAGTAAAATTAACACAAACGGTGTTAAAAAAAACAAAAAATTTTCACCGAAGAAAATTCCGACAATACCGATTAAAAGACTTAAAAATTCAGCGATACGGATTTTTGAGAACAAATCCGAACCTTTCAAATATTTTAGAAACCTTTCGTTTCGGTAAGAGTTTTGTTGAAATTTATGCAGTTCCACTTTGAACTTCAAAGCGGCGTAAATTATTATAAAAATGAATGTTACAATGACCAAAACCATATTGTTAATTGCTTAAAAAATTATCAACTATTGTGAAATAATAATTCGGGTTTTCCAAAAAACTATAATGCGTACAATTTGGGAAAACAACCACTCCGGCATCTGGAATCAGTTTTTCCATTATGCGGGCATCGCTGAGGGGTGTTGCCGTATCTTTTTCGCCCCAAATCAGTAGAGTTGAAGCCTTGATTTTCGGCATTTCAGCTTGAAGGTCTTCGTCTATCACTTTTTTTAGAATTTCTTTCATAATGCCGCTTGCGTTTTTATAATCTTCTGATGCTAAAGTGTTTGCAAACGGGCGGACTATCTTTTCCGTAATTTTTTCACCGACGATTTTGGTAGAGATTTTTTTCATTTTAGAAAAAATTCTGCTGACTGAAATTTTGGTATTTTGCGGTTTAACGCCTGCTGAATCGGTTAAAACTACTTTTTTAACATATTCATTTCTTGAGGAAAGCAGAATTGAAACTCTTCCTCCGAAAGAATGTCCGATTAAAACGGGATTTTTTAGTCCGAGCTTTTCAATAAGTTGTTCGGTGCAGCGGGTATATTCTTCCACGCCCCAGACTTCTTTGGGTTCGTCGCTTTTGCCGAAACCCGGAAAATCTATTGAGGTAACTTTAAACTTTTTTTCTAACTGATTTTGGAGTGTTTTCCAAATTTCTAACGAACAGCCCCAGCCGTGAAGCAATAGCACGTCTTGCCCCTCGCCTGTGGTTTTGTAATTTATTTTTATATCGTTTATCGTTATGAAATTTTCCATGATGTTTTTCGGTATTTTTTTTATCGCCGCAAAGGTAACAATATATCCTAATTAGTCCAAACTTTTTAAAAAAATAAAAAACACCCCTGCCAGAATTTTCTGTCAGAGGTGTTTTGTTTTTTTATTCAGTAGAATATTAGGTTTCTACGGAACAAGGATTTTTATTTTGTCATAATGAATTTTGTTCCGGTAATAATAAGATTACTTTACTATGTGCTATTGAAAAAAAAATTAGTTAAACGAATATGTTTTAGTAATTTTTATTCTTTTCAATGAGTTCTATTATAGTTTTTACTGACAAATCGCTTCTGAAATTATCTTCAGGAGTGTTTTTGCAATAATCTACTAATTGTGCAACAGAGGTTTCAGCAACGTGAAGTCGTGTATCTGAGGCAGCATAATAAATCAAAATTCTGCCGTCATCATCTTTAATCCACCCGTTAGAGAAAACCACGTTTGAAACATCGCCTATTCTTTCGCTGCGTTTGGGAGCTAAGAAATATCCGCCGGGCGAATAAATCACTTTTGACGGGTCGTCCAAAGCTGTCATAAACATATAAAGAACGTATCTTAAACCCGCAGCCGTGTTTCTTACACCGTGAGCCAGACAAAGCCAACCTTCTGAAGTTTTAATCGGCTGAGGACCCATACCGTTTTTCACTTCTTTAATAGTGTGGTAAATTTTGTTATCAATGATTTTTTCCTCTTTGACTTCGGCGTGTTCCATTGTATCAGAGAGTCCGAAACCGATTCCGCCGCCTCCTCCGACGTCAATGAAACCGTCTTGAGGGCGTGTGTAGAAAGCGTATTTGCCGTTAATAAATTCGGGATGGAGTACAACGTTGCGCTGCTGTCCTGAATACGATTTCAAATCGTCAAGTCTTTCCCAAGTTTTTAAATCTTTGGTTCTGACAATTCCTGCATTAGCAACTGCCATAACTGTATCACCTTCGGGAGCATTTTTGTCTTTTCTTTCGGTGCAGAAAATTCCGTAAATATAGCCGTCTTCGTGTGCGGTCAAACGCATATCGTAAACATTGGTGTCGGGTTCTTCAAGTTGCGGAATTACAACCGGATAGTCCCAAAACCTAAAATTATCCACACCGTTTGGACTTTCGGCAACGGCAAAAAATGATTTCCTGTCTGCGCCTTCAACCCTTGCTACGACGATGTATTTTCCGTTAAATTTTATTGCTCCGGCGTTGAAAGCTGCGTTAATCATAATCCTTTCCATCAAAAAAGGATTTGTCTTTTCATTAAGGTCATAACGCCACTTTAAAGGAGCGTGTTCTGCTGTCAAAACTGGATATTTATAACGTGTATAAATTCCGTTTGAAATTTCTTCCTTTTCGTTCTTACGGGTTAAAAGAGCCTCGTGGTTCTCTTTTAGCAGTGTAAGTCTTTGAGAAAAATTGGTCATTTTTTTTTAAGTAATTTTGTTATTAATAAAATTTTTTGAGTTTAATGAGTTTGTTTTTAGTCTGTTCTTAGCGCTAAAATTGTTTTAGTAATTTTTATTTTCTTTTTTATAATTAGTGTAATTGAACTTAAAAATATAGTGTAATTAAAAAATGAAAAATAACCTTAAACTTAAAGGATGCGAACTACGAAATAACTTTATTTCTTCATGCATAATTTTAACGTTGCTAAGGTAGCAATCCTTTTTTTTTGAAAGCATTAAAATATGTAGCTTTTTTTTTAATATTTGTACGGATTGTGCATTTTTTTTATTAAATTTTGTAACATATTTTGTTCAAATTTGTAATATTTAGATTGTAATATTATGATTAATAAGTATTTACAAAAATAATTTGGTTTTAATAAATTGTTAAATTAACACTTTAAAAACTTAAAAAAATAAGTACATTTTCGGGCGAAAAATGAATTAAAATTTTTTTATTAAAAAAAGATTTATTTACTTTGAAACTGATTTTTAAGAAGGACAGCAAATAATATTTAACGTTAAATGATTTTTTTTAAGTTCGAGTTTTTTCTTGCATTTGTTTTAGTATCCGTAGGAGTTAAAGCGCAGAAGGCTGACTTTCGGTTTCAAAAGCCGGAGAGTTTGCCGTTCGGGTCTTTTACTATGGAACACGGATTATCTAATAGTCATGTCAATGCTATTTGTCAAGATTCTAAAGGTTATATTTGGATAGGCACGAATGATGGTCTGAACCGTTATGACGGTCAAAATATTGAAAGGTTTTATCATTTTTCCGATGATAACAAGACCATAAACAATAGTACCGTATGTGCAATTTATTCGGATAGAAGTGGAAGAATATGGTTCGGAACCTTTTCGGGACTTTGTTATTATGATTACGAGACGGAGAGTTTTGTAACAAAAGAGCTTCCCCCGCAATCAAATACCGTTAATAGTTTTCCTGTGAAAAGTATTTTGGAAACCGACGACGGGAATATTTGGATAGGACTTTCAGGCGGTGGTTTAGCAGTGATTAATCCTAAAACCGATGCCGTAAAATATTACCGTCACAATGATTCAAATCCTAATTCTTTGTGTTCTGACGGCATTATAACGATGTCTCTTGACAAAAATGGCTGTATTTGGATTGGCAGCGAAGACAATGGCATTTCTATTTTTGATACGAAAGAATTAACTTTTACCAATATCAACAAATCTTCAGGCAAAATTCCCGGCAATATTGTTAATAAAATTTTATGCACTTCTGACAACAAAGTTATTATCGGTTCTTATGATTCGGGTTTAACAATTTATGATCCTGAAACTAAGACTTTTAAAGTTTATGATGAGTGTAAAAATGTTTTTTCTATTGCTGAGAGTGCGCGTCATAATCTTTGGATAGGCACTGAGAGTTCCGGGCTTTATTATTATGATTTTTCGGAGGATAAATTTTACCGTTATTGTAAGGCGAATGGTACGGGAGTGGGATTAATCGGTGATAATATTCACGTGGTTTTTCCTGACAAAGACAATAATTTGTGGTTAGGAGTTTTTCAGGGCGGTATTAATTTGTTGAAACCCAAACCTTTGTTTTCGGGAGCGGGTTATGCTGAAGGAAAACCCAAATCCGGAATTTCGCAAAAACCTGTTTTATCGCTTTGTCCGGGCGGAGATAATATTATTTTAATAGGTACTGACGGCGGCGGACTGGATATTTGGAATCTTTTGACAAATGAGTTTAAAAATTTCAAAGCCGGTTCTAACGGTTTGAAAACTAATGTTATACGTTGTATTTATAGAGATCATGACAATCGTGTTTGGTTAGGTACATATTTGGAAGGTCTTCAAGAGTTTCATCGTGATAAAAATATTTTTACGGGTTATGTTCATAAAGAAAACGATATTGAATCTTTGAGTCATAACGATGTAACATCAATAATCGAAGATCGTTTGGGGAATTTTTGGGTTGGCACCAACGGCGGCGGTCTTAATTTGCTGGATAAGGAAAAAGGCACTTTTAAGGTTTTTAAAAAGGATTTGAGAAATCCTGATAAATCCTTGGTTGATAATCATATAACATCAATGTACATAGACTGTCACGGTTATCTTTGGATAGGAACTTATTGGGGACTATCAAGAATGGACCCTGTGAAATACGAGTTCAAAAATTTTATCTCTTGCGGGGGCAACGATTCTTATAACTGTATGTTGGAGGATTCGCATCAGAATTTTTGGGCGGGAACTTCCGACGGTTTGAAACTTTTGAATACCTCGGACGGCAGTTGTAAGGTTTTTTCTGTTAAAGATGGTTTACCTAACAATGTGATTAACGCAATTGAAGAGGATTATTTCGGCAATCTTTGGATTTCTACCGGCAAGGGCATTTGTAAATTCAATTATCAGGAAATGTCTTTTGAAAATTTCAGCACTGACGATGGTTTGTTTTCTGATGAGTTTTTGCACAATTCGTTTTGTAAAACTCTTGACGGCAGGATTTTTTTCGGTTCAACGGAGGGTGTTACGGAGTTTGACCCGAAAGATATAAAAACCGTTTATGAGGTTCCGAAAGTATTAATAAAAGATTTGTTGGTTTTTAATAAAATTGTTAAGCCGGGCGACGAAACGGGCATTTTGGAAAAATCCGTTACTGAATGTGATAATTTGGTTTTGAAATCGGATTTCAGCAGTTTTACGATAAAATTTGGGGCTGTAGAATATATTAGACCCGAAAGAATTGTTTATGCTTGCCGTATGACAGGTTTTAATGACAATTGGGAATATCACGATTATCGTCAAAATTCATCAACGTATACGAATTTGGATGCAGGAGTTTATAGTTTTCAGGTGAAAGCCTCTGCCGATTCCAAAAATTGGAGCAAGCCCATAACCTTGAGAATTACTATTTTAGCACCGTTTTGGAAACGTCCGTGGATGAAATTTTTGTATTTTCTTTCAATATTGACGGTTGTGGTTTTCATTTGGAACAGATACCGCCGTTACGAACACGAGAAAAATGAGATAAAACTCAATCTTTTGAAACAGCAAAACGACATCGAACTCAATAAAGCCCGTTTGCAACTTTTTACGAATGTTTCTCACGAGTTTAGAACGCCTTTGACGCTTATTATCAGTCCGTTGGAAAATATGATTGAAGACAAGCGTTATGACGAAGAAACTCACAAGAATTTGAATTTGATGCATCGTAATGCGCTTCGTTTGATGCAAATGGTCAATAAGATTATGGATTTGCGCAAAATTGACAACGGGAAAATGGATTTTAATCCGCAAAAAGGAGATTTAGTGGCTTTTGTGAAAGAGGTTTACGAGAATTTCTGTCAGTTGGCGCAGAAAAAAGATACGGAATTTACTTTTAATAGTTCCCTCAAAGATTTTTATGCGTATTTTGACCGTGACGAAATTGACAAAGTGATGTACAATCTTTTGTCTAATTCTTTCAAATTTACACCTAATGGTGGCAAAATTTCCATCACGCTAAAAAAATCTGATGATAATATTCTCATTATCGTTGAGGACAATGGTTGCGGTATTGCACCGGAGAATACTAATAAAATTTTTGACAGGTTTTTTCAAGCCGGCAGTTCGCAAATGCAACAAGGCACGGGTATAGGTTTGTGGCTTGCAAAACGTTTTGTGGAAATGCACCACGGCATAATTTCGGTTTCAAGCCGTCAGGGTGAGGGTACGGCCTTTACCGTTATGCTTTCTGACGGAGCAGAATTTGCTTCAGAGGCATTGTCTAAGGAGAATTACGGACATATTAAACCCGAATCTTTTTATGATAATGCTCAGCAAGAAAGTTTCTCAAAAGATGGCGGAGTAAAATCCACGCTTTTAATAGTAGAGGATAATCCTGAAATCCGTGATTATTTGGCTTCTGAGTTGAGCAAACTTTATGATGTAAAAACGGCTGAAAACGGAAAAACGGGTTTGAATTTAACAAAAGAGATTTTGCCGGATTTGATTATTACCGATATAATGATGCCCGAGATGGACGGAATAGAGTTTACGAGGATTGTAAAAAACGATGTTGAAACTTGTCATATTCCCGTTATAATGCTAACCGCCAAAGGTACTGAAGAACAGCGTATTGAAGGTCTTGAAACGGGTGCTGATAGTTATATTCCGAAACCTTTCAATCCTAAACATCTTTTGGTAAGAATCCAAAAACTTTTGGAATTAAGAAAGGCTTTAAAGGAAAAGTTTTCAAAGGATGCGGGCTTTAATGCCGAACAGACTGCCGTCAGTGTGCCTGACAGAGATTTGCTTAGAAAGGTTACAACGGTTATTAAAAAACGAATTTCAGATTCTCAGTTGTCGGTTGAAACTTTGTCAGAAGAGGTCGGACTTTCAAGAGGGCATCTTCAGCGGAAACTTAAAAGTCTTACGGGACAAAATCCTAACGAATTTATCAGGATTATCCGCCTAAAACAAGCAGCTGAAATACTTTCACAAAAAGATGTTACGATAGCCGAGGTTGCGGATATGGTTGGATTTGGTTCGCAGAGTTATTTTTCGACCGCTTTTACCAAGCAGTTTAATATTTCGCCTTCGCAATACGTTGAAAATTTAAAAAAATCAGTGGGCAAAAACTCTGAAAAAAAAATATAATTTTGCTTTGAATACGGATTTTTTTTCAAAAAAACGTTTATATTTGCGACATAAATTACTTTGCATAAAAAATTATGAAACGCACATTATTTTTAATCGGTATTGGCGGGACGGGTATGAGATGTCTTGAAGCATTCGTTCATTCTTGTGCTATGGATATGTACGATGATTGTCAGATTAATATTCTTGCACTTGATACCGACCTCGAAAACGGTAATTTTTCAAGGCTTAAAACCCTTGTTGAGGATTGTTATCTTAAAATAAAGGGTTATAACAAAACGCATTATCCGTTGCATGATACGCTTTTCAGTGCGAAAATCAACCTTTTTACCTTTACGCCCGATTATTCGGATATAACAAAAAACGGCAGTTTTGAAGCTTTGTCAAAATTTTCATACGCCGAGGGCGACAAAAAAGCGTTAGCAGAGATACTTTTGACTCCTCAAGTTAGGGAATTTGACTTAAAACATGGTTACAGAGCTCAAACTCATTTGGGTTCGCTTTTAATGTATCATTCTATAATTGAGGAAGTTAAAAATAATCCACACGGAAAATTAAGCAATTTTATTCAAGAGATTTACGACAGTAGCGAAAGTTCTGATACGAGAGTTTTTATAATGGGTTCTGTTTTCGGTGGGACAGGGGCCTCAAGTATTCCGATTATTCCGAAAGCGTTTTCTCAAGCCATTGAAATTCTTAATCCGGGCAAAAAACTCAACAAAGCTACTTTCGGCGCAACGCTTTTGAGTGCTTATTTCAAATTTGCTGCTCCTGACGAGAGTTTCCGTTCAAAGCAAAAAATCGTTGCAACGAGCAAAAATTTCGCTCTTAATTCACAGGTTGCGATGATGTTTTATAATGAGGATTTTACTGTAAAAGATACGTTTTCAAAGTTTTATATGCTCGGCACGCCGGATAATAATTTTGAAACTCCTCAAAACACAAACGAAACCGTTACGGGCGGTGCTTTGCAAAAAAACGATTCGCATTATATCGAATTGATTGCAGCCTTTGCCGCCTACGATTTTTTCAACACACCGAAAGAGGAAATTGATTCTATTAAAAACGAGAAAAAAGAGGTTCAATATTATTACCGTACCGTTAACGAAAACGGAAGAATTGATTTTAAGGATTTTATGCCGCCAGAAAAAGTTCAGGAGTTTGCTAAAAAGTTTGCAGCTTTGACGGCTCTTTCTTTTTTGGTTTATCCTGAGAATACGGATTTTGTTTCGGCAGCTCAAAACGGTCAGCTCAAAAAAAGCAATATTTCGGGCTACGAAGATATTGAAACTCAAGAGGCTGCGGCTCTGAAAAAATATTTTGAAATGTTTCATTTCTCATATAATGCTCAAGGACAGATTATTGACGGTTGGTTGCGTCAGCTTCATAGGTCGGCTTCTGGGCAAGGAAACTTTTTGTTTAACGCCGAACTTTTCGGTTTAACAAATTCCAAGGAGGTCAAAAAGTTTGAATTCAACAAAAAACTTTTCCGCCCCGATGAAGAGGATATTAACAATTATAGTTTTAAAACTTCGTTTTTCGGCAGTCCTTTTGACAGTTTCAAAGACGAATTTGTTAAACAAAAAGATAACGATTCTATTCAGTACAAAATCGAAAAACTTATTAAGCGGATGTATGATACGATAAATTCGCTTTACGGTTTTTAATTAGGGAATAAGCAAAAAAACGGGAAAGCAAAATCCCGTTTTTTGTTTTTATTTGCAATATTTCAAAAGTTCTACGTTTTTGTTGAAATCTTCGGCATTAAAAAGATAACTTCCTGAAACAAGGACATCTACACCTGCCTCAATAAGTTTTTTGGCATTTGTATTATCAACACCGCCGTCTACTTGGATTAATGCTTTGGAATTGTTTTTTTGGATGAGCTCTTTGCAGCGGGAAATTTTTGAATAAGAATTTTCGATGAATTTTTGACCTCCGAATCCCGGATTTACTGTCATTATCAATACCATATCAACATCTGAAATTATCTCTTCCAACATTGAAACCGGTGTTGAGGGATTTAATGCGATGCCGCATTTGCAGCCGGAATTTTTTATTTGACTTATAAGGCGGTGTGCGTGTGTGCAGGCCTCGTAATGAAATGTTAAGATTCCCGCACCTGATTTTATAAATTCTTCTGCAAAATTTTCGGGTTTTACTATCATAAGGTGTACATCAAGCATTTTTAAGGAATGTTTCTTAAATGCTTTTACGATTGGCAATCCGAAAGTAATGTTTGGAACAAAAACACCGTCCATAACATCAATATGAACCCAATCAGCAGGGCTTAGATTAATTTTTTTAGCCTCCGATTCTATGTTTGCATGGTCGCAAGAGAGAATAGAGGGCGATATAATTACGTTTTTATCCATTTTTTTACGGAATTAATTTTGCTGCAAAATTATAAAACTATTTTTTTTTCAATTATATTTCTGCGCAATAATTTTTTTGTTATTTTTGGGAACTCTAAAAATTAATGAATATGCACATTGCAATAGCAGGAAACATAGGTTCGGGCAAAACGACCCTTACCGATAATTTGGCAAAACATTATGGTTGGACTCCTAATTACGAGGATGCCTCTGAAAATCCGTATCTTAATGATTTTTATGACGATATGCCCCGTTGGGCGTTTAATTTGCAGGTGTATTTTTTGCACGGCAGGTTAAGAAAGATATTGGACATTAAAAATTCTGGTAAAGATATAGTTCAGGACAGGACTATTTACGAGGATGCGTATATTTTTGCAGAGAATCTTTACGAGATGAATCTTATGAGCGAAAGGGATTTCAAAAATTATCTTGATATTTTTGAATTTACGACTTCGCTTTTGGAGCCGCCTGATTTGCTGATTTATCTCAAAGCCGGCGTTCCGACCTTGTTGAAACAAATAAAAAAAAGGGGACGACAATACGAACTTAGTATTTCGCCCGATTATCTTAACAAACTGAACGAAAAATATGATGCTTGGTCAAAGTCCTATACCAGTGGTAAAATTTTAACCGTTGATATTGACGAGTTGAATTTTTTTAACACTCAGGAGGATTTGTACAAGGTTACGAAACTTATTGATAAGGAATTGAATATATAAAATTAGATATAACTACCAATTACAACATGAGAAAATTATTATTGGCCTCTTTAGGCATTGCAGCCTTGACTTTGAGTTTTTCAGGCTGTACGAAAAACAAGGCATCGGAGTTTTCCTCGACTCCTAACAGCGGTTATAGGGAGCAGGCCGCTGCAAATGCTCGTGAAATTATTTCCCGTTTATCCCTGAAAGAAAAACTTGCACAATTGCAGTCGGGAAGTATTTATGTTATAAAAGACGCTTCTGATTCTTTGGGTAATTTGAATTTCGATACTCTGAAGAAATATTATCCATACGGAATGGGTCTTATGAATATTGATTTCGGCAACACTCCCGGTGAAAAATACTGCCGTACCGTTAATTCTCTGAAAGAATACAACAACACGTTGAAAAATCCTATTCCGATGATTTTTATTGGCGAGGGTTTGCACGGTCTCATGAGTATGGGTACGACGGTTTTTCCTCAAGCTATTTCTTTGGGTTGCAGTTTTGATACTACACTTTTGAGAAAAGTTTATCAAGCGACGGCTCAAGAGGCAAAGGCAAGAGGTATTAATATGTTGTTTTCACCGATTTTGGATTTAGCGCGTGAGCCGAGATTCGGACGTATTGAGGAGATGTATTCCGAAGACCCGTTGCTTTGCGGTATTTACGGACGCACTGCCGTTGAAGCTTTTCAGTCAGCGGGCGAGAACGGAAAATTGGAAATGGCTGCAACGCTGAAACATTACATGGGACACGGTCAGGTGGAAGGCGGTCGTAATGTTGCTGCTTATACCGGCTCGGCTAACGATTTGATGAACAATCATTCCTTGCCTTTTGAAATGTGTGTTAAAGCGGGGGTTGCTTGCGTAATGCCGGCTTACAATGATGTTTGCGAATTGCCGGTAACGATTAACAAATGGCTTTTGCAAGATGTTTTAAGAAAACAATTTGGTTTTAACGGTTTGGTGGTTTCCGATCAAAATGCCGTTGATAGAATGTATGATGTCAATCATATCGCATCTTCTTATCAAGAGGCGGCAATAATGGCAATAAAACGCGGTATTGACATTGACATTATCGGTAGGGAAGGAACGTTTCAGTTGTTGGAAGAGGCAGTTTTGAGCGGTAAACTTTCAGAGCAGGTTATAAATCATGCCCTTGAAAATCTTTTGATTTTGAAATGGCGTTTAGGACTTTTTGAAAACGATCCCAAAACCGACATCGCATATATGAATAGCGTTACTAACAATTCTCAACACAAGGCTTTAGCAAGAGAAGCGGCAAGAAAAACCATGGTTCTCTTAAAAAATGACGGAGTTTTGCCTTTGGATAGTACAAAAATCAAAAAAATCGCTGTTATCGGTCCTAATGCTAATACATTGGATTACGGTGGTTATACGGCTGAGCCTGTCTATCCGGGAGTTACGGTTTTGGACGGTATTAAAAAATTTGCCGAAAATAAAAACATAAAAGTTGAATACGCCGAAGGTTGCCGTCTGTCAAATTCACCGATTGCTTTTTGGCAAAACGATAATCAGGAACTTATTTCTCAGCAAGAAGCCTTAAAGCTTATCAATCAGGCGGTTGCACTTGCTAAAACTTCTGATGTAATCGTATTGTGTATGGGCGAAAACGTTTCGTATTCGCGTGAGGCTTGGGGTGAAAATCACCGTGGCGACCGTGATGATTTGGAATTGTTAGGCTATCAAAACCTTTTGAATCAAAAACTTAAAGAAACGGGCAAACCTATTGTAACTTTGATTTTCGGCGGACGTCCGCTTAATTTGCGCCCTGCAAGAGATAATTCTAATTCTTTGGTTCAGTGTTTTTATCTTGGTCAAGAATGTGGTAATGCGGTTTCGGACGTGCTTTTCGGTCGTTATAATTTTGAAGGAAAACTTTCCGTTTCGATGCCATCTTCAGCGGGTTCGCTGCCTTGTTATTACAACATGAAACCAAATCGTTTCAGAAGTTATGTCTTTGAAGATAGAGGCGATACTATTTTCCCATATATTTTGGATACGGCTAAAAACGTTTATCATTATGTGGAAAATTCTTGGGAACCGCCTACAAATCATGCCGTTTATCCTTTCGGATTTGGTTTGAGTTATACAAAATTTGAAATTACAGCTCCGAAAATCGACAAAGATACTATCTCGCAAAGCAAAACGGTAAAAATAAAAACCACCGTTAAAAATATCGGAGAAAGGGACGGCGCAGAGGTCGTTCAACTTTATATCAGGGACGAATTTGCGAGCGTTGTCCGCCCCGTAAAAGAATTGAAAGCTTTTCAAAAAGTTTATCTTAAAGCTGGAGAGGTCAAAGATATAGAGTTTAATATCACAAGAGATGATCTTGTGTTTTATGACCAAAACCTTGAGAAATTTTTTGAACCCGGCAATTTCTTAGTTTATGTAGGTTCAAGTTCGAGGGATAGAGATTTGAAAATTTCACACTTTTATATGAAATAATATCTTTTATTAGTGCAAAAAATGGGTTAAGGCAAATTTAAAAAGAAAATATATTTTGCTTTAATCCATTTTTTTTATGAGTTATTGACAAATTATATTTTGCATACTTCAATAAAAATCCCTATTTTTGTCCAAATTTAGAGTATTGATAATCATGCCTGAAAATAAAGGATTTGAAGAAGAAAGTTTAGACCTTGATAATATTCACGTCTATGGTACAAGGGTTCATAACCTTAAAAATATTGATGTTACGATTCCCAGAAATTCTCTGACCGTCGTAACCGGTCTTAGCGGCAGCGGCAAAAGTTCTCTCGCTTTCGATACGATTTTCGCCGAAGGCAGCCGTCGTTATATCGAAACTTTTAACGCATACGCAAGACAGTTTCTCGGTTCATTAGAAAGACCCGATGTCGATAAAATCACCGGACTTAGTCCCGTTATCAGTATCGAACAAAAAAGTACTAACAAAAATCCGCGTTCTTCGGTTGGAACTATTACCGAAATTTATGACTTTTTGCGTGTTTGGTTTGCCCGTGCGGGTGAAGCCTTCAGTTATAATACCGGCGAAAAAATGGTTAAATACACTGAGGAACAAATCTGTAAACTAATTACAAACCATTACGGCGGCAAAAAAGTTTTTATTCTTGCTCCCGTTATCAAGGGCAGAAAAGGTCATTACCGCGAACTTTTTGAACAAATCCGCAGAAAGGGTTATCTTCAGGTAAGAGTTGACGGCGTTGTCAAAGACATTATCGTCAATATGAAAACCGACCGTTACAAAGTCCACAATATTGAAATCGTTGTGGATAAACTTGTTGTGCCTCAAGATGCGGAGGCTAATTCCGGCGGATTGGAGAGAATGAAACAATCTGTTAAAACAGCTCTTCAACTCGGAAAAAATATTATAATGCTTTTAGACCCTGACTCCAATGATGCACGTTATTACAGTAAGCTTTTAATGTGTCCTACGACGGGGATTTCGTACAGAGAGCCCGCGCCGGTGAATTTTTCGTACAATTCGCCTGCCGGTTTTTGTCCGTGTTGCAAGGGTTTGGGAGTTGTTAATAAAATAGACGTTTCAAAAGTTATTCCCGATCCTGAAATTTCAATAGCCAGGGGCGGAATTGCACCGCTTGGAAAACAGACAGATAATTTTGTTTTCCGTCAGTTGGAGGCTCTTGCTCAAAGGGAAGGTTTTTCTCTTAACGATCCGATAAACAAACTTACTCAAGAGCAGTTGGATATGGTTTTGAACGGTACGGCAGAGCCATTGGAGATGTCATGGATGGCAAAATACGGCAATCCTCAAACCACATACGACGGCATTTTGAAATATCTTGTTAATGCTGCCGAAGATGAGGATTTAGCGGAATTGGTTTTGAAATATTCTTCTGAGGCTGTTTGCCACGAATGTGAGGGCAAACGTCTTAACAAAGAGGCCTTGAGTTTTAAAATAGCGGGAAAGACAATTGCCGATTTGTCAATGATGGACATTGAGGATTTGAAAGTATTTTTGGATACCGTAGAAGACAAATTGTCAGAAAAGCAAAAGAAAATTTCGACAGAGATTTTAAAAGAAATCCGAACGAGAATAGGCTTTTTGTTTGATGTTGGTTTAGGGTATTTGAGTCTTTTCCGTCCCTCGGTTTCACTTTCAGGCGGTGAGGCTCAGCGTATCAGACTTGCCACACAGATAGGTTCAAAACTTGTTAATGTGCTTTATATTTTGGATGAGCCTTCAATCGGTCTTCATCAAAGGGATAATGACAGATTGATTAAATCGTTGAAAGCTTTGAGGGATAACGGCAATTCGATTATCGTTGTCGAACATGACAAAGATATGATTCTCAATGCCGATCATGTTATTGACATAGGACCGGGCGCAGGACGTTTAGGCGGTTATCTTTCAGCCTCTTGCACGCCTAAAGAATTGTTGAAAACGGATACTTTAACGGCAAAATATTTAAACGGAACTTTGGACGTGGAAATGCCGCCGGAGCGTCGTAAAGGCAGCGGAGAGTTTTTAACGCTGAAGGGTTGCAAAGGTAACAATTTGAAAAACGTTGATTTAAAAATTCCTTTGGGCAAAATGGTTTTGATAACCGGAGTCTCTGGTAGCGGAAAATCAACGTTAATAAACGAAACGTTAAGACCTATTCTAACGAAACATTTTTATCGTTCGTTGCAAGAGCCGAAAGAGTATTCTTCGATAGAAGGCATTGAAAATATTGATAAAGTAATTGAGGTTAATCAAGACCCGATAGGCCGCACACCGAGAAGTAATCCTTGTACTTATACCGGCATTTTTGGCGATATAAGGGCTTTGTATGCGGAATTACCGCAGTCAAAGATTATGAATTATAAGCCGGGACGTTTTTCTTTTAACGTGAAAGGCGGCAGATGCGAGCAGTGTCAAGGTGCAGGCGTTAAAACTATTGAAATGAACTTTTTGCCGGACGTTTATGTTAAATGCGATGCTTGTAACGGTCGCCGTTATAACAGAGAAACATTGGAGGTAAAATACAAAGGCAAATCTATTTCGGATATTCTTGACATGACGATAAACCGTGCGGCGGAATTTTTTCAGAATCAACCGAAAATTTTGAAAAAGCTTCAAGCCTTACAAAACGTCGGAATGGGTTACGTAACGTTGGGACAATCAGCAACAACGCTTTCTGGCGGCGAGGCTCAGCGTATAAAACTTGCCTCGGAACTTTCTCGGACTGATACGGGCAAAACGCTTTATATTTTGGACGAGCCTACAACGGGACTTCATCTTGAAGATATTCGGGTTTTGATGAGGGTTTTGAATGCTCTTGTTGATAAAGGCAATACGGTTGTTATTATCGAACATAATCTTGATGTTATTAAAACGGCGGATTATATTATAGATTTAGGACCGGAAGGCGGTAAAGGCGGCGGTAAAATTATTGCCGAGGGAACGCCGGAAGAAATTGTTGAAAAGGGTGTCGGTTATACCGCAAAATATTTAAAGAACGAACTGAAGAAAAAGAATTAAACACTTTAATTATAAAAAAACGAGGTAACTGCAAGACTCGGATTATTAAAAAATCAGACCTTGTCGTTACCTTTTATTTTGCAATGAAAGAGTCATAAAAATACGCTCAGGGTATTATCAGGGTATTATAAAGTTGAGGGGAATGAGGTTGAAATAAAAAGTAAAAAAAAGATTAAGATATAAAATAAGCAATCTAATAAGTTTCTACTATATTTGCATCTATATTCATAGCGGGATATTTTAGAGCTTAATTTATTTTCAATGTTTTAAGTTGTAAAAAAAATTCCTTACGAAACAGAGTATTATACTCCGTTACGTAAGGGATCAAAATTATATCGTAAAATTACAGGAAAGGAAATCCCTCCCCAGTAAAGCATTATTTACTTTTTGCAATTTATAAATTAGTTTCATTTGCACTCTTAAATTTTCGCAACAAATTTAACATCTTTTTTATAATTACACAAGATAAATTTTTTTATGCTAACTACTTTTTTTGTGCATTTATTTTGAAAAAAAATCTCTATTTTTGCAACAACTAAAATTCCATGTAAGATGAACAAAATTAACTACATTCGTTTCGATTGGGCGATAAAAAAACTTTTGCGAGACAAAGCCAATTTCGGTGTTTTGGAAGGTTTTATCGAGGTTTTTCTTGGTAAACCTGATTGCAAAATCATCGAAATCCTTGAAAGTGAGAGTAATAACACTTTTGAAGATGATAAATTCAACAGGGTGGATATCAAAGCGAAATCTTCCGACGGTGAAATTTTTATTGTTGAAATTCAGTTGACGCGTTACGTTCACTACATGGAGCGTGTACTTTTTGGAACGTCAAAAGCCATAACCGAGCAGATGAAAGATGGCGACGATTACGGTAAAATCAAAAAAGTATACTCTATTTCAATTGTTTATTACGATTTTGGCGTTGGTAAAGATTATCTTTATGTCGGTAACACAAATTTTATCGGCGTTCATTATAAAGATGAACTGTTAATTTCTGAAAAAGAAGAACTTACGCTTTTTGAAAA
>JAEEGL017089094.1_pt1 | contig 19457 bp, 18 predicted proteins | sample 9134231 | NCBI WGS metagenome assembly JAEEGL01 (sample SAMN16246548, study PRJNA631951) | gut metagenome | biome: gut microbiome; feature: rumen; material: fiber-attached | host: Bos | place: Iran: Karaj | collected 2018-10
AATTCCTTGGCGAAGCCGTCCATCTTGACGCTGCCTTTCACGTCGGCGCTCAGCGCGACGACATTCTCATTCTTGCGGCCAGCCTCAACAAGGCCTTCGCCCATGCCGGCGCGCAACTCTTTGCTTGATTGTTTTTCGTAGTGGGTCATAATGTTATTGTTTATTTGTTATTTTATTCAATAATATTCACGAATATACAGATATGCCTTTGAGAAGAGATTCTCATCTTTGTGTAGCTTGTATTTCAATAAAGTCTTACGCAAGGCTTTTTGGACCTCGCGCTCACCAGCATTTGTTGTCTGCCATCCCGGGAAACGGACAATCTTCACTATGCTGTCGATGTCTGCCACAATACGGCCTACCACTGCTGGTGTGTCCTCTGTGCGCAACTCCATAAACAATTCGGTGAGTGCCTCTTTGCCAGTCTTACGCACCTCTGCATTATCCTCCATCTTCTCTGCCTGCAAGGTCTCGCGGGCTATCTGACACAGCTCCTTGATGAATTCGATGCTTGTTATCAAGCCTTGTTCTGCCTTGTCGCGCAATGCTTCCAACCGTTTACTCAGCTCAATGAAAATGGGTTTGTCGGCGTGTTTCTTGAAACGCTTAATCAACTCACGTTCCATACGCTTGGCGGCCTTCATGTCTTTCTTGTCAATCAGAGCCGACACCATAGCTTCGTCGAGCACCACCTCTTCCATATCGGTATGTATACCTTCCACGTGGATGTTCTCGTACATGATACGCTTGGTCTGGGCACCCAACGATAGCCATATCAGTTTGCCGAGGGCTTCGGGGCCTGTAGGCTTGACCGACTGATAGACATTCGACAGCCATTTGTAGTCGCTACGGTAGGGCTCTAATGACGTGTCTGGTGAGAGCGACTCCCATATATTGGCCAACCGTCGATAGTCGGCAGCGAAGGCATCACGTTTTTCGTTGGTGTCGATGGCATTTTGAGCAGCCTGCAGGCCGTCGAAGCCGTCAATGGTACGGTCCACGCCAGCGAAATGCGCCAGTGTCTCTTCCATTGCCTTGGGCAACTCCTCGATAAGGGCGTTGAGGTTAGTGATGACCTTGCTCATCACCTCTTCGTCAAATTCCAATGCTTTGGCGGCATCGTCGAACACGCCGAAGTAGTCCACTATGCGTCCAAAGGTCTTGTTGGGGAACTTGCGGTTGGTTCGGCAGATGGCCTGCAGCAGCGTGTGGTCTTTCAGTGCCTTGTCGAGATACATCGTCTGCAAGATGGGAGAGTCAAAACCCGTCAGCAGCTTGGCGGTGACTATCAAGAACTTCAGTTCCGACTCTGGCTTGTTGAATTTCTCAATCAGTTTCTCCTGCTCGTCTTTGGTGAGGCTGTAGAGCCTTTTCAGCTCATCGTCGCCTTTGCCCGAAGTGGAGATGACCACCGCCGAGGCCGAGTCGGGGAAGTATTTGTTCAGTTCCAACTTGTAGAGGTGGCAGGCTTCGCGGTCGGGCGTCACAATCATCGCTTTGAAGCCTTGTGGCTCCACCTTGTCGCGATAGTGCTGCGCGATGTCTTTGCAGATGGTGGTGATGCGGTCTGGCGACTTCAGGAACTCTAGCATCTTGGCGGCTTTGTTGGAGAGAGTGATTTTGGCATCCTCGTCCAGCTCGTTGGTGATGCGTTCAAATTCCTCATCCACCTTTTCTCGGTCAATATGTATGTCGAGCAGGCGTGGCTCGAAATGCAGCGGCAGGATGGCCTCGTCACGCAGGGCATCCTCAAATGAGTAACGGCTCATATATCCGCCTTTGTCCTCGGTGGCTCCGAAGGTCCAGAAGGTGTTGTGCTCCGACTTGTTGATAGGGGTGCCTGTCAATCCGAAGAAGAAAGCGTTGGGCAGGGCGGCACGCATACGGCTGCCGAGGTCGCCCTCTTGGGTGCGGTGTGCCTCGTCGACCATCACGATGATATTGTCGCGGCGGTTGATGTTGGGCTTGGCATCTTTGAATTTGAAGATGGTAGTGATGATGATATAGCGTGAGTCGTTCTCCAAATAGCTGTTCAGCGTCTCTATGTCCTCGGTGGACATCACGTTGGGAGCCTCTTTGAATACGTTCTGTGTCTGCGAGTCGAGGTCTATGCGGTCCACCACAATCACCACCGTGGGGTTCTTCAATGCCTGTAGTCGACGCATCTTCTGAGCAGCGAAGAGCATCAGCAGCGACTTGCCTGAGCCTTGGAAGTGCCATATCAGGCCCTTCTTGATTTTGTTCTCTACCACACGCTCCACTATCTTGTTGGCACCTTCGTACTGCTGGTAGCGGCATACCACCTTGGTGCGCTGGCGGCTCTTGTTGGTAGTGTAGGTGGTGAAGTTATAGAGTATGTCGAGTAGCGTCTTGGGGGCGAGCAGTTGCTTCAGTTCGGCGGCTACAGCCTCCAACCCTGGCAGCTCGGCCTCCTCGGCACCTTCATTCAGCCGCCAAGCAGCCCAGAACTCCAGCGGAGTGCGTACGGCACCATAGAAAAGGTTCTTGCCTTCGGTGGCGAAGCTGAGCACGTTGGGCACGAAAAGCTCCGGTACGCTGTTCTCGTAGCCGTCGTGGATGTCGGAGGCGGCATCGAGCCACGAGACGGCAGGACGCACCGGTGTCTTGGTCTCGCCCACCACCAGCGGCAGGCCGTTCACGAACAGCACCACGTCGGGACGCTTGGTCTCGCGGTTACGGACGCTGAACTGGTTGACCAGCCAGAAACTGTTGTTGGCGATATGGTCGAAGTCTATCAGGCGTACTGGCACGTGGGCGTAGTTCTTGCCGAAAGGCATCGACATCTCCCCACGCAGCCACTTGGCGAACTCCTCGTTGGCACGCACCAAGCCCGTGCTGTTGACCGACAACAAGATAGAACGCAGCTTGTATATCACCTCGTCGGCGCGGTCGGGTTGCGCTGCTATCTCTGGGTTGAGACGGATAAGGGCATTCTTCACCTCCGTCTCCACCATCACCTCGGTGATCTCGCGGCGAAGCTCCGACGCAGGCACATATATCCACTGCGCCCCATAGGGAGTAGAATCCTCGTGTACCGACACAGTATCATTCAGATTCACCCCCGTCATCGTCATTATGACGAAGTTCTCCACTGCGTTTAGTTCGTTGAAGGACATAGTTCTGTTACAACAGGATTAAGTGTATTATCAACCATTAATTCATTTTTTATTATTTCAATAGTTGAAGTCTTTAAAGAAGAGGAATCAATATTAAAATAAATACCGCCATTATTACCTGTGGTAGATTGTATTATTGGGTTATATCCAGACTCTTCCATAATAATTCAATTGTTTTCATGCCTCCAACCTTCAAACATTCTATTATCACTTGTAAGTATTTGACCTGTTCTTGGATCCTGTAGTTTGGCCAAAACGCCTTCACTAACAAACACATCTGTATCAGACATTGTTTCAATAAGCCCCCTTCTAAATGAATATGGATGATTTGGTTGATCTGTGTTATTGAGCATAATCATAGGTTCAAATGGATTTTCTAACTCAAGTTCCTCACTAATATCGTCGTGTATTTGTTTAATAATTGAATATAACTCCATCGTAGGCTTCTCCACATTAATCCCCAGATTGTTTATAGCCTCATCTCGACGAATTGAATAATCATGACTTCCTGATTCACTACAAAGAAATTTAATGATTGTATCGGTTTTTTCTTTATTTATTTTTTGATACTTCATTAAATTGCGAGCAATCATTTGTATCTGACTCTTGGATTTATATACCTGGCCTAATGTAAGAGGATGTATCTTTTCTGATAAATGAAGCAATATTTCAGTTAAGTTCTTTTGGTCTGTTATACCAAAGTCACTCTTCGCCATTTCGATATAGGCATTAACATATTCAACACTAACAGGAACCTTAGCATTCGGATTTTGAATACCAGGTATCATTGGGTTTAAAGGGCCATTGATACTTGGGTCTATGGGGCCTATTGCCGCCTGTTTAGTCATTACAAGCTTATTTGCACCCAAACATATCAAGGTGCCTGAGCTAAAACAATTTGAAGGTATTATCACTTCAAACTCTTTACAAAAACTACGTATTAAATTCACTAGGCTCCACGCTGCCAATGTATCACCTCCATTCGTGTATAAAAACAATGAGATTTTTTTCGTATCACCAATGTTATCTAGTTGATTGGAAAACTTAGGTAATACATCTTTGGCTATTTGAGTTTCAAGACCTTGTCTTGTGCTTGTATAATACACAAGTAATTTTGAATTCCTTTTGGATTCAAGTTCTTTGTATAATTCAACTCTATCTTTTTTCATATTATAGAATATTTTATTGATTAGTTTCTGTTTTTTGTTGTTTACCTATACGTTTATTTCGTTGAAGGATATGAATTAGAGTATTTAAATATTAACGGATTGTTCTTTATGTTTTTTATACTGCTATTGATTTCTACAATATTACCATTTGTTATGATGGGAGAAGAATATGTTTGTATATCGTCACTTTTATTATATTTTTTGAAATTCGAATATATAAACAACTCTTTTAAAAAGTAATCAAATAATTTTTGAATACTCGTTTCATCCAATTTGAGAAAACCGACATATTCTTTTGAAAGGTTTTTTATAGAATTATCAATCGTCATATTTATCCTAAAATCAGACATGTTTGTCAGAGTTAATGTCATATGATATTTGTTTTTTAAGGAGTTAGGGAATAACGATATCTGGTGTTTAGAATTGGTTTTTCCTCTTGCGAAAACGTCTTTAATAGATTCACAGATTATATGAAAGATCATGTTAACACCCTCACGTTCAATATCAGTCATGTCTTTCCACCATTTTTTAAATTCAAGTAGTTCAAAAGTAGGTAAATGTTTTAGCACACGATATCTATTGAGATATTCAACAAACTGATGACCATAAAGAGTCATTGCGTCATAACGGAGAAAAAACAACTCACTCTCTGTTAATTGTGCTCTTATGATTTTAGCATATTCTTTTTTGTGTTGTTCGCCAATCAAATCTGTTTTATCAATCAACTCGAATATTCGATAAAGAGTTCTAAAATATGCAGCCATTTTACTACGATTTTTTACGTAAAATTCCATGTAATAATTAATGGCTTTTTGAATGTTGTCCTCATATGCAGTTAAATACTGGTATCTGTCTTGAATCTTCTTTTTTTCTTCGTCAAAAAAGTCTTTATCGGTGTATTGTATTTGCTCAGTTTCTATTGTAAACTTTTTTTCTTCATTTTTCTTTTTCTTGATCCCTACAATTCTTTCATTTTCTCCGTTTAGTTCTTTCACTTCTGACTGATATAAATGTAGCAACTCGAAAAACAGATCATTAAACCTTTGTGTCTCAGCCGTCTTATTCTGTGTCTGAAAAGTCCAGGCTATTAAAACAACACTAATCAATGACAAAATAATGCCTAATGTTCCTCCAACAAAATCGCCAAATTGTCCCCATTTATCTGTATCAATAGGTAATGTTGTATCAAATGTTGACCACCTATTGGTAGCAAAAACAAAAAAGGATAAAATCAAAAAAATAAAAGTAATAAAAACATATAAAGATGCCCTCTTTACTAACTCATATAATTTGTTTTTTTTGACCTTTGCAATTATAAACAAGGCCAAAGCTATAATAGTCACAAAGACTATAGTTTTCCAATGAATAGATTCCGTTTGGACATTGTCTAATTCAGCTCCATTTGGATATAAATGAAATAAATCAATGATTATGATACATAATACTATTATTATGAGTGCTATTATCACACTTAACCAGTTTTCTTTAAACCAAACAAATAATATCTTCATATATCTAAAACACTTTGTTGATTAATTCCTGTTTTATCTGTTGTGATTGTTCAGCCATATGTTCTTGTTGTGTTATGGCCGTTCTGATAGAATCAATTCGACTGGATATACATTTTTGTTCTTTTATATTTAAATCAGGTATTGAAAGATTTCGGACCGTTTCTGCTGAAATAGTAGGGACTGCACCTGTGTTTATTATGTCCGATAATTTAAATGTGTTGAAGAAATAAAACAAAAAATGAGAGTCTAATTGTATTTCGTTGGGTATTAACACCATTATATTATTGTCAACAACCGAATCCGTTGATAGCATTCTTTTTTTGTCGGTATTGATTGTTGCACCAATTTTTGGAAAGACGAGTGAACCAGCAGGATAGGTTTGCCCTTTTATTGTTTTTAGGATACTGTCATCCACATAATTATCGCTTTCCTTCATCTCAAATCTATTGTTTGGATGGTTCATATCTGCAACCTTGAAAAATGGTATTGGCAAATCTTTCATGCCTTGGTATTTTAGTGGGAAGGCGAATCCGCTTTTGATTTCACACAATGACTCTAATTTGCAATATTTGGGTTGATTATGAAACACATCCGATATTGTAGTATAATACAATATCTCCAAACCTTGTAACTCCATCTTCTCTTTTTCAATCATCTCGTCGGCGGCCCAGAGGAGGGCGGCTAAGCGTTTCTGCTCGGGTTTGGGTGGGAGGAGGAATACTTGTTTGGCAATATCTTTCCAATTAATCGTAGGAGAAAGACCTCCCACCGATATGGTAATTGCCATATCAATGAATGACTTAGAATGGAATAAGAATGGCAAAAACATCGGGTCAACAACATCTTCTTTTGCTCTTAGCACCATTGCGTGGGCAGAACAAATGCCGTCCGTCATAGCCAAAGCTGTTTTCCTTTGATAAGCTCTCCTGCGACCAAAGATGATATCCCCCTTGTAGAAGCGTAGTTTTGTACCTTCAACATCACTGGGGTGACCGTGCCGTTTGATATGTAATGAGTCAGGGTCTATATGTTCCAGCCCAACGTACACATCAAGGTCGGTTTGGCCAGGTTCAACCCTTTCCGATATGTTCTGTACCATCTCGTCAAACCTGTATTTCTTCCAGCCAGTTTTATCTATGGTGATATTGTTCATTGTTGAGTTTATTCCATCAGTTTTATGTTCCAGTCAAATAGCAGTCAAATATAAATATTCTTAATAATCAGTAATTTATGCTCTAAAAGCTCAAAGAGTGATTTTCTAGTCAAATAAAAACTATGCCCATATAGGGTCTTATTATTGATTCTTGCCTTTGGTGTTTTTCTTTACTATTTTGGCTGTGGCTTTCACAGTCTCTAAATAGGCTTTTTCCACGGGCGAAAGAGTGTTTTTCTGGTATTTGCGATATTCAGCAGTAGCTTTTTCCAAGGCTTGTTCGTGGCTAACAGAGCCCGCGCCTTCAAGTAAAGGCCTGTTTCCGGAAGTGAGCACAGAATCCAACTGATGGATATAGTCACTCATATACATAGGCTTGTGCTCAAGGGCATTGATTTCAGCCAAGTCAAAATAACCGGATACAAGGTTGTTCAAAATCTTTAGCTCGCTTTCGCTAAGATAATTCTTGGCAATTCCGATGTCCTTTAATGCTGGCAATTCACCAGAAAAAGTAGTCAACCCCATAAAAGGCTTTTCTGCATCGGCACGCTCGTAAATGACTTCGGCTGCTGTGTGTCCGTGAGCAGCAAAATGCAGTTTGTTTTGTACCATTTTGAAGAAGCGAACAGATTCTTCACTCTTGGGATCATAGTCCACACTGGTCGCATATAAGTCGAGCACCTGTCTATACAGCACTTTTTCCGAAGAACGGATGTCACGTATACGGTCAAGCAACTCTTTCCAATAACTGCCTCCACCATTCCCTTTCAGTCGCTCATCATCCATCGTGAATCCTTTGACCATATATTCTTTCAAGCGCTGAGTGGCCCAGATGCGGAAACGTGTGGCAACAACCGATTTGATTCGATAGCCTAACGAAATAATCATATCGAGGTTGTAATAGGTAACCTCGTAGTTTTTACCATCATCGGCAGTTGTTCGGAATTTCCGAACAACTGACTCCTGGGTCAATTCTCCTTCCTCAAAGATGTGCTTAATATGTTCACTTATATTAGATTTACTCGATTGATATAACACCACTAACTGCTGTTGATTGAGCCAAACAGTATCGTTATCTAATTTAACATTGATATTCGTCAAACCGTCTTCTGTTTGATATATGATGATGTCGCCCGTATTTTCCATTTTATTATCCACTGTTGTTGTATAAAATAGTAGTTTATTTTAGTGCAAAGATACAAATTATTGGCAATATATCAAAATAATTGCAGATAATGGGATATTTAATTATCTAATATTTCGTTGATTCTGTCGTATAACTCTATTCTGTTTCTTTCCCATTCATCCAGCAACTCGGGTAGCGATTGTGAGGGTTTGTCGCTTTTTACCTCTAGACGAGAGACGTATTGGGAGATGTTCAGTGTGGCTCCGTTCTCGAGTATCTGTTTGTTGGAGACCACTTTGGCAAAACCCGCAATGTCTTTGTATTCCTTATAAGCCTTGAAAATCTTGTCGATATGCTGCGGTTCGAGCGTGCTGATAGTCTTGTCGCGCTTCACCTCATCGACGGCATTGATGAAAAGTATCTTGCCCCGACGGTTAGCGGGTTTCTGCATACGGCATATCAGCAGGCAGGCCTCCATTGGGGAGTTGTAGAAAAGGTTGGGGCCCAGACCGATGACACAGTCGACGCAGTCGCTCTCTATCATTCGGCGACGCATCTCGCGTTCGGCATCGCGGAAGAGGATGCCATGAGGCCACAGCACCACACAACGCCCGGTGTCGGGCTTGAGGCTCTTCATGATATGCTGCTGGAAGGCATAATCGGCATAGCCTTGCGGTGGCGTGCCCCAGATGTTCCGTCCGTAGGGGTCGTTGGTGAAGGCTGCCTGGTCCCAGCTCTTGGTGGAGTAAGGCGGATTGGCCAGCACGATGTCGAACTGTTGCAGCTGGTCATACTTCATAAAGAGCGGGTTGCTGAGCGTATTTCCACGAACAATATTGAACTCCTCAAAGCCATGCAGCAACATATTCATGCGGGCAATGCCAGAGGTGATAAGATTGATTTCCTGCCCATAGAGACGCAGGGTGCGGTATTCTTTACCTTGGTCTTTGAGCATCATGGCACAGTTGAGCAGCAATCCACCGCTACCGCAGGTGGGGTCATAAATACTCTCACCCTCTTTAGGGTCGGCAATCAGCGTCATCAGTCGTACCACAGTGCGGTTGGTGTAAAACTCTGCGGCGGTATGGCCGCTGTCGTCGGCAAATTTCTTTATGAGAAACTCGTAAGCGTTGCCCAACTCGTCATTGGGGACGTTCTTGATATTGAGGTTACGGGAAGAGAAATGTTCAATCAGTTGACACAACAAACTGTCTGACAGACGTTCTTTGTTGGTCCAATCAGCATCACCGAAGATGCCTTGAAGTTGCTGGTTGTTGACCTTTTGTATGGCGTTCAATGCGTCGTTGATGGCTTTGCCAACGTTCACAGTCACCTGCCTGACTTGGTTCCAATGGGCTTCGGCAGGTACCTTGAAACGGTGGTTTTCGTCGAAGGCGGCATATTCACGGTCGTCGTCACTCTCGGCAAGGGCTTCCTCATATTCCTCGTCATAGACATCACAGATTCGCTTGTAGAATAGCAAGGGGAAGATATACTGTTTGTAGTCGCCGGCATCAATAACCCCACGGAGATAGGTGGCAGCACCCCAAAGATAGGATTCAAGTTCTTTCTGTGTCATTGGGCAAACTCCTTAAGCAGTTGAATGAAACGTTCTTCGGCCTCACGAGCCTCCTGTGCGGCGATACGCAGTTGCTCTTTGGCCTCTTCAAGTGTGGGCAGGTTATCTATAACCTCTTTCTCCACATAAAGCGGGATATTCAGATTGTAGTCATTGCTTCGGACATCCTCAATTGAGGCAACTTTTACGTGGTTCTTTACGTCTCTGAAATCGGAATACCAGCCGAAGATGGTGTTGATATGCTCTTCCTCTAGTGTGTTTTGGGCACGACCTTTTCTCACCTGGTCGGCGGCGTCGATGAACAACACCTTGCCTTTCCTCGACATGTCTTTACGTGCCCTAAATACCAGGATACAGGCCGACAGTGTGGCACCATAGAAAATATTGTCGCCAAGGCCTATCACGGCTTCCAACAAATCGTTTTCCAATAGTATGGAACGAATCTTAGCTTCGGCATGTTTGCGGAAGAGGGCTCCGTGGGGCAACACCACTGCCACTCGTCCGGACTTCTCATCCATCGACTTGATCATGTGCTGCACCCATGCCATGTCGCCATTGCCGTTGGGTGGCATGCCTGCGATATTACGTCCGTATAGATCGTCAGCCCAAACTTCTGCGCCCCAATTTTTGAGAGAGAATGGCGGGTTGGCAATGACAATATCGAACTGCTGCATCTTGTCGTATTTGAAGAATTTGGGCTCTCGAAGTGTGTCGCCACGTTCGATATAGAAGTCCTCAATACCATGCAGAAACATATTCATGCGAGCAATGGTGGAGGTAGTAAGATTCTTTTCCTGACCATATAGCTTCAGCGTTCTATAGTCGCCACCTTTCTGTTTGACCTGCTCGATACATTCCAGAAGCATCCCTGCCGTACCACAGGCGGGGTCGTAGATGGTTTCGCCTGCCTGTGGGTTGACAATCAGTCCCATTAGTCGGACCACAGAACGTGGTGTGTAGAACTCACCGGCTTTCTTGTTGGTTTGATCGGCAAACTTCTTTATCAAATACTCGTATGCCCGACCAAGGACATCTGGCTCGACATTGGAGTTGGAGAGGTTGTATTGGGAGTAATGCTCGATGAGACGGCAAAGAAGTTCATCAGACAACTTGTCCTTGTTTGTCCAAGCAGCGTCGCCAAAGATGTTGGCCAAGTATTGAGGGTTGGCTTGCTCGATTTGAGAGAAAGCCCCTTTAATAGCACTACCAACATTGGTAGTAACCATCCTTACATCACTCCAATGGCAACCCACCGGTATGATAAAGCGGTGCATCTCGGTGGCAGAAGCATAATCGTGGTCTCCCTCACTCTCTTTCAATGCCTCATTGTATTCTTCATCATATACATCCGAGATTCTCTTAAAAAAAAGCAAAGGGAATATATACACTTTAAAATCAGCAGCGTCTACCGGGCCTTTCAGTATCCACGCCGCTTTTGAAAGATATTGTTCTAATTGCGATAATGTTAACATTCGTTTATTGTATTTGCCATAAGACAATTAAAAGATGCTTATCTGTTAATATTTAGTAGCACTACGAAGCCGTCCATCTTGACGCTGCCTTTCACGTCGGCGCTCAGCGCGACGACATTCTCGTTCTTGCGGCCAGCCTCGACAAGGCCTTCGCCCATACCGGCACGCAACTCTTTCATTGATTGTTTTTCGTAGTGGGTCATAATTGTTATTGTTTTATTGATTATTCTTTTTTATTGGTCGGACTTGTCGGACTTGTCGGACATGTCGGACGGGTCTGCTTAATTTGTCTTTCCATTGCGATAGTTTAGTCTTGCTCTTGTCATTTGTTCTCTTATGCCGCCTTCTTGTAGAAACTGCTGTTGCTGTTTTTCTATCAGTCGGCGGAGCATGTAGGTTGCTTGATTAATCAGTGTAATGCAGAGATTGGCGAGTTCCTCGTCGTTCATCTTCTGCAATAGGGTCGGATACTCAGCATATATCTTTTCACTCCGGGCGTACTCGCGCATTGGCTCGTATCGAGGGTGTCCACTCTTCCATTGGGTCAGATTATGTTGACGCAGGTAGTCTTCATAATCCACCAACAACTCTTCCAAACTGGCTTTGGCAACATTGGTCAGCTTTATCTCCGTCTCACGCGATGTGGTGGCGGCCTCACTTCCCTCGGCAATATTCTGTTTGCCACTCCTCGCTGCCTGCACCATTTGGTCTATGGTTCGGTCGCCCTTGCAAAGGTAGGTGTGCGCAAAGTGATAGGTGATGTCGCAGACTATCTCTGTCACCTTGTACACCCGCAGCTTGCGGTAGCCACCGAGAGGCTTCAAAAAAGGCTTGGGGTCGTTGTTGGGCATTGTTTGTTGTTTTTGTTGTTTGTCGGACTTGTCAGACTATTCAGACCTGTCAGACTAGTCTGATTGTTTTTGTCAAAATTGTATTATTGTGGTTCCGAAGATTTCTCATGGTGGGTCATGTTGTTGAATAGATTATTTATTTGTAATAAATTATTGTCCGAATGGTTTCAAGTGTGTTGCCCCTATATGCCTCAATCCAGTTGCCGTGGCTGTCGTATTTGTAGGTGTAACTTGTTGTCGTTACTTTGCCTTTGTTGTAGAACAGATTGCCATTTGGGTCATACTGGATTTGTGCAACATCACCGTTCTCATTATATGTGAATGTCACGACAAGTTTGTCTTGATGAGTCTCTTTGGCCAACCGCCCCTGGCTATCATACTCATACCGTTTGCCCCAATATTTTGAACCAATGCCTTTGATACGCCCGTCGTCATACCATTCATACCAGGGCTCGTTTGCTTTGCTGTCGAAATCCCCACAGGTCTTTACAGGGAAGCCCCGTTCGTCGTATATGATAGTCGATGTATCAGTGAGCCCATAGACTCCATGTATCACCCGTTCAAGACGGCCGTCGGCTTCATAGAGATAGTACTCAATGGAGTGGCAGTCGCCACCCCGGACAATAGAGTCGAGGTGCGTGCTCCAATAGTAGGTGTTGTGACAAAGTTTGTCCACATCATTAAAGTACTCGGTGAGTATATGCCCCTCGGGGGAGTAGGTGTAGAAATAGTAGTCGGTATCTTGCAATTCGGGGTTACCTCTCATCTCGATATGGTATTCCCGCACTTCCTTCACATGACCCTTGAGAGAATAATCGTTCTCGTGCCAGAACCATGGGAGCTCTTGTGCCGTGGCCGTCATGGCCACAGCGCAGAGTATTATCGTGGAAAAAAGTGCTTTCTTCATTTTTTTATTGTATCAGTATGTCATTATCTTTTCTCATCACCCTCACAGGCTGGTCTGAGCCGACTTCGAGGTTAGGGCAAAGCGTCTCTCGTCCAGTGTCCGTGAAACCGCATTTTTCCATCACGCGGCCGGAGGCGGGATTGCTGGGGAAATAGGTGCCCCACAGCGTGCTGAACCCTTTCTCCCCGAAACAATGGTCCATGACCAAGCCAAGAGCCTCTGTGCATATGCCTTTCCCCCAATAGGGACGGGCAATCCAGTAGCCCACCTCGGCTTGGTCTGTCTCAATCTTCAGGTTGGAGGATGTCGAAGGCAGATAACCTACACATCCGATGGGCTCGCCCGTCTCTTTCCACACCACAGCCCACATCCCTTCGCCGTGGAAGAGCGTGCGTATGACCATAAGACTTTCCTCCACACTCTTGTGTGGTGGCCATCCTGCACGCGGCCCCAACTCGGGGTCGGAGGCATACTTGAACAGCGCTTCTGCATCGCTCTCCCTCCATGGGCGAAGCATTATTCTATCGGTCTGGTAACTGTACATGGTAATCCGAGAATTAATTCAATTACATGATGCCGCCCAGCCAATTGAACAGCTCGTCCAAAGCGTAGTCGCCGCTGTGGGGACGGTTCCATGCGAAGAGGAAGTTCACGTTGGAGCCGGAGTTGTGCAATTTCAGCGCGAGGTTTAGAGGGATGGGGAATCCCGTATCGCGGTCTCTTGCGCCATGTCGGATGTACCAGAAAGGAGCAACTTTGTGTTTGCTTTCTTTTTTGGATTTACCCTTTGAGGGCTCGACGGTTCCGATAAAGTTCATTGGGTTCATCAAGTATACGTTGTCTACAACCTCTTTGGGGAGGTCGATGCCGTTGTTGTAGGCACTGAAGACGGTGAAGTTCACACTTGTTCCGTCAGAGCCGCCAAACACTTCGTTCTCGGCGGAAGCAGGTTGGTTTAAAACACCTTTCGTATCGAATGCAGGGGCTGTCTTCAATGGCTGGGTTCCTGCCACGTAGTTCAGATAACGCTGGATGTCTAAGCCGATGATATATTCGCCCTGTTGAGGGGCGATGGGGCGCATCATGGGTTTTGACTGCTTCTTGCCGCCATTGAGAGGAGGCATTCCGCCCATGGTTTCTTGGTTGAAGGAAAAGCCCAATGTGTCGCTGATGTCGGCACCTGCATTTTTGGCAGTCTGAGCGGATCGTATGAGCTCTTTACGAAGGAGGTCCAAGTAATTGTCAGAAGTGACAGGGTTCCCATTCCAGTCTTTGAGGTTTAGACTGTTGATGTAGTTTGGGAATTGTTCTTTGAGTTGGTTGCTAATAGGCAGGAGCTGTGCGGAGCGTTGGCGGCTTGAAGTGCCGTTGTAGAGCCATTCGTAAGCCATGTCGGCATGCTCGAGATCGGTGATGGGGCAGAAACAGACAGCAGCGAAAACATCGTCGGTTTTTTTTGCGGCACCCATTGCTTTGAGCATTTCTTCGTAGGCGGGATGGTTGCCGGTGGCTCCTATCAAGGCGGCAAATGCTCCGCCGGCACTGGTGCCGTCGATTACGATACGTTCGGCGTTGCCGGGCATTTCGCGGTCGAATAGGCGCAGGAAGCGGATGGCTGCTTTAAGGTCGAGGAGTGCTTTGGGAGCACGTCCGTTATAGGTGCCGTCTTGCATTGAGTTGCGTCCACGGGAGCCAGGAATGACAACTACATAGCCTTCTTTGAGGGCTCGGCCAGTGGCATCACCGGCTTGGGGTTTGCGGGCTTTGGCGGCCATGTAGCCGCCGATGTATGTCCGAAGGAGGATTGGGGTTGAACTGGAAGCACCTTCTGGTACGTAGACGTTCAGGTATTGGTAGGCGGTGTCTTCGATATGTTTTACGTAGTAGAGATGTTCGTAGGCGGTATATTTTATCACTTGGCCGTCGGGCATGGTCAGTTCCTCTTGGGTGCCATTGTTTGGGTTAAAGCTGAGTCCTTGTTTGTTGTGGCTGCAAGCACATAGTAAGAGAGCTATGAGTGTTGCCAGTAATATTTTCTTCGTCATGTCGGTGTTTTTTAGTTTCAGCATTTGTGTTGACAGAGAATAAGGCTTTTACACCTTTACTTTTACATTGATATATATTTAACGGAATATTTGTGAAATTATTTTAATGTATGCAAAATTTACATGTTGTTGAATAGTTTTTGAGTGGAAGAACGTTGAAATGAACGAGTTGGGGGTGCTGGAAACGTTTAGGGAGATAGGATGTAGGGGTGCTGTGGGGAGGGGAAAGGGAGATTTTTGAGGGGAGAATGGTTTGCGAGTCGGGAAATTTGTGTATATTTGCAGTCGGTTATTTATAAATATTTTTTTGTAATGTGTTATTGGAAAAAGACTTTGCTTTGCGCTGCCATGGCCGCGGCGATGACGTTGCCATCGTTGTGGGGCAGTGGAGTGAGCGCGCAAGGGTACACGTCTAAACCCGGTATTGACTTTTTCGCCGGGGTGAATCTTAATTTCAGAGATGTTTACTATCAACGTCAGTATGATTTTTTAATCAACCTAACGCCGGGTTTCCGATGGGATATGGGAGACCACTGGAATTTGACCGGACAAGTGTATGTGCCTGTGGTCAACCAGTACGGAGATGACGGGAATGGCTTTATGGTGAATAATTTGGCCATCAGCAAGCAGTTGCGGATGGGGTCATTGTATTGCAAGACAACGGCAGGTTTGTTCAGTATGAAGCGTTACGGGTTGGATGTGAAATTGTTCCTGCCTTTGACGGATTGGTTCGCGTTGGAGGCACAGGGGGGATATGTGGGTTGGTTCAACACGGACAGAGATTGGCGGATTACGCTTCCAGACCGTTTTGTGGGCACAGTGGGCGGAGATATATACATACAGAAATGGAACACCCAGTTGAGAGGCGAGGCAGGACTGTATGTGTATCGAGATTTAGGGGTTGAAGTAGAGGCTATGCGTCATTTCAATCATACCACAGTGTCGTTGTTTGGACATTGGAGCAAGGATTACAAGTATGATGCAGGATTCAAGATAGTAGTGATGATTCCGCCTTACCACAGAACCCGGAGGGCAGTGAATTTCAGACCGGCATCAAATTTCAGAGTTGCGTATAGTGTGATGACAAATACTGTGGGTAACCGTATGTACAGGACAGACCCAGAGGAAAATGAGCGTGACGGCTGGTTTGACCGCGATTTGCTGGAGTGGGGAAGCCACACGATGGCACCTGATTTTATTATTAACGAAAAGATTGTGGAGGAATGAAAAGAATTGTTTTATATGTAATGCTGGCAGTGTGGTGGCTTGTGCCTGCCGCTGGTTACTCCCAGCAGTATACTGGATTGTCGGGTTTGTTGCATGTGCCGTCGGCCGAGATGAACCATGAAGGAGATGCATTCATAGGTTTGCATTATTTGAACAAGGCCATGACACCGGATACCGGATTTCTGTTTAACGGCCAGAAATACGACACGTATGACTATTATATAGCGTTGACTCCATTCCGTTGGATAGAGTTCAGCTATGTGTGTACGAAGCGGAAGAGCGCTGCCAATGAAGAATTGTGGGATTACCACAGGAAGGACAGGTCGGTTTCGTTGAAAATAAGACCGTTGGAAGAGGGAAAGTATTATCCTGCCGTTGCATTCGGGTGCAATGACTTCGGTACCTCGGCATTCAACAAAAACAGGAGTGATGTGCAACTGTATTTCTTTAACTATTATGTTGCAGCCACGAAGCATTTTGAGTTTGGGGGTAATGAGGTAGGGGTTACGCTTGCGTACAGGCATTTTTTGCGGGGATACAATGCCAAGTGGAACGGTGTGGTAGGTGGAGTGACATTCCGTCCGTCCTTCTTCCCGCAGGCAAGGGCGATTGTGGAGTATACAGGCAATGAGGTATTGGTGGGATTGGATGCTTTGTTGTGGAGGCATTTGCGTGTACAGGCAAGTGTGAAGGATTTCAAATATGTAAATGTCGGACTTTGTTTCCAAATGAATTTGTTGGGAGAGAGGTATGTGTATTGATGTTGCTTCAGTATAATAGGGAGCGTGGATGATTTTTGTTGAAGAAAAAAATAAAAAAAAGTTCGCTATATTGAAAAATATGTTTATCTTTGCATTGTAGAATTGAGTTGCACAAAGCAGCAATTTTTGCTGTAATGTGCATTCATTCAAGTTTATAGTAGATAGAAAAATAAAACGAAAAAACAATAAAAAATTAAAACAATGGCAAAAAAGAGATTTGTTCTGTTCACTTTGGTGGCAGCTTTCGTATTTGTCGCTACTTCGGGTATGACTTCCTGCAACAAGTCCGAAGTTGGGACGCAGAATGTTCCTGTGGTGCATGACACATTGCTTCCTCCGAAGGACGCAACGATTACTGCTGTGTGCCCCCACCACTCATCCACCGATCCTACAAGATTCATGGTCATCGACAGAAATGATCCTACCTCTATTGTTGTTCACCAGCATGAGTATATGGAAGGTGAAACCTGCCCCATTGCACCTTGTGAGTGGAGCGGACATCATCACATTCATGAAGTGGTTTTCTGGCGTGGTCACTTTGAAGACAGCTGGGATCACCTCGGAGGCTGCACGATTGACTAAGAAGTTGTAAGTTTATTACTGAATTTTATAAAGCGCGGTGCATGAGCACTGCGCTTTATTGTTTTGTGGTTGTATTAAGGAAGGTTAAAGTGTCTCGTCTCTAATGTGATGCACCCCGTTGCTACAGATAATCGACGCAGGGTGTAAGGTGTTGATTCAAGACGTTGCTTCATCTTGGCATGGCTCGAGCAAGTTCGGCTCTGTTCTCGACTCCCGCAATGTTATTCATATCTCACCCTTATTCGGAGTGATTAATAGAAATCTTCTTAATGCTGTGCAGGGTAGAGAACATGGCTATTCGCAGGAGTAGTTTGGATGGTCTCTGAATTGTTGTTGGCGAAATAGATGAGGGTGGGATGGTGTGTGATGGTTTTGGGCAGGAATTGCTATTTGATGGTTACTCCGGTTTGTTGGGCGGAGCGGATGGTGAAGCGTGCGGTTTGGACGGAGGAGTTGCTGTTGTCGTTGACGGGTTGCAGGATGACCTGATAGTCGCCTGGCATGAGGATGATGCGTTCGGTGGAGTTGGTGGGATCGAGGTTGCAGACCCATTCGATGCCGTCAGGCTGGAATACGAAGATGCTGCCAGCGGTTGGACCTTGGGGTTTGGTCAGTGCAAGTTGCCCGGGAAGGGGAATTTGCAGGTCGGTGTCGGAGTTGCTTTGGATTTTGATGTTGGAGAGATGCAGGACAGGGAGGGATAGTATGTCGATGTCGTAAGAGCCGGATAGGTAGTTCTTTTTATCACCGAGGGATTGAGTGGAGAGAAGTTCGGGGTCGTTGTGGCGACGTACAAGTATATTGTATTGGGGAAGTTGGAAAGAGGTACGTCGGTTCTCAAGGTGGAGGCGGAGACTTCCTTGAGGAGCCGGGATTTCGAGGCGGTTGTGTGTGCCGGGTTTGAAATGACGGTTGTTGAGTTTGATAGAAGGTTTGGTGGCAACGGTGATGTCGTAGGTGAGGAGAGGGTTGATGGTGAGAGTGTCGGCAGGTTGTTGTGTGTTGTAGTGATAGACGGTGGAGTAGCGAAGGGCGTGCGTATTGTGGTCGAAAAAGAACACGGGGATTTCGGTTTCGTAGAGATGGTGACTGTTGTCGACCAAAGCAAGTGTGAGGAGCGCATCTTGGTCGGAGAGGAAAAAGATTTGGTGGAGAGTTTCGTCGAAGCGCTCTTCATCGGGGATGAGGGTGAATTGACCGGCACATTCGGATTGGTCGGTGGAATTGTCAGGGGTGCCGAATGCGAGGATGAAAGTTTGGGATATGGCACCGCTTTGTTGGAGCTGGCTTATGGCGCTGCAGAGGTCGCCGTCGGAGCTGTGAGTCTCTGCGGTAATGAGGACTACGATGTTGCGGGCGTTGTCGTCACGTGGGAAGTCTTTGAGGGCATGTTCGAGAGCGGTAGTGGCAGAGCATTCACCATTGGGGACGAGGGTCTTGATTTTACTTTTGAGTTGGTAGAGGTTGTCGGCGGCGAAGGGCACTTCGAGCTGTGTGGGGATGCCGTCTTTGTTGAGGTGGCCAAAGACACGAAGAGCCACTTGGATGTCGGTATGGGCAGCGATGCTGTCCATGAAGGGCAACAGTACTTGCTGAGTGACTTTGATTTTAGAGTCGCTTTGCCATTTGTCCCACATGCTCTGCGAGCAGTCGAGAATGATGAGTATGCGGGTGGTTTCATGACTGGGTGTGTGTTGGGCTGGCAAGTGCCATGCCGCTGAAATCATTAACGTTAATATAATGAGTAATCTGAGTGTTTTCATCATGGGCAATAATATCTGCAAAAATACGAAAAAAAGTCCGTTCTGTAGAAATTAATTCTTCTTGTTCGTAATATTATAGGGTTAATTGCGTTATTAATAAAATCTTTTCCGGATGCCGAGACGTTTGTTATTATATGCATGTTTGCTATTTGCGACAGTCCCATTGCGGGCGCA
>JAEEGL010656119.1_pt1 | contig 19456 bp, 19 predicted proteins | sample 9134231 | NCBI WGS metagenome assembly JAEEGL01 (sample SAMN16246548, study PRJNA631951) | gut metagenome | biome: gut microbiome; feature: rumen; material: fiber-attached | host: Bos | place: Iran: Karaj | collected 2018-10
AATATCAGCGCCACGAAAACAAATGGAAGTATCATGGAACCGGTCTTCATAAGTTCTGCAGGAAGGACGTTAGTACTTGGCATCTGAAAGTCAGGATTTGCCCTGGCGTAGTCATTGTACCAGTTAAGGAGCTCGTCACCTATGCTGTCTGAGAGCTTATTGGTATCGATATGTTTCTTTTTGGCAGTGTCAGTCAGCTGGGTTTTTACGTACCTGCTGTCATAGGCTCCTTTTGGGTTTTCAAAGCGCAGGGTTTCGTACATCTTGTCAGATACATATATCTTGTAGGTTCCCATGTTCATTGGCGAGCAAAAGAGATTATCCTCGTTGTAGCCTGCAACTTTAAAGTCGTAGACGTTATCGCCAATCTTTAGCTGAAAGGTGGATCCTATTTTAAAGGCTGAGCCAAGAGATATTGGAATAACTATGTCGTCTCCGGAAAAACCTGATGCATCAATACTCATAGTCTGGATCTTCTGGGGCTTTTCATAGCTGCTTGCAAACAGGGGATATTCAATCCAGTTTTTGCTCCCTTTTAGTCTGTACTTTGAGCTGCAATCAAGATATTCCTCCACCTCATAGTTTTTGAAATATACATTGCCCTTTATGAGCTCTTCCAATTTAGCAATTGCGGGCTCAGAGTAGCCTGTAATGATAAAAATGTCAGCGGCATTTATCTTTTCCATGTTGGTGTCGATGACTTTTCCTGTGTCAGCTAGAAATGAAGCGCTGATAAAGATAAAGAGAGAGGATAGTACCGATAGTATGAAGAAAGTGATCATGTCACTTTTTTGTTTTTTGATATTGTTTTTTGCGATAAAGAAAAATCTGTACATTTTTCTTTTCCTTTCAAATTAGAGATAAGGATCACCATCCCATATCCTGAAGGAAATTCTTCAGGTTCTGATGGCGTTTTTTTGCTGTTTCAAGATCTGGATTTGACTCATCCTTGTAGTCGCCTGCATAGGGGCCAAGTTCGATCTCATCACTTATCACTCCATCCGATAAATAGATGATCCTGTTGCCTCTTTCGGCGGCCTTGATGGTGTGAGTTACCATTACTATGCTCTGGCCTTCGTTATTAAGATCAGAGAGTATATTAAGGACATTTTCAGTGTTCTGGGAGTTAAGAGCACCAGTTGGCTCGTCGGCGAAAAGAACTTCTGGCGAGTTGATGACGCCTCTTACAACTGCTACACGCTGTTGCTGACCTCCAGACATCTGGGTTGGGAATTTCCTGAAATCGCTTTCCCCGATCTCAACGTTGTTTAATAGTTTTTTTGCCTTTTCTGCAAGAGCTTTTCTGTCAGTGGTTTTTAAAAGTCCGCAGACCATTACGTTATCAAGGGCGCTCATGCTGTCATTTAAATAGTTTTGCTGAAATACAAATCCCACATGGCTGCGCCTGAACATGGCAAGCTTATCGTTACTATATGTGGAGATCTCAGTCTCTTTTTCACCCTCTGTAAAATATGTGATGGTGCCCATACTGGGTCTGTCCATTCCAGAAAGAGCGTACAAAAGAGTGCTCTTTCCGGAGCCGGAATTACCCATTATTACTGTAAAATCCCCCTTATAGATGGAGAGGTTTAAGTTCTTTAGTACGTGCTGCTGAAGAGTTCCGTTTGAAAATGTTTTGGACAGATCCCTTGCAATTAGTATTTTCTCTTTTTGAAGATTCATTGTTTATTCACCTTTATGCCCATTCCGTCAGTTATTTCTTCGGTGTCTCTCCATACAACGAGACTTCCCTCTGTAAGGCCATCTTTGATCTCTACCATGTCGTCGTTTCTTATGCCGCACTCAACAAATTTCTTGGTGGCTTTCCCGTCGTTTGCAACAAAGACGTAGCTTCCTTCCTCATCTTCGCTGAGAGCTTCCAAAGGAATGCAGATAACTTCATCAAGGTTCGCGGTGTTTATCCTAGCCTTGGCTTCAAGACCCAGGATTATGGCATCATCTGGCTTGTCCAAAGTGATCTCAATACCAATTCCTGTGCCGGTTCCTGAATCCTTGGTCATTCTCTCGATCCTTGAAACTTTTCCGGTGTAGTCCTTATTTTTTATATTGACAGTAGCAGTCTGGCCTTCTTCAATATTCACTATATCATACTTATTTACACTGCTTTTGATGACAACATCAGATATAGATTTAAGTGTGAGAAGTTTAGCACCTCTCTGTACATCGCTTCCTTCTGTGGTGCCGATCTCAGTGACGATTCCATCAAACTCAGCTCTGATGCCTTCCTTGGCAGCTGCGAGATAGGAGAGCTTTTCGCTGCTTGAAAGTTCGTTTGCTTCCTTGACAGCCTGAAGTCTTTCTTTTTCGCCCTTTGTCATGATCCCGTTTACAGTGCTTGCCTTTTGACTTGTCATTTCAGCTTTGTACTCCTTAAGGTCAGTAAGCTGAAGGTTTAAGGAATTGAGGTCCTCCTGCATTTTTACAATCTCAGGAGCATATTGCTGCTCGTAGGCATTGGTCTGGATCAGCATTCTTAGGTTTTCATATTCGTCTGAATCTGGCTCATCTTCCCACTCTATAAGGGAAACCTGGAGCTTGGCACCAAAGTCAGCAAGGGAAGCTTTCTTTTCAGCCAGGCTGTTCTGGGTTTTTGTGATCAGCGCCTCAGTATCAGCTATCTGCTGATTTAGTACTGCAAGATTTGTCTTGGCTTCGTTATATAATCCTGCAGTTCTTCCTGATGCCTGCATGGAGCCTTCGTAGCTGCCAAGATCTGCCTTTGCCGAAAGGTTTGCCATTGTCTCAAGTCTTTCAAGCTCTTCAGAGTCGTAGGAGATCAGCAGATCGCCCTTCTTTACAAAGTCACCTTCCTTAACAAGGATATTTCCAACCTTTGCATCGATGTCGCAGAAGTAGATCTTGTCGGTGTTGCTTTCAACAGTTCCGTTTACCTCGACGATACTTTCAAGAGAACCTTTGTCTGCCTGATAAGCGCTCACTGACATGGCTGCATTTGAGCTGATCGATACTCCTCCTATAGCAGCGGCTGCAATCAAAGCAGAAGATATCATAATTATTTTCTTTTTACTCTTTATCTTTTCAATCATGTTTTTACCCCTTTACTTAATCGTTTACGTTTACCTCTGACCATACTTTACTGCAACAGGCTCTTTAAGTCTTAAGCTGTCTCTTGTGTAATTATTAATTGATTCTTAACTGATCGGTTAAGAAAGATGTTGAAATCTTAAAAAAAGTATTGTACAATCCATAAGCGCATTAAACGACAGTTCATTTGTACCTTCCTGTCGCTAAACAAAACCAGGACTACATGGAATACTTTTGTCTTTTTATGTAGCTCTGCGATCCGCAGAGTTTTTTTGTTGCCTTTTTTGGAGATGAACTGATGGAGAAGATCATTATTGACTGTGATCCCGGGATAGACGACAGTCTCGCAATAATGCTGGCTTTAAACAGTCCGGAGGTTGAGGTTGTCGGCATTACCATAGTGGCAGGCAATTCGCCTTGCGAACTTGGATTTAAGAACGCTAAAAGAGTCCTTAAGTTCCTGGGAAGACTGGATGTTCCTGTATATGTCGGTGCAGACAGACCAAGAGTAAGAGAATACGTAAATGCCCTTGATACTCACGGAAGCGACGGACTGGGAGAGAGCTTTTTGCCGGAAGTACCTGATCAGATGATCCCTGATCTGTCCGCAGTAGAGTTTATGTCACAGGCCCTTAAAGGGGGAGATGTATCAGTTATAGCCCTGGGACCTCTTACGAACCTGGCAGATCTTATTGACAGGGACAGAGAAGTTTTTTTATCCATTAAAAGACTCGTGTCCATGGGCGGAAATTTCAGAAGCCATGGGAACTGCTCTCCGGTCGCAGAGTATAACTACTGGGAAGATCCTGACAGCGCCAAAGTGGTATTTAATGCCATGTATGAGGCGGGGCGGGAGATTGAGATGGTCGGCCTAGACGTCACCAGAAAGATTGTACTTACCTACGACATCCTTGATGAGATGAAAAGAAAGAACCCTGTAGTTGGGGACTTTGTGGAGAAGATCACGAACTTCTATTTCAAGTTCCATTGGGAGTGGGAGCATATAAGAGGCTGCGTTATCAACGATCCTCTGGCTGTGGCACAGTTTATTGATCAGTCCATCCTGTCAGGATTTTCTGCATTTACGGATGTGGAGACTCTCGGAATATCAATTGGTCAGACAGTAGTAGACTCCATGGGATTCTACCGAAAAGAGAGCAATGCTCTTATTTACAACAAGGTCAATGAGAAAGCGTTTTGGGATTTGTTTTTGCCAAGAATTTTAGGAATAAAAGGAGAAAGTAATGAGTAACAACGTAAAGAAACTGACATTTATAGCTCTTTCAGTAGCTATTAACATTGTAGGAAGCAAGATAGCTCTGCTTCTTAGTCTTCCTATCTTTTTAGACAGCATAGGAACAATGCTTGCAGGTATTGCACTTGGACCTGTGGCAGGAGGTCTTACAGCACTTGTTGGCGGACTTATAAACGGAGTGTTGGGCGATGTTTACGCCATCTATTTCTCCATAAGCGGAGTTTTAATGGGAGTCATTGCAGGACTTGTTTTCCATGAAAAGAAAAATACGATTCCTTCACTTTTCTGGAAATGCCTGATAGTTACATTGCCTGCATCAGCTCTTTCAGCCTGCATTGAGACCTTCCTTTTTGGCGGGATCACATCAGCGGTTGTGACTACCTTTATTATCCAGGCTCTCTCACAGACTGCCCTCAAGCTCTTTGGCGGAGCATTCCTTACACAGGCAATCACAGACTATGTAGATAAGCTCATCGCCATTGTGCTTGTAGTTGTAAGCATGAGAAGTCTTCCTTATGAACTTACTCATTTTGAGGAAAAAGAAAAACAGGAAGCAGCAGTTACCAGATAAAGTTGGATTTTAGCTGCTCGCCGTTATCAATAAGAAGATCCTGACCGGTCATACTCTTATTGATGTTTGTAAGATAATAGGAAAGATCAGCAATTTCTTCTGCCTGGGCCCACTTATTAAGAAGCGTCTCATCATGGCATTTCTTCATAAGATCAGGATCATCCATGATATGGGCATTTAGGGGTGTATATACGCCGCCGGCAGATATGCTGTTTGATGTGGCGCCGTACTTCGCAAGACGAAGTGCGGTGTTTTTCATATATGTAACTACGCCGCCCTTGCTGGCAGCGTACTCTGGAAACTCTGCGCCATTGGATGCGCTGGAAGAGGCCATAAAAAGTACAGACTTTATATCATCCTGAAAAGCGTACTTTTCTGTAACCTTAATAGTTGCCTTTAGATTTACATCAATAACTAAAGGCCCCTCCTGGATCCCTGCATTATTGATGAGCACATTGATGCCTTCGATTTCTGGAAGATTCCCACTAATATCAACAATTTCATGCCTGTAAGAGGCCGCGCTAAAACCCGCCTCTTTAATATCAAAGCCAATAACTTCATGGCCCATCTCTACATATTTTTTTGCACATGCAAGCCCGATTCCCTGGCTTGCTCCGGTAATAAGTATTCTCATGCCCTTAAGTATACCATAGTTTCGAAAAGCTTTAGATAAAAAGCACGTAATATGTTGTAGAATAGATATATACGGTTTTTAGATAGGAGGAAATAATATGTGGGCTTTTGAAACAAGCTTTTATCAGATTTATACTTTGGGATTTTGTGGTGCGCCATTTGAAAATGACGGAAAATTGGAGCATAGGATACTTAAGGTTATAGACTGGATTCCTCACCTTAAAAAGCTGGGGGTAGGCGCGGTTTTGTTCAATCCTGTGTTTGAGTCGGATACCCACGGATATAATACAAGGGATTATAGGAAGATTGATGTAAGACTTGGCACTAATGATGATTTTAAGAAGGTGTGCGAGGCTCTCCACAAAGAGGGCATAAAGGTTGTCCTTGATGGAGTGTTTAATCACGCAGGAAGAGGCTTTTTTGGATTTAAGGACGTACTGGAGAAAAGGTGGGATTCACCCTATAAAGACTGGTTCAATATAAGCTTTGATGGAAACAGCAACTACAATGACGGATTGTGGTACGAAGGATGGGAAGGCAACTACGATCTGGTAAAGCTTAATCTCAGAAATCCTGCAGTAACAGATTATCTTATGGAGAGCGTTAAGTTCTGGATCGATGAATTTGGAATTGACGGGCTTAGGCTTGATGTTGCTTACTGCGTTGATACAGACTTCCTTAAGAGATTAAGATATGAGACAGGTAATTGGAAGGAAGACTTCTTCCTTATGGGAGAGATGATCGGAGGAGATTATAACAGGATCATGGGAGATGACACCTGTCATTCTGCCACTAACTATGAGTGCTACAAGGGAATGTTCTCTGCGCTTAACAGCATGAACCTGTTTGAGATAATCCATTCACTTTTGCGTCAGTTTGGGCCTGAGAACTGGACTTTATACAAAGGAAAGCATCTGTTATCTTTTGTTGACAATCACGATGTATCAAGGATTGCCAGCATATTGAATAATCCGGATCATCTTAAGCTCATCTATACTCTTATGTTTGGAATGCCTGGTATCCCAACAATCTACTATGGCAGTGAGTGGGGAGAAAAAGCTGACAAGTCCCAGGGAGATCCGGCACTTAGACCTTGTTTCGAAGAGCCACAGTGGAATGAGCTTACTGACCATATCGCTGCTTTGTGCAAAGCTCAAAAAGGGGCTTCGTCACTTAACTATGGAGGCTTTAAGTCCCTTGTACTTACGAACAGGCAGTGCATTTTTGAAAGAGAGAGTGCTGATGACAGGGTAATGGTGGCAATCAATGCTGATGAAAATCCTTATCACGCGCACTTTGATGCCAGGGCAGGAAGAGCAAAAGACCTGATAACAGGCGCTGAAGTTGATTTTGGCGGAGGACTGGAGATACCAGGGTACACTTCGTATATACTCAGGCCATTTTAAGCGGAATAAAAAGCTCTTTTAACCTTACGACAAATATTCATTATTTCTATCTGACAAACCACATTATTCTATTAGTTTCTAATGACCTGATGACATAGAATATTGTTATTCGGATCATGGAGGGATATAGAGTGAAGATCTATTTTGACAAGCTTTACAAGGATGACAGAAAAAAAGAATTATGTGGTATATGTGTTCCACTTAGGAAAGGAGCACTTAACAAGGATGACATTGACACAGTGACTATCCTGGATGTCGACAGGAAGGTCCCTTCCCAGACGCACATTACGTCCACATGGGAAGATGGATCAGTCCGCTATATTTATACGCATTTTTTGGCAGATCTTCCAGGTAATGCTAAAAAAGAGCTTCTGATGACCTTTAAGGGTGACAGAAATTTTGAGTTTGTAAAAGGTGCTGCAGATAGTGATGCTTTAGATGTTATTTGCGCTAAAAGTGAAGGCGAGAGGATCTTAATAGAAAACGGACCTCTTAAGCTGTCTGTAAAAAACGGATCCCAGGATCTTTTTGAGACTTTTTCTTATGGTGAAAAAAGCTTTGATAAGAGCCAGTTTGTGGGACCGTTTGTAACAATAGATGGAGAGAGACTTAAAACAGTCTTTGACGAGTGGAAGCTTGTAAAAGAAGGTCCTTTATTTTCAGTCCTTCAGGGAAAAGGAAGATGCAGTGGCAGCAAAAATTCCTTTTCAGGTGAAGGCATAAAGTTTGAAATGCGTATTTCCATTACTGCAGGAAAACCCTGGATGGATATGGGATTTCGTTTCATAAATGCTACTGATGGTGATATAAAACCAGATGATATTGTTTTTGCAGTTAAGGCCTTTGGGGCGGAAGATATCTCTTTGGAGAGTCCTGAGTATATCAGCGAGAAGGTGGATTCAACCGGCTGTGGTGATACCAAAAAGACAGACGTATCAGGTGATATTGTAAAAACAACCGGCATAAAAGACCTTCCAGGATATGACTTTTCAGATAACAGCCAGTCAGATAGTCCAAGAACTATTGTTGCAAGCTCCAACTACAGGACTGATTTTGTTATAAGTCAGACTGGCAGTACTCTAGATAGCACTATAACTGCGGAAAAACTGCAGAAAATTGCCAATGAGCATTTTGCTGAAGTGTTCTATGGCACTTATTTTGCTGATCATACGGACCCTTCCGAGAATATCGGAGTCTGCGCTACAGTTTTCCAGGCTTTCCAGAATTTCCCCAAGGCTGTAAGAAGTGATAAAAACGGAGTTGTGGTATTTCTTTTGCCAGATCAGTACAAAAATGCAGACAAAACAAGTGCTTCTCCTGTGGTATTTGCATCAGGAATGGCAAGAGAGCAGAGATTTTTGCTAAGCTTCCATGAAGCCAGCATGCCAATATATGAACTTGATAACAGGAGCATCATCTATCAGATGCCTGACGAGCCATATATTTTGCCGGAAGTCTTTGAAAAAGCAGAAGTTATGCCTGATATCTTTTTGGGATGCGATGAGGCAGATGACGATGTGGAGATATCCCTTATTGAAAAAGCTGACGGCCATGCAAGATGCTATGGAATGCTGAATTTTGGTGATGCACCTGACCCCGGATACACGGAGCAGGGCAGGGGAAATGGAAATCTTGTCTGGACCAACAATGAGTATGACTATCCCCATGCTATGTATATGATGTATGCAAGAAGCGGCGTAAGGCGCTTTTTAGACTATGCAAACGTGGCAGCCTGGCATTGGATGGATGTTGACGTGTGCCATTACTCCAGCGATCCTCTAAGGGTTGGAGGTCAGTGGGAGCACACAAGGCGCCACACAGGCGGTTCTGAAGGCGCAGCTGGCTCCCAGGGCGAGATGGTATGCAGCCATGAGTGGGTTGAGGGGCTTATTGACCTTTATCATTTTACAGGGGATGAAAGAGCCCTTGAAACTGCAATTGGAATTGGCGAAAACGTCTTAAGACTTTTAGATACACCTATGTACCAGGTTGCGGGAGAGAGTAGTGCCAGGGAAACTGGATGGGCGCTCAGGACTCTGACAGCTCTTTTTGTTGAGACTCACGATGAGAAGTGGCTCTCAAAATGTGAATGGATAGTGTCTCAGTTTAAGGCATGGAACGAGAGATATGGAGGATGGCTTGCACCCTATACAGACAACACAACCATAAGAGTCGGTTTTATGATCTCTGTGGCAGTGGGCTCTCTTATGCGCTATTACAGGGTATTTCCTTCTGATGAATTAAAAGAAATGATGGTAAGAGCCATTGATGATCTTATAGACAACTTTATGACTCCTCAGGGTATATTTGTATATAAAGAGCTTCCAAGTCTTTCAAGAAATGGCACAAATACTCTTTTGCTGGAGGCTATGGCTATTGGATATGAGCTTACCGGTGATGAGAAGTATCTTGACCATGGTAAAAAGACCTTTAGAAGATCTTACGGTGAATCGCGCTCTTTGTCAGGAAGTAAGCGCATCGTAGAGGATTCTGTCATAGCAGGTCAGGGAGCTCCCAAGAATTTTGCCCAGAGCTTTTTGCCAATCACCAGTTTTTATGTGAAGTTGGCGAGAGCAAATAAGTTGTTGTGACAGAATAATTGTTATATAATCAATTTATGGAAATACGTACACCTATTATTGCAATTTTAGTACTGACCATTCTTATGGTGATCTACCTGAGGAAAAACATCCCTCAGGTCTTTTCAACGCGAGTGTTTTTTGGTTTTCTTATCTCAGTTTGCCTTTGCCTTGTGAGCGAGATCATAGAATGTGCAGTATTTACTCATCTTGATTCGTCCTTTAGGGTTCTTAGAAGGACTACGCAGGGCTTTTATGTTGGAACGCTTATTCTGTGCGTTTTCATGATGTCGCTGTATGTTTATGCCAAGGTGACTCTTGGAAGGATGATCTCCAAGCTTGTCATTGCGCTTATGACGATGCCTGGAATACTGGCCGTTATAGCAGTAATTGTTGGCGAGATATACTATACCAGAAGTGCTTCAGGCCAGTATTACAGCTATGGACCTGCGGTTCTTGTCTGCTACATTGTGGGATTTTGCTATATCATCGTCACTTTGATCTATGTTATAGCAAACAGGAAGAGGATACACTTTGAAGAATTCAGAGCTATTACAGTGGGGCTCCTGATCTGGCTTGTTCTTGTAACGTTCCAGTATACAGTTCATGGGTTCCAGGTTTCAGCCATCGGGATCATGCTGATGGCCCTGATCCTTTTTTTGGCTATGGAAAATCCCAAGGAATTCTATGAAAAGAATATGCCAAATATCAGGAACAGAGAAGCTTTTACTCTTACACTGGTTGAAAAATTTGGTTTTAAACAGAACTTTTTTATAGCCTCAGTTATCTTTACTGGAAGAACCTCTGTCTTATCCGGGGAAGATCGTCAGCGCCTTATTGATCTGCAGACTATAGTAGCTCAGAAGGCTTCTCTGGATCTTGGAATAGATGCGTATCTTTCAGACTGGAATGCTCTTTCCTTTGTGATAAAAGAGCCAAAGAAGGTTGAGGCTCTCATGTCCATGATAGGAAATAACAAGGACAACACCAATAATTACAAGCTGACATATTCAGTTTTGGAGGTTCCAAAGTGCACAGAAAATGTGGATGAAGCACTTCAGATCCTTTCCTATGTTGCAGGAGAATATGTCTATACCCAGTCAGCCCCTAATCTTGTTATCAACAAGACTATTGTTGACAGGATGGTCTTCAGGAACAGTGTAGAAGATGTGGTCAGACAGGCTGTCATCGATAAGGCATTTGACGTATATTACCAGCCGATCCTAAGCGTCAAGGAAGGCAGATTTACATCAACTGAAGCTCTTGTAAGACTTAGACAACCCAAGTCAGAGAACTACATTTCTCCTGAAGACTTTATCCCTATTGCTGAAAAGTGTGGTCTTATAAAGGATATTGACGACCTGGTATTTGAAAAGGTATGCTCCTTCATCGCAAGGGAAAATCTTTCAAGCTACGGTGTAAAAACAGTAGAAGTCAATCTTTCTGGTCACGAAGTTGTAGATAAACAGACCTATGCAAGGCTCCTTGGCAAGATGGAGAAATATCACATTCCTCCTAAGTTCATCAACTTTGAGATCACTGAGACAGCGTATATAAATAACGATGATACATTCAAAGAAAATGTCCAAAAGCTCAAAGATATGGGAAGTACCTTCTCAATGGACGACTTTGGATCAGGTTATTCAAACCTTCTTGAGCTTCTTAAGATGGATTACAAGCTTGTTAAGATGGACAAGGAATTTGTCTGGAACTGTCTTGATAAGACAAAACCTGAAAACCAGCGCATGCTCGAGTATTCGATAAGCTTTCTTAAGGATTATGGACTCCATATTCTTGCGGAAGGTGTAGAAACTGTAGAACAGGCTGAAACTTTGGTTGAAAAAGGTGTAGAATACTTACAGGGATTTTATTATTCAAGACCGATACCAGAAAACGAATATATTGAGTTTCTTAAGGCACAGAAAGGAGAAAGGCAATGAACGAGGCTCTATATGATGCAGTATTTTCTTACGGAGAAAACAAGATTGATCCATTTGCGCAGTGTTGCGTAGATTTTGACAGGATCATCTCAGACATGAGATTGGTAGGTTATGAGATCAATTCTTTGAATATCGTCCAACAGATAATGCTTGAACAACTGGATGCTCTCCTTAAGATCAAGGGACAGATAATCGAGTCTACCATGGATCTTGAAAACAGGGACGAATTCTGCCGGGGGAAATATGGTCTTTCGTTCAAGGATATTGACGCTCTTGACCCAACCCACGACATAGAGTGGGATATTAAGAGCGGTCAGGTTATCTTTTTCCTGTCCCACGAGGCAAAACATAAAGAAGAAGCCTATTTCATCCTCTTCAAGAAATCCTTTGACGCCTTCACAAGTAAGACTGGATTTAAATACATTAGCAACTGATAAGGATCAAGAGATGATCTTAGAGACTGCAAGACTAATACTAAGAGGCTGGAAAGATGAAGATGCTTCCAGCCTCTTTAAATATGCCTCCGATAAGAGAGTCGGACCAGCTGCAGGCTGGATTCCCCACAAGGATGAAAATTATTCCAGGGCAGTTATAAGAGTTGTGTTTTCAGGACCGGAAGTCTACGCTATTTGCTTAAAGGGAAGAGAAGAGGAACCCATAGGAAGCATCGGCTTAACTCTTGAGGGAAGTCCTGAAAGACCACTTGGTGACAACGAAGCTGAGCTGGGGTACTGGGTAGCAGCTCCCTTCTGGAACCGTGGGATTGCAACAGAAGCGGCAAAAGAGATGATCCGCCACGGCTTTGAAGACCTTAATCTATCAGGTATCTACTGCGCCTATTTTCAGGGGAACGACAGGAGTAAAAAAGTTCAAGAAAAATGCGGGTTTAAATACCACCACACTAATGAATCCTGTAAGGTTCTGATGCTGAAAGAGACTAGGGTTGAGCACATGAATCTGCTCACTTCAGATGACTGGGAAAACATAAAAAAGTCACACTTTTTTCAAGATTAAATATTACAAAAAAAGTAATATTATGTTATAATCTATACACTGAAAGCGCTTCCAATAGGTTGTTTTTTGTTGTTTAAATATATAAGGAGGAACATATGTTAAAAATTGGAGAATGCGTAATTTACGGCAGTCACGGTCTGTGCAGTGTTCGTGATATACTGGTTCCGTCTTTCCTTGAGAGGGGAAAAGAAAAACAGTATTATCAGATGGTTTCCGCGGTAGATGCAGGAAGTGTTCTCTATGTTCCGGTTGATGGTGCAGAAGACAAGATCCGTCAGGTTATAAGCAGAACTGATGCGGAAGGGCTTATCGACGAAATTGAATTTACACCTGAGCTTGAACTTCCAGAAGGCAAAAAGGCTGAGCCTGCTATCATGGAAGTCATCAAGAGGAATGTTGCAGACGAGATGATGAGTCTTGTTAAGTCTCTTCGCAAGATCAAGGCCATAAGGGAGGCTGAGGGCAAAAAGTTTGCATCCTTAAGCGAAAAACATCTTCTTATGGCAGAGAAGCTCTTATATACAGAGCTTGCATTTGCACTTAAAACCGAGAAGGATGACATTAAATCCAGAGTTCTTTCTGAACTTTCACAGTTACCACTTGAGTATGCTTAATGCAGTCTCTTTTTTATGCTTATAAGTTCCGATAGCACGCTCTTTTTGGTTGCAATAAGGAACTGTCTTTTGTAAAATGTAATCTATGGCGAATACTTTAGAACTTTACTACGAAAGTGCATATTTAAAGGAATTTGATGCCACTGTCTTATCCTGTACCGAGGGCGGCGATGGCTCTTTTTTTGTGTGTCTTGACAGAACTGCATTTTTCCCTGAGCAGGGAGGACAGAGCTGCGATAAGGGCGTTATCATTGACAGAAACGGCAAAGAACATGCTGTTAAGTATGTGTCCATACAAGACGGAGTTATCACTCATTGTCTGGACAGCTCTTTTTCTGAAGGGGAATGCGTCCATGGCGTTATAGATTTCGCCCATAGATTCAGCAACATGCAGCAGCACACTGGAGAACATATTTTTTCAGGAATTGTAAACAGCCGTTTTGGCTATGACAATGTGGGATTTCATTTAAGTGACAGTGAAGTGACCATGGACTATAATGGGCAACTTACAGAAGAAGATATCAGAGAGGTTGAAACTTTAGTCAATGAAGCCATCTGGGCCAATGTAGAGGTTATCTGTTCATTTCCTTCAGATGAAGAGCTTTCTAAAACAGACTACAGGAGTAAAAAAGAGCTGACAGGAGCTATCAGGATAGTTACTATTCCAGGATACGATGTCTGCGCATGCTGTGCACCACATGTTTTAAAGACAGGCGAAATTGGCCTTCTTAAAGTGGTGAAGGCTCAGAATTATAAAGGCGGTACAAGAATCAGCATTCTTTGTGGCAAGAGAGCCCTTGAATATATTTCATTGGAACATGGCATTGTCGATGACCTTGTAAGGATATTTACAACAAGTCAGGATAATATCATATCATCTGTTGAGAAGCTAAAGAGCGAGCTTTCAGCTTGTAAGGGACAGATGGTAGAGCTTCAGAACAGGCTTCTTGATCATGAGATCAGGGAAGTGGACAGTGAGCTTAAGAATGTCTTTTTGGTAAAAGAAGCCTCTTTAGATCAGAATGTAATAAGAAAAACTGTTAACCTGCTTTCTGCGTCCCATCCAGGTTTTTGCGGAGTATTTGCTGGTGATGATAAAAATGGATACAGATATATCATAGCATCAGGCACAGACAGTAAGGATGCCAGGCAGCTGCAGAAGGTGCTGAGCCAGGAGTTTGGTGCAAAGGGCGGCGGAAATAGCCCTATGATCCAGGGGAGCCTTAGTGGCATCGATATAAAGGCAGTAATTAACAGGTGTCAGGAGTTTTAATATGAACAGCACTACTAAAAATGAATTTTTGGAAGGATGCAAAGATGCTATTCCGATTTGTCTTGGATATATAGCAGTGTCTTTTGCCTTTGGTATAGAGGCTTCCAAGATAGGCATGACAACTTTTCAGGCGGCGATGACATCACTTCTTAATGTCACAAGTGCAGGACAGTTCTCAGCCCTTGATGTTATAGCAAGAAACGGAAGTTTTATAGAACTTGCTATATTACAGTTTATTATCAATCTCAGATATATGCTTATGAGCACAGCACTATCTCAAAAGCTCTCATCCAAGGTGGGAACTCTTCAGAGATTGGGCATCAGTTATGGAGTAACAGATGAGATTTTTGCCCTTAGTTTTTTTAGAAAAGGGAACCTGAATCCTCTTTATTCCTACGGCCTTATAATAACTTCTGTTTTTGGATGGGTGTTTGGAACGGTGCTTGGTGCTTTTTCAGGACAGATACTTCCTGAGAGACTGATAAGCTGCCTGGGACTTGCAATCTATGGAATGTTCATTGCTATCATCATTCCTGATACCAGGACAAACAGGGCGGTTTTGTGGACTGTTGTATCAGCCATGGCTCTTTCAAGTGTCTTTACTTACGTTCCTGTGATAGCAAGATATATTTCATCGGGATTCAGGATCATTATAATAACAGTTGTTGTGGCGGCATTTGCAGCGTATTTTGCGCCTGTCCAGGAAGAAAAGGAGGAGATAGAGAAGTGAGCAGAGTTTATCTTTATATCCTTTTAATGGCAGGTGTTACATATATCATAAGGGCGCTTCCCCTTACACTTATAAGGAGGGAGATAAATAGCAGGTTTATCAGATCTTTTTTGCATTACGTACCATATGCTACTCTTGCAGCAATGACATTTCCTGCTATACTAAATGCCACAGATTATCTTATTTCTTCACTGATAGGATTTTTGGTAGCACTCGTACTTGCTTTCAATAAAAAGAGCCTTCTTACAGTTGCTGGTTTTGCCTGTCTGGCTGCCTTTGTTGTAGAACTCTTTTTACATTGATGGCTGATGATCATAATTTAATTTAGAAATGAGGAACTTAACATGCGTATAGGAATGGGATACGATGTACATAAGCTTGTAGAGGGCAGAGATCTTATAATCGGAGGCGTGAAGATTCCCTATGAGAAGGGACTTTTAGGACACTCTGATGCAGATGTTCTCCTTCATGCTATAATGGATGCAATTTTAGGAGCAGCGGCTCTTGGGGACATTGGCAAGCATTTTCCTGATACTGATCCAAAATATAAGGGAGCTGACTCCATAATGCTTCTTAAGGAAGTTGCAGATCTTGTGGACAAGGAGCATTATGTTATTGAGAATATCGATGCTACGATAATTGCCCAGGCGCCTAAGATGAGACCATTTATTGATGAGATGAGGATCAATATAGCTCAGGCTCTTAGGATCTCTTTGGCTCAGGTCAATGTCAAGGCAACAACAGAGGAGGGGCTTGGATTTACAGGCTCAGGAGAAGGCATTTCCTCTCAGGCGATATGTCTTTTGACAAGCCCAATGGATACTTTCAGCGCAGTTTATGGGGATGATGTATCAGGCTGCAGCAGGTGTCAGGGCTGTGATAGAGGATGATAGTAGGAAAAAGATTGCAAGGAGTAAAATAAATGGCTGAGAGATTTAGTTTTTACAATTCACTTACAAGAAATATTGACGAGTTTGTACCACGCATACCTGGCAAAGTATCAATGTACACCTGCGGACCAACTGTTTATCACTACGCTCATATCGGTAATATCAGAACATATATCATGCAGGACGTTCTTGTGAAGGCCCTTGGCTTTGCAGGCTATGATGTAAAGAGAGTTATGAACATAACTGATGTTGGACATCTTTCATCTGATGCTGATACAGGTGAAGACAAGATGCTTGCCGGAGCAAAGAGAGAGCACAAGTCTGTTATGGAAATCGCCAGGTTTTATACAGATGCTTTCTTTAAGGATTTTGCAGCTGTTGGCAATAAAAAACCAGATGTTATAGAACCTGCGACCAACTGCATTCCTGAGTTTATCCATATGATCGAAGTGCTGCTGGATAAGGGATTTGCTTACCAGGCAGGTGGAAATATCTATTTTGATACAAGCAAACTTGATGATTACTATGTTTTTTCTTCTGCGATTGAGAAGGAACAGCTTGAAATTGGCGTTCGTGACGATGTAGAAGAGGATACCAATAAAAAGAACAAGACTGACTTTGTGCTTTGGTTTACCAAGTCAAAGTTTGAAGACCAGGCTCTTAAGTGGGACAGCCCATGGGGAGTTGGCTACCCAGGATGGCACATTGAGTGCTCATGCATTTCCATGAAGCATCTTGGAGAGTATATCGATATCCACTGCGGTGGTGTTGACAACATGTTCCCGCATCACACCAACGAGATAGCTCAGTCTGAGAGCTACCTTGGCCATAAGTGGTGCAGCTACTGGTTCCACTCAAACCACTTAAATGACAGAGCAGGTAAGATGAGCAAGTCAAAGGGTGCAGTTCTCACTGTGTCAGTTCTTCAGGAGAAGGGATATGATCCTTTGGTTTACAGGTTCTTCTGCCTTCAGTCACACTACAGGAAGCCTCTTGAGTTTTCATTTGATGCTCTGGATCAGGCTGCTACTGTATTTGATAAGCTGGTTAAACGTGTAGCTGAGCTTAAGAATGACGGCGAAGTTGATGAAACTGTTAAGAAGGATTTAGAGGGCAAGTTCCTTGACGCAATTTCTAATGACCTTAACACTTCAATGGCTATAACAGTTCTTTATGATGCACTTAAGGCTGATACCAGTGACGCAACCAAGCTTGCTCTTGTGGAGAGCTTTGACAGAGTTCTTTCACTGGCTCTTATTGATCATGCTAAAAAGCTTAAGGAAGGATCATCTGACGTTGATCCTGAGCTTCTTAAATACATCGAGGAGCAGATAGCTAAGAGGACTGAGGCAAAAAAGAATAAGGACTTTGCAACTGCTGATGCTATAAGAGATGAGCTTATGCAAAAAGGTATTGAGATCAAGGATACCCGCGAAGGAGTTAAATGGCAGATAGTTTAAATGAGTACATCAATTCCAGGTTTGGAATTGAGTCTAAGGATATAAGAACCTATTCGCCTCTTACACTGGCGTATATTGGTGATGCAGTCTTTGACCTTGTCATAAGGTCTGTTCTGGTGAACAAGGGCAATACAGCGGTCAATAATCTGCATAAAAAAGCAAGCGCTATTGTAAAAGCCCCCACTCAGTCAAGAATTGCAGCATCAATAATGGATGATATGACAGAGGAGGAAAGAGATATATTCAGAAGGGGCAGAAACTCCAAGCCCCATACCAAGGCCAAGAATGCATCTGCTATAGAGTATCTTGAGGCTACAGGATTTGAGGCGGTTTTGGGTTTTTTGTATCTTAAGGGCGACATGGACCGTATAATGGAGCTTATAGTTCTTGGAGTAGAAAGAGCTGATCTGTCTGATACTTTGTAAATAGAGGTTATCCAATGGAAAAAGAGATGAATGTTCAGGGGAACGAAGAGAAGATCGAGGGCAGAAATGCCGTTATTGAGGCTTATCGTTCCGGAAAAACAATTGATAAGATATATATACTTGATGGATGTCAGGATGGTCCTGTTTCAACCATCAGAAGAGAGGCCAAGAAAAATGGCACTCTCATTAAGTTTGTGAGCCGGGAACGCCTTGATCAGATGTCAGAGACTGGCAAGCATCAGGGAGTTATCGCTATTGCTGCCGCTTACAAATATTCAGAGATGGAAGATATTTTTGAACTGGCGAAGCTTAGAGGTGAGGATCCGTTTGTGTTTATCCTTGACAATATTGAGGACCCCCATAATCTTGGAGCTATCATCAGAACTGCCAATCTTTCCGGTGCACACGGAGTCATTATTCCAAAGAACAGAGCGGTTGGACTTACAGCTACTGTAGCTAAGGCTTCAGCCGGAGCATTAAACTACACTCCAGTTGTGAAGGTTACAAATATTGCCAGCACAATAGAGTCCTTAAAGGACAAGGGACTTTGGTTTGCCTGTGCGGATATGGGCGGCACCAGAATGTATGACCTTAATCTTAAAGGCCCTATCGGTCTTGTTATTGGCAATGAGGGCAGCGGAGTATCAAGGCTTGTCAGGGAAAAGTGTGATATGATCGCATCTATCCCCATGAAGGGAGATATTGATTCGCTGAATGCGTCAGTAGCTGCAGGAGTACTTGCTTTTGAGGTGGTAAGACAAAGGAGCCTTTGATGAGTGATTTAAGGTTTGACAGCATGGATGATGAACAGCTGATCATTCAGATCCATGATGGAGGAAACAATGAAATTGTGGACTACATCATGAACAAATACAAAGATCTTGTCAGGAAAAAAGCAGCATCTATGTATATCCTTGGAGCAGACAGAGATGATCTTATTCAGGAGGGCATGATAGGACTGTTTAAAGCAGTGCGGGACTATGATGCTGGAAGGGATGCCAGCTTTTCAACCTTTGCAGATCTGTGTATCTCCAGGCAGATGTATTCTGCTATAAAGTCCCTTTCAAGAAAAAAGCATATGCCCCTGAACAGCTATATATCAATATATGCAAGCAGAGAAGACTCTGATCAGGGCAGTGATATTTCTCTTGAAGAGATCCTTGAATCAGATTCGAAGCTTATTCCTGAGCAGTATGTACTTGACCAGGAAAACCTTAAGATCCTTGAGGAAAACATTGATAAGGATTTAAGTGAGCTGGAAAGACAGGTCCTTGACCTTTATATAACCGGCATGACCATAAAAAAGATAGCAGGAGTGCTGGGCAGAGACGAGAAGTCTACAGACAATGCTATGCAGAGAGTACGAGCCAAATTAAAGAAATATCTCAAATAAAAAGTGCTTGCTTTGAAGAAAATTGTATGCTATATTTATATAGCTGTTGTAAAACAGTGGTAACTATTGTTGATTTTTGCAAATCACAGCGTCAGGTACTTAAGTGTACTGATGAGATATCTGTCGGAAACAGATATGATAATTTAGATATAGTGAGGTGAGAAGATATGAGACAGGACATCCAGCCAGAATTCCATCAGGCAACAG
>JAEEGL012412231.1_pt1 | contig 19456 bp, 14 predicted proteins | sample 9134231 | NCBI WGS metagenome assembly JAEEGL01 (sample SAMN16246548, study PRJNA631951) | gut metagenome | biome: gut microbiome; feature: rumen; material: fiber-attached | host: Bos | place: Iran: Karaj | collected 2018-10
AGGTCGAAGCGGTTGCCCTGATAGTCGCGGATGCCGCATACAAGGTCCACGGGATTGAAGTGCGTCCCCTGGGTGAACATGGCCATGTACTCGGGATTGTTCTTGTCAATCTGACTGCTTTCGAGGATTTGCAACGAGATGCTGCCGTCAGGATTATAGGCCCAGAACGGTCCGCCGCCCGGCTCTCCGACGTTCTTCACCATGCCGCAGACGCGGATGGGACGGTTGAGCTTGCGACGAAGCACGCCGACGAGTTCCGTGTCCTCCATGTCCTTCAGGTCGGGGATGCGCTGGAAGAGGTCGTGACGCACGAAGTGTATCATCTCCTGCACCTGAGCGTGGGTGTATTGACCAGAGTCGAGCAGCCGCAGGTAGTCGAAGGCCCGGCGTTGTGCCTCCACAAGCACACCGGCGATAATCTGCTTCCATTGCACGGTCACGGGCTTGAGCGAGTCGGGTACGACGTTGTCGATGTTCTTCACGAACACCACTTCACTCTCCAGGTCGCTTAGGTTCTGGATGAGCGCCCCGTGGCCTCCGGGCCGGAAGAGCAGCGAACCGTCGTCCTGCCGGAACGGAGTGTTGTCCATGTTCGCCGCCACGGTGTCGGTCGAGGGTTTCTGTTCGGAGAATGAAACGTGGTAGTGTATGCCGAATCGCTTCTCATAGTCGGGCTGTACGCGCTGCACCAGTTCCTCGAAGAGTTCGCGGTGTTCGGTGCTGACGGTGAAGTGAACGTCGGCCTCGCCCTTCGACTGGGCATAGAGGGCCGCCTCAACCAAGTGCTCCTCCAACGGGGTGCGAATTTCCTCGTCGTAGGCATGGAACTGGAGCAGACCTTTGGGCAGCTGGCCGTAGTTCAGGCCCTCCTCGCTGAGCATATTGCGGACAACGGCCTTGTAGTCGCCTTCGTCAATCAGGGCATCGACACCCATTTCCTCGTTCACCTGGCAGGAATCGTCGAGAGCCGAATAGAAGGCAAAGTCGTGAACGCCGTCGAAGAAGCGCCGCTCTGCGTCCTTGGTGGGCACGTCGTATGGAGCATCGAGGAACTCAAACATGTCCTTGAACATTCGGCTGGCAGCTCCACTGGCCGGTACAAACTTGGTGATGTGGTGGCCTTCGGCTTTGTAGTCGTCCCAGGCTTTGGCGTAAGCCTTCTGCCCTGCCTCGTCGATGGCCAGAATGCCGTTGCCCACAGCGGCTGCCCCGTCGAGTCGGAGGAAGGGGAAACCCGTCTGGAAGTCCTTTAACTGCTGTTCAATCTGTGCCTCGCTGATGCCCTTGGCTTCAAGCTGGGCTTTGTCTGCTGTTGTCATCATACATTATTATATTATATAGAACGAATGCCCAAAGGTACAAAAACTTGTTGAAACGCCCAACACCCAAGGGAGAAATTATTCTCGTTCCTGCGTTTTTTTTCATTTGCGACAAGGAGCAACGCCCTTTGTTCCGAGAAGCAAAGGCAGCAGGAACGTGGAACGATGTAATGAACTCCAAGGGACGTTACTTGTCGGACAGCTGTCCGACAAGTAACGCTCCAAGGAACAATCGTCAACGCTCCGAGGCGTTTCCCTTGTCGGACAGCTGTCCGACAAGGGAAGCTCCAAGGGGCAAGGGGAAGGGAGCGCAGTTGCGACGGTATCGCAACCTACAAGAAAAGAGGGACACGCATAGAAGCAGACTTGCAAGCAACCTACAAGAAAAGAGGAACACGCATAGGAGCATACATGCAAGCTACATGAAACAAATATTACAATTATTAGGGGCAATGTGCATCGTGTCTCGGATTTTTTTCGTAACTTCGCAGTAGCGTAGCACATTACAATATGGAACGAAATGAAATCATCCAAGACTTGCTGGCCCAGATTGCGGGCGGCAACGAGGAACGCGATACGATGTTCAAGGACATGTCCCAGCTGGAAGAGGGAGCCAGCCGACTGAACGAACTGATTGATAGCGTGCCGCGGACGGCACTGGGCACCGAGAACTTCCACTCGCTCTTCATTACCACAGCCGCCGACATGCGCGTCATCCTGCTGATGATAGCCCGCTGCGTGGCCGACATGCGCCTGTACAATCCCGAGCTGAACGCCGACCCGAAGCTGGTGGAAGAGGCCGAGAAACTCTATGCACCGCTGGCCCACAAGCTGGGACTATACCAGATGAAGACGGAACTCGAAGACCTGAGCCTGAAGTATTCGGAGCACGAAGTCTATTACCATATCGCGCATGAGCTGAACCAAAAGAAGCGCGAGCGCGACGCCTATATGACGCGCTTCGTGGCTTCCATAGAGGAACGTCTGCGACAAACCACGCTGAAGTACCACATCAAGCAGCGCACGAAGTCCATCCACTCGATATACCAGAAGATGAAAAAGCAGCATGTCGATGTCGATGGCGTGTTCGACCTCTATGCCCTGCGCATCATCCTCGACTCGCCCCACGACCGCGAGCATGCCGACTGCTGGCAGGTGTTCTCTATCATCACCGACATGTACACCTCGAACCCAAAGCGTATGCGCGACTGGCTATCGAAGCCCAAGTCGAACGGATACGAGAGTCTGCACATCACCGTGCTGGGTCCCGAGGGCAAGTGGGTGGAGGTGCAAATCAGGACCGAGCGAATGGACGACATCGCGGAGCATGGCTTGGCCGCCCACTGGCGATACAAGGGCATCAAGAGCACGGAAGGTGGCATCGAGGCCTGGCTGGCCGGCATACGCTCGTCGCTTGAAACGGGCGACCGCGAGCCAGTGACGGGGCTGGTGGAGGACGAGGTCTTTGTCTTCACGCCGCGAGGCGACCTGTTCCGCCTGCCTATGGGCGCAACGGTGCTCGACTTTGCCTACGCCATCCATACGCAGGTGGGCAACCACTGCACCGGCGGACGCATTGGCAACAGGAACGTGACCCTGCGCCATCGCCTCCAAAGCGGCGACCACGTGGAGATACAGACCTCCAACAATCAGACACCGAATCTGGGATGGCTCTCCATCGCCACGACCAGCCGTGCCCGTTCGAAGATACGCCAGTGCCTGAAGGAAGCCGAGGCCGGACGCACCACGCTGGCCAAGGAGCTCCTTGAGCGCAAGATGAAGAACCGCAAGATAGAATACTCCGAACCCACATTGATGCACACCATCAAGCGCTTGGGCTACAAGGTCGTCACCGACTTCTACCGTGCCATAGCCGAGGAGAAGCAGGACGTGAACCAAGTGCTCGAAGCCTACCAGGCGCAGCAGCGGCGCGAGCGCGGCGAAGAGGAGGTAGTGACCCGGTCGGCAAGCGAGTTCATCGCTCCCACGCTCTCACCCGAGGGCGACGCCAACGCGTCTAACAGCGGACACGGAGGGGCCATCATCATCGACCGCAACCTCCGTGGCATCGACTTCCAGTTGGCCAAGTGCTGCAACCCCATCTTCGGCGACGACATCTTCGGGTTCGTATCCGCCACGGGCGGCATAAAGATTCACAAGAGCGACTGTCCCAATGCCCGAGCCATGCGGGAGCGTGCCCCCTACCGCGTCGTCGAAGCCCGCTGGGCGTCGCAGCACGGCAGCCAGTACTCCATCACCCTGCACATCGTGGGGCAGGACGACATGGGCATTGTCAACAACATCACCAGCATCATTTCCAAGGAAGAGAAGATGCAGATGCGCAGCATCTCGATTGACTCAAACGACGGCCTATTTTCCGGCCACCTCACCGTGATGCTCGAGAACACCGAGCGCCTGCAACAACTCATCCGGAAACTGAAGACGATAAAAGGCGTGAAGAATGTGACGAGAATATAGCGCAGTGTCGTTTTTTTTTCGTACCTTTGGCCACAAATAAGAACCATAAAGCATCTCACTATGTACATCATCGGTATCGCAGGCGGGACGGGAAGCGGGAAAACCACCGTGGTCCGCAAGATAATGGAAGCACTCCCAGGCGATGAAATCGCCCTCATCCCACAGGATTCGTACTACAACGACACTACGCACCTCACCATGGAGGAACGGCGACGCATCAACTTCGACCACCCCGACGCCTTCGACTGGGACCTACTGACCCACCAAATCGAGGAACTGCGCAACGGCCACGCCATCGAGCAGCCCACGTACTCCTACATCGAGAGCAACCGTCAGGCCGAGACCGTACATGTGGAGCCGCGCGAAGTCATCATACTCGAGGGCATCATGGCCTTGTGGAAGAAGGAGATACGCGACCTCATGGACCTGAAATTATTTGTCGATGCCGACCCGGATGAACGATTGATTCGCGTCATCCAGCGCGACACCGTCGAGCGCGGACGCACTACGCAGATGGTCATCGACCGCTACCTCGACGTGCTCAAGCCCATGCACGAGGAGTTCATTGAGCCTACGAAACGATACGCCGACCTGATTGTCCCGCAGGGAGGGAGCAACAGCAAGGCCATCGAAATCATGCGCACATACATCATCCACCGCCTACGTCCCGGACAGCCATCATAGCCGCCCTGCTCTGTCTCGCCTGTGCTGCCTGTCAGACGGATAATAGGGACAAGCCGGTGTCTTCTGCCTTCTCAGGAACGGAAGACACCGATACTTTTTCATCGGGATACGACTTGACGGAGATTGCGGAATCGGGAGAACTCATCGCGGTAACACTTTCGGGGCCCGACACATACTTTGAGTTCCGCGGGCGCGGCTTCGGTCTCCAGCACGACCTTGCCGAGACATTCGCGCGGACCATCGGTGTGCGGCTGCGCATGGAAGTGGCTCACGACACGACGGAACTCCTGCAGCGGCTGCTCAGCCACGAGGCCGACCTTGTGGCAATGGAACTGCCCAAGGCGAAGGGCACCCTGCAAGTCGAGAACCGTTGGCTCGTCAGCGCCTCGTCGCCAGAACTGGCGCAGGCCATCAACGACTGGTACTCGCCTGAACTGCGCGAGCGGCAAAAGCAGAACAGCCTCACCGTCAACAAGGTCAAGCGGCAGGCGCGCCCCCTGATGCTCAACGCAAGCAAGGGGCAGATATGTCAGTATGACGCATTGCTGCAGCGCTACGCCGCCGACATCGGATGGGACTGGCGACTGCTGGCCGCCCAATGCTACCAGGAGTCGGCCTTCGACCCCAAGGCCGTTTCGTGGGCAGGGGCACAGGGACTGATGCAAATCATGCCCGCGACGGCGGCCCACCTCGGTATCGAGGCTGCCGACGTATTTGACCCGGAGACCAACATCGCTGCCAGCGTGCGCTATCTGACCGAGTTGAACAAGACCTTCGGCGACGTCCGTCCGCAGTCGGTGCGCATACCGTACATACTGGCGGCCTACAACGGCGGCGTCAACCATGTGCGCGACGCCATGGCACTGGCGCGAAAGCACGGCCACAACGACAACGTATGGCGTGAAGTGGAGCCATACATCCTGCTACTGAGCGACCCCCGATACTACAACGACCCCGTCGTCTCGGCGGGCTACCTGCGTGGTAGCGAGACGCATGGCTACGTGCGCTCCATCATGGACCGCTGGGCGCAATACCGCGGCGAGGTGCGCAGTTTCAGCAGTGCCAGCACCCCCACCCCGTCCAAGAACCCACGATACAAGATTGAGGTGACGAAGCCTGACAGCCTCCCATGACCATCGACAACAAACCGAACCCCAATATGAAAGACGACAACTGGCTGGTCGAGGAGCTATACGCCGACGTACGGCGAGCCCTCTCGACGGAGGCCGACATGCAGATGCGCTACCGAATGATGTGGCGCATACTCGAACGTATGCTCAAGGAGCGAACGATGGAGGATGCAGTGGAATACTGCGGCGACATACCGCGCATCTACGCGCTATGCCAACGCCACAACCTGTCGCATCAGCCCCTGAGCGTGCTCTATTCCAACATCATACGCACGAACAAGGGCCAGTACAAGCCCGAGACATCGGACATGCTCTACGATGCAAAGGCGCTGTGCCAGGCCATCAACACGTTCTACCATGCACCCATCCCCATGGACATCGCCGAGCAGCTGCCCGAGCAGTGGCGGACCTTCGGCACCGAAGCCCATCCGACGGCGGAGCGCCTCCGCTTCATCGTCAAGGAGTGGGACGAGGCCTTCATCCAGGGCTATGACGTGGACGACACATCGCAGACGCTGCTCCGCGTCCGGAACGACGCGGCATGGCAACTATCGCCCATGCTCTACCCCTTGGCAACGCTGAACCTCCTCGACGTGACCAACGACGAGGACGGCACCCTACACGCACGGCTCTGCATCCTCGAGCCTGACTACCTCGTCGATATCACGGCCATCTGCCAGTGCATGAAAGAGAGCGGGCCGTCGCCCTTGTTCTATCTCTTGGACAAGTTCATGCCGCGCGAGGAAACACTGGCTATACAGCTCGGCAACGCCGCCAATCAGTTCCTCGACGATGCTGTGCACGGCGAGGCGTCGTTCATCAAGTCGATGCAGCGCAACTTCAAGGACTACCCGCTGAAATACTGCACGTTGGAGGGCGTGAACGAGGACTACTTCAACCAGTGTCGCCTGCAGCACGCCAACATCCACAAGGCCGTGCGAAGCCTCTTCCCCGAGGCGGGCATCGAGGTGAACCGTGACGAAATCATGCTCGAACCCTCATTCATCTGCGAGGCACTGGGATTGCAAGGCCGCATGGACCTGCTGACGGGCGACCTCCGCCACATTGTCGAACTGAAGAGCGGCAAGCAAGACGACTACCATGGAACATTCCGCCTCGAGCACGCCCTGCAGATGGCGCTCTACAAGGAAATTCTCCACTACAGCCTGCGGCAGTCGCGGCAGCAGGTGAAGACCCTGCTGCTCTATTCGCGCTACCCTCTTCTCTACGACATACGACTGGGAGCCAACCACATAGCCGAAGCCATCAGGATAAGGAACGGCATCGTGCACATCGACCGACAGCTGCGCACGCGCCCCGACGACTTCCTCATCTCACTACGTGAAGCGGACTTCAATCCGCTCGCCAGCAACAGTAAACTCTACATCCAGTATATCAAGCCGCGCATCGACGCCTTCCTGGCTACGCTCCACCGCGCCACGCCACTGGCCTACAGCTACTTCTGCACCATGACGGCCTTCCTGCAGCGCGAACAGATACTGGCCAAGATAGGCGACGAACGCCCCGACAGCGGTCGCGGATTTGCCCAGGCATGGCAGGCAAGCACCGAGGACAAGCAACAGCACGGCAACATCATAGCCGACATGCGGCTGACACCCATCGTGGACGAGGGTGGCGCACTGACGCACGTGCGGGCAAGCCTGCCTGGCGACGAACTCTCGCAGCCGAACTTCCGCGAGGGCGACAGCGTGGTGCTCTACGAACGCAACGAGGAGGGCGAAATGATGACGAATCGACAATCGCTCAGATGCTACATTGAGGAGCTCCACCCCGACCACCTCCTCCTCCGCCTGGCACATCCGCAGCACGGCGCCACGTTCCTACACGCGGCCAGCCGCTACGCCATCGAACCCGGCCACAGCGACGCGCTCTTCAACACCATGTACCGTGGACTCTACGCCCTGCTCGCCTGTCCCGAAGAGCGGCGGAGCCTCGTACTGGGCAATGCCGAGACCATGGCCGACATCCGACTGCTCGTGGGCCCGCCGGGAAGCGGCAAGACGAGCATCGCCCTGCGCCGCATGGTGGAGGAAATGCTGCAGCAGGAGCCGACGGGCAACATCTTGCTCACCGCATACACCAACCGAGCCGTCGATGAGATATGCCAGATGCTGGACGACATACCCTCGCGTCCTGCCTATCTCCGCATAGGTCAGGAGCTTTCCTGCTCGCCGCAGTACCGTCAGCGGCTCGTCCGGAACGTGGTTGCCGACTGCCGCAACCGCCAGGACGTGCTCCGTTGCATCCAGCCCGTGCAAATCTTCTGCGGCACCGTGGCCAGCCTCTGCGGCACGCCCGAGCTGTTCCGTCTGAAGTCGTTCCATACCGCCATACTCGACGAAGCATCGCAGGTGCTCGAGCCGCAGCTGATGCCCCTCCTCACCTTCACCGACACCGCCGGAAGGCCCGCCATCGCGCGCTTTATACTCGTCGGCGACCCCATGCAGCTGCCTGCCGTGGTGGCGCAGCGCACGGCACAGAGCAGCGTCAAAAGTCCCGCGCTACGCGACATAGGACTGCGCGACTGCCGCGACTCCTTCTTCGAGCGCCTCCTGCGCAATGCCCACGGCCAGGCCGACATGCTGACACGCCAGGGCCGCATGCACGAAGTCATCAGTCAGTTTGCAAGCCAGCAGTACTACGACAGCCGCCTCCAGCCTGTGCCGCTGCCCCACCAGACGGAGCCGCTGGCATGGGCAATCCGTGAAGCGCAAAACGAGCGGCAGACCTACGTCGCCATGCATCGCATAGGGATGCGCAACGTGTTGCCCGACTCCGCCGAGACGAACAACAAGACCAACGTCCGTGAAGCCGACGAGGTTGCGCACATCGTCCTCGAGCTCCACCGCCTGAGCCAGCTCAACAACCAGCCGTGGTCGCCCCGTCGCGGCATCGGCATCATCGTGCCCTTCCGAGGCCAGATAACCACCGTGCGCCAAGCGCTCCGCCGCCTCGGCATCCCACAGTGGGAGACCATCACCATCGACACCGTGGAGCGATACCAAGGCAGCCAGCGCGACATCATCATCTTCTCCACCGTCGTGCGCCAGCGCTACCAGCTCGACATCCTCTCCATGCCCGTCGTCGTCGATGGCAAGTCTGCCGACCGCAAGCTGAACGTGGCCGTCACACGTTCCCGAAAGCAGTTCTTCCTCGTCGGCAACCTTGCCCTCCTGCGCCACGCCACCGACTATGCAAGCTTGATAGCCTACATCGAAAGTCAGGACGGCCAATGACGAGGCCGTTCGGCTACATTATCGCGAAACATAACGGTCAATGACGGCGCGTTGCCCCAACGGGGCAATAAGCAATGCCCCAACGGGGCAATACGCAATCAGCCCAGGGCATCGCCCTGGGTCGAAATCGAGGAACAACGTTCGCCCTGAAAGGGCAAAAGCAACGCCCCAACGGGGCAATATGCAATCAGCCCAGGGCATCGCACTGGGACGAAATCGAGGAACAACGTTCGCCCTGAAAGGGCAAAAGCAACGTCCCAACGGGGCAATATGCAATCAGCCCAGGGCATCGCCCTGGGACGAAATCGAGGAACAACGTTCGCCCTGAAAGGGCAAAAGTGAAACAACATCAATGCTTTTGCCCCTTCAGGGCGCTTTTAATCGGAATCAATTACCCAGGGCGATGCCCTGGGCTTAAAGCTCATTGGCCCTTCGGGCCGACGTTTCGACGAAATAACTCCGAAATAATCATGAAATAATAGCGTCTAATGAAATAATGTTTCCGTGACTATTAGTCACGGCATTTCTCGACTATTAGTAAAGAAAATTCATGACTATTAGTCACGAAAAAGCGTGACTAATAGTCGCGGATTGCCGCGTCCGAATCCGCAGCAATCCGCATCCACTATCGAAGCCCCACACGTCCATATACACAACAAGGCGCGACAAGGGAAAACACCCTGCCGCGCCCTGCTTTAGGTTAGCTGCACAAAGGCAGTTGCGCTACTCGGTGACATCGCCACCGCCGTTGTCATCACTTGCAGGCTTCTTCCTGCTGGTGTCCTTGAGCATGGTGTCGCCACGCTGGAACGTGGCCGACTGCAACCCTGCCAGGAACTCCTTGGAAAAATGGCAGTGGGGAACCACCTTCTTGATTTTCTGAGCGGTGCACTCCTCTTCCGTACTCGACCCCTCCGCTGACACGGTCACGTAGAATGACGCCCAGTCGCCGAGGCGGACGTTGCGGCCAGCCTTCAGCAGGATGGTCACGGCCTTCTGCAACAGGGACAGCACCATTTCGGCTTCCTTTGGGTTCAGCGTCGTCTCATCGGCGATGATCTGTGCCACCTCCTTCTCCGAGGCCAGGTTGATGCTCTTCACGCGGGGGTACCACTTCTTTTCCGAGTCTTTGTCACTGGGGTTGGAAGGACGTTGCACTTTGTTAAAAAATATGCTCATAATGGTAGTTGTTTTGATTGGTTAATAATTATGGTGAACTAACACTAATGAGTCTGTTACATGACGCCGTCGGCGCGGAGCTTCTCCTGCCACTTCCATGCGGAGGCAAGGACTTGCTCGGTGGGGGTGTCGGCTTTCCAGCCAAGCACCTTGTTGGCCTTATCGACGTTGCCCCACACCTTTTCGATGTCGCCCTCGCGGCGGGGAGCATACTCCCAGTTGACCTTCACGCCGGTGGCCTTCTCGAAGCCTTCGACTACCTCCAGGGTGCTGAGCCCGCGCCCCGTGCCGATGTTGAAGACCTCCACCTTGTCGCCGTCGCCCTCGAGGACGCGGGTCATGGCCTTCACGTGGGCCTTGGCAAGGTCAACGACGTAGATGTAGTCGCGTATGCATGTTCCGTCGGGTGTGTCGTAGTCGTTGCCGAATATCTTCAGCTGTTTCCTGACGCCGATGGCCGTCTGCGTGACGAAGGGTATCAGGTTCATGGGCACACCGATGGGCAGCTCGCCGATTTCGGCGGATGGGTGGGCGCCGATGGGGTTGAAGTAGCGCAGTATGACCGACTTGATGGGGGCGCCGGAGTGGACGTAGTCCTGGATGATTTCCTCGTTGATTTGCTTCGTGTTGCCGTAGGGACTGAGTGCCTTCTGGATGGGGGCCTGCTCGGTGACGGGGAGGTTCTCCTTTGTGGGCTGACCATAGACAGTGCACGAGGAGGAGAAGATGATGCCCTTCACGTCGTACTTGGGCATGAGTTCCAAGAGGTTGATGAGCGATACGATGTTGTTGCGGTAGTACAGCAGGGGCTTCTCGACGCTCTCGCCCACGGCCTTCGATGCGGCGAAGTGGATGATGCCCTTGATGCCGGGATGCTTCTTGAACACGGCCTCGGTGGCCTCCATGTCGCGGAGGTCAACCTGCTCGAAGGCGGGGCGCTTGCCCGTAATCTTCTCGATGCCGTCCAGCACCTCGATGCGTGAATTACTCAGGTTATCGACGATGACGACGTCGTAGCCTGCTTCCTGCAACTCCACGGTGGTGTGCGACCCGATGAAGCCGCAACCGCCAGTTACTAAGATGGTTTCTTTCATAGTGGTAAAAGGTTATGGGTTAAAATAATTTCGCAAGTCCGTTGTTGACGCCGCTGAAGCCCATGAATGCCATGGAGAGCAGACCGGCCACTACGAGCGCGATGGCCATGCCTTGCATGCCCTTGGGCACGTCCATGCGGGCCAGCTGCTCGCGGATGCCGGCAAAGACGATGAGCGCCAAGCCGAAGCCCAACGCCGTGCACAGGGCAAACCATACACCGCTGACGAGGCCCGGCTCCATGCCCGCACTGTCGTAGGTGCCGTTGCCGACGAGGATGGCCACGCCGAGGATGCAGCAATTCGTGGTAATCAGGGGCAGGAACACGCCCAGTGCCTGATACAGGGCGGGGCTGACCTTCTTGAGCACAATCTCCACCATCTGAACGAGGGCGGCGATGACGAGGATGAAGGCTATCGTCTGCAGATATTCGAGGCCGAAAGCGTTCAGCACATAGATTTGTATCAGGTAGGTGACGAGTGTGGCGATGACCAGCACAAAGGCCACGGCTGCTGCCATACCCATTGCCGTCTCCACCTTCTTCGATACGCCGAGGAACGGGCAAATGCCAAGAAACTGACTGAGTACGATATTGTTGACAAATATCGCCGTTATAAATATAAGTAAGAATGCCATAATTCTTTTAATTAAAAGTTAAAAGTGAAAAATTAAAAATTGTATGTCTTGCTATTGAGAGGACTCTCCTATCAATTTTTCACTTTTAATTTTTCATTTTTAATTTGTTAAACACTGCGATGAGATAGCCCAAGACGATGAATGCACCCGGTGCCAGGACGAAGAGAAGGGCACCGTACTGCTCGGGGAAGCAGGTGAGGCCGAATACCTTGCCCGTTCCCAGCAACTCGCGGCAGGCACCCAAGAGGGTCAGCGCCCAGGTGAAACCGAGACCGATGCCCAGACCGTCGAAGATGCTGGCCACGGCCCCGTTCTTGGCTGCAAAGGCTTCGGCACGACCGAGAATGATGCAGTTCACCACAATCAACGGGATGAACAAGCCCAGCGAAGCATCCACCGCGGGAGCGTATGCCTTGATGAGCATCTGCAGGATAGTCACCAAAGAGGCTATGACAACGATGTAGCACGGTATGCGCACCATGTCTGGGATGAGATTCTTGATGAGTGAGATGATTAGGTTCGAAAACACCAGCACGGCCAATGTGGCCAAGCCCATCGACATGCCGTTGAAGGCCGACGACGTGGTGCCCAACGTGGGACACATACCAAGGAGAAGCACGAAGGTGGGGTTCTCCTTAATGAGTCCGTTCAGAAATACTTTAATGTTATTCATTGCTTACCTCCTTTTCTACTTTAATTTGTGGTGAGGCACCCGACTGGGCATCCTCCTTTTGAGAGTCTAACGCCTCGTAAGCCGCATTCACGCAACGCAGGAAAGCACGGCTGGTGATGGTAGAGGCCGTAATGGCGTCCACATCTCCTCCATCCTTCGAGACGGTGAGGTTGCCGGCTTGCTTGCCGATGATGTCGCCCTTCTGCCCCTTCTGGAACCATTCGCCTGCCTTGGCACCCAAGCCCGGGGTCTCGCTGGTTTCAAGAACCTGATAGCCCTGAATCAGACCCTCGGCATTGAAGCCCACCAAGACGGTCAGCTTGCCACCGAAGCCGTTGGGGTCAGTAGCCTGTACAGCCACACCTTTGTCCGTGCGGTACAGCACAGCGCCATTGTCGAGGGCAACGGGCTCCTCCACCTTCAACTCATCGGCAGCCAGGACAGCCTTGATGCCGTCGGCCAACTGCTGAGCCTTAATCTGCTTAATGGGTTCTGCCGTAATGCTGTTCACGTATCCTAATGCCAGACCTGCAATCACGGCAATCGAGGTCAGCACTATCACCATATTAGGCAATGTAGATTTCAGTTTCTTCATTTCGAGGCCTCCTTTCTTACTTCACCGAAGCGCGTGGGCTTGCAATAGTTATTGATAAGGGGAGTAAACGCATTCATGATGATGATGGCAAACGACATACCTTCGGGATAGGCACCCCAGTTACGGATGATGACCGTCAGGATACCGATGCATACGCCATAGATGAGCTGTCCCTTGGGAGCCATCGGGGAGGTGACATAGTCGGTGGCCATGTAGCAGGCACCCAGCATCAGACCGCCCGAGAAGATAACCTGCAAGGGGTTGGCATAGATGGGGTCTGCCAAATGCAACAGACCGGCAAACACCAAGACGGTAGCGATGATGCTGACAGGGATGTGCCAGGTGATGATCTTGCGCCAAAGCATGAAGGCACAGCCAATGAGCAGCAACAAGGCACTGACCTCACCCAGCGAACCGCCCGTCTGGCCGATGAGCATGTCGAAGCTCGAAGGCAGGTCGTTCAGCACGGAAGCATCCTTCTCAAGAATGGCTTTCTGCATGAGACTCAAAGGCGTGGCACCCGTCTGGGCATCGAGGTAGGTCATTTGTCCCGACTCAGGCCAAGTGGTCATCTGCACAGGGAAACTGATGAGCAGGAAGACACGACCGGCAAGGGCAGGATTGAAGATGTTCTGGCCAAGTCCGCCGAAGGTCATCTTGCCGACACCAATGGCAAACAGGGCACCTAGGACGATAATCCACAAGGGAAGGTTTGAGGGCAGGTTGAAGGCCAGAAGCATACCTGTGAGGATGGCACTGCCATCGAGGATGGTCAGGCGATTGCGCTTCAGCACGAACTTCGTGATTGCCCACTCAAAAAATACGCATGCCAAGATGGAAGTCAGCATGACGGCCACCGCTCCCAATCCGAAGAAGTAGAAGCTGGCCAGCATGGCAGGCAGCAAGGCTATGCAAACACCATACATGTTCTTCTGCACAGAGTCGCCTCCGTGAACATGCGGTGAAAGAGAAACTATTAACTTATTCATTGTTATTCATTATTTAGCAGAGCGAGCTCTGATGATACCCATTACTGTTGATTTTCCCAAACGAATGTAGTCGAGTAAAGGACGGTGACTGGGGCAGGTGAACTGACAAGAGCCGCACTCGATGCAGCTCACGATGTCCTCGCGTTCTGCTGCCTCCCAGTCGCGCTGTTCGCTGACCTTTGAAAGCAAGTATGGCTCCAAGCCCATCGGGCAGGCACCCACACACTTGGCACAACGGATGCAAGGCTCTGCCTCGGCACGCTTGGCTTCCTTCTCATTCATGATGAGCAAACCGCTTGAGCCCTTTGTCATGGGAACATCGAGGCTCAGCAATGCCTTACCCATCATGGGACCACCGCCGATAACCTTACCCGTATCCTCGGGCAGTCCGCCGCACTCGTCAATCAGTTGGCTGAAGGGGGTGCCCAGACGGGCCAAGAGGTTGGAGGGCTTGGCAAGGCTCTTGCCCGTAACCGTGATGACGCGGTCGATGAGGGGCTTGTTCTTCATCACGGCCTGATATATGGCAAAACAAGTTCCAACGTTCTGGACGATGGCTCCCGTATCGATGGGCAATGCAGGAGGAGCCGGCACTTGACGACCGATGACGGCATCAATCAGCTGCTTCTCGCCGCCTTGCGGATATTTCAGCTTTAATGGAACGACCTCTATCTCGGGGTATTGCTTGGCCTTCTCTGTCATCAGGGCGATGGCATCGGGTTTATTGTTCTCTATGCCGATGTAGCCTTTGTTTACTCCCACGGCTTTCATAACCAGCTGAAGTCCAACGAGGATTTCCTCGGAATGTTCGAGCATCAGACTATGGTCAGCCGTAAGGTATGGCTCGCATTCCACCGCATTCACGATGACACACTCTGCCACCTTTCCTGGAGGCGGGCAAAGCTTCACATGCGTGGGGAACGTGGCGCCGCCCATGCCGACGATACCAGCCGTCTTTATTTTCTCTACAATCGACTTAGCGTCCAAATCGGGACGGTCGCTTAACTTGACAAGGTCTTTCGAACGGTCTATGCTTTCCTCCCATTCGTCGCCTTCCACGTCAACGGTCACAGCCATGCGGCGCAAGCCACTGGCATCAAGGGCCACATCGATCTTGCTGACCTTACCGCTCACACTCGAATAAATGGGAGCACTGACAAAGCCGCCAGCCTCACCAAGCAACGTGCCCACCTTCACTTGGTCACCCTTCTTGACAACCGCGTTGGCAGGAGCACCAATGTGCTGGAACATACTGAAAACTGCCTGCTTGGGCAACTGAGCCTCACGAATGGGCTGCCCTGCCGACAGTTTGTTTTCTTCGGGATGAACTCCTCCTATCTTAAATGTCTTCATAGTTTATTCTGCTTTTGAGGGTTCAACTTTCTGAGCACTCTGAGTGCCCGGATTATTCTGACTGTTCTGAGCAGCCGTAGCCTCTTCCTTCGGTTTGCGCGGAGGCATATTGATGGCGTGGATGGCACCCTTCGGGCAAGCCTCTTCGCACTTGCGGCAGAGTTTGCACTTCTCAGCATCGATGTAAGCCAGGTTCTTGGTGAGGGTGATAGCTTCGAACTTCTCACAAACCTTCACGCACTTACCGCAACCGATGCACGATGCCTTGCACCACTTGTTGGCTATGGCTCCCTTGTCCTTGTTGTTACAGAGGACAACCATTCGACGGTTCTTCGGACCCTTCAGGCGAATCTCGATAATCTGACGCGGACAAGCCTTGGCGCAGGCACCGCAAGCCGTACACTTCTCCTCGACGACTTCCGGGAGTAAGGTCTCGGGGTTGATGTGGATGGCACCGAACTGACAGGCGGCCACACAGTCGCCACAACCATAGCAACCGTACGAGCACCCCGTCTCGCCCATTCCAATCATCTGTTGCACCTTGCACGACTGCGCACCATCGAACTGCACAAGGCGAGGACGATTTTCGCACGAACCGTTGCAGCGAACCACTGCTACTTTAGGAGCCGAAGCCTCCACCGCCATACCCAAGATGCCAGCCACCTGTTCCATGACAGGCTGACCGCCCACGGGGCAGAGGAGACCTTCGAGCGAACCCTTCTCATCGGTAGCCTTCACACAGGCTCCGGCAAAACCTGCGCATCCTGGGAAACCGCATCCGCCACAATTGGCTTGTGGCAGGACGGCACTCACCTGACCTATGCGCTCGTCCTCGTGCACCGCGAACTTACGCGATGCGAAGTAGAGCAGCAAGGCCGCAATAAGCCCAATAGCGCCCAAGGCAATAATTGCCAAAAGAATTAAATTCATAGTAGGATTTGATATTAGTGAATATATTATTTTATCCTGAACGTAAACTTACGTTGCATTTTCTCGCGCAATATATATATAATAATATAATAAGGTATAAGGGAAAATAAGGCGGCCATTGCCCCCCACCCTTCACTGCCTGTCAGCTTTGACACGACAATCAGAACAATCATCAATATAATAACAGGAATAACGTATGCAAAAAACGTGGCACGCAACCCGAGACCGAGCTCTCCGATAATAGAAACTTCTTGTCCAACTTCATAGGAACGAGCATTTGTACAGGGTATTTCCATGTATTTTTCTCTATTATTGGAACTTTGGCACAAATGAGCCGCTGCACAAGTGCTACATGCCGATTCTTGCGCTATAGACACTATAACGCTTTGTTCCATAACGTTTTTTATGATACCATGATGCTCGATTTGCCTACTCTTCATTCCGCATGTGTTAAAAAAACACGCACAAAGATAACACTTTTTAGCCGTAAGACAAAGAAACTTTGAGAAGAATATTGTATCTTTGCACTCGAAAAAATAAAAACATATTCATGAAGGTTATAAAGAAACCACTTTTAGCTGTTATTATCTTTCTGCTAACCCAAGCAGCATTCGTCTTTTTGGCGGGGCTCATTACGAACCCGATTACGCCCGTTTTATACTTCCTTGCACTTCTGTTGAGTGGCGGTATCACCACTTTTGCACTCTACAAGTTGCACATGATTCACGAAAGCACCATCCATCCGTGGCGCATTAGTTGGCAATATGTTCATTTAGGAATCATTTCCGTCATGCTGGGCATCTTTGCCGCCGACCTCATCAGTGCCAACTACCTGCACCTGCCCGACCTGATGAAGATGCATTTTACCGAAATGGCAGCAAGCACGTGGGGGGTGCTGGCCATCGTAGTTATCGGTCCCTTGGTTGAGGAGGTTGTCTTCCGCGAAGGCGTGCTGGGCTATATGATTCGCCACGATGCCAACAAATGGGGCTCCATATTCTTCTCAGCCCTGTTATTCGGATTGGTACATATCAACCCTATTCAGATTCCCTTTGCCATCTTCGTAGGCATTCTCTTGGGTATGATATATGTAAAGTCGAAGAGCATATTGTTTACGGGTTTCATCCATTGTCTTAACAATGCTATTGCCGTTATGGAAATGCGTTATTTGGGCGAGACCTATTCCGAGTTCAATATTGCAGACATTCTCGGCTATAGCTTGACGAAGGGCTACATCCTGGTATGTCTTACGCTTTGCGTACTCTTCATGATAGAATTTATAAAGAAGTATCACCGCCCAAGCGACGAGCGTCGCCATCGACGCCATCGCCATCGCGAGGCGGTAGCCGAACAGGCTTAAACTAAAAAAGCGACGTTCGTCAAATTCAGATAGCCGACGTCCGATTACATACCTGATAACGAAAAGGGCCCTGCCTCACGGCGGAGCCCTTTTCTCTGTTGTTTGGAAAAATCTATTAGAATAAAATTTTTAACATTTACGTTTTAAGCCTCGGTTGTCTCGGCGGTTGTCTCTGTAGCTTCAGTGTTCTCTGATGCAGCGGCAGCCTCGGCTTCAGCCTTAGCAGCGGCTTCGGCAGCCTTCTTCTCAGCTACCTTCTCCTTAATCTTGGCATCGGCCTTCTTCTCTGCCTCCATGCGAGCCTTTTCGGCATCACGCTTCTCGGCAGCGAGTTTCGACTCGATTGCGGCAAGACCCTTCTGGCGGTCAGCCTTCCAAGCATCAAACTTTGCTTGTGCGGCGGCCTCGTCGAAAGCGCCCTTCTTCACGCCACCCTTCAGATGCTTCATCAGGTAAACACCTTCGCGGCTGAGGATGTTACGAACGGTATCCGTAGGCTGTGCACCAACTTCTACCCAGTAAAGAGCGCGGTCGAATTTCAAATCTACAGTGGCTGGATTGGTGTTCGGATTGTACGTACCAATCTTCTCTGTAAACTTACCATCACGTGGAGCTCTTACATCAGCTATCACAATGCTGTAGAAGGCGTAGCCTTTACGACCATGACGCTGTAATCTAATTTTTGTTGCCATAAATGAGTTAAAATTTTATTTAATAGGTTTGAAACTTCTGCCATCTCGTGGCATTGGGTGCAAAGGTACGAAAAAGTTTTGGATTAGAGATTAGAGATTAAGGATTTATTTTGTTTTTTCAACCTTTTTGCTTAACTTCGTGGCAAAATCTAACTAAAATCATTATGAAACAGACCTATTTTCGCACATTAATGCTCCTTACAATGATGGCTTTTATGCCTACGATTACGAGGGCACAATCCTGGACAGCCGACAACGGAAACGGCACATTCACGAACCCGCTTTTCTACGACGAGTTTTCCGACCCCGATATTCTGCGTGTGGGCGATGACTATTATCTGGCCGGCACGACCATGCACGTCGTACCTGGTTTGGTCATTCTCCACTCGCGCGACCTCGTGAACTGGGAGAACATTTCCTACTGCTTCGACCGCTTTGACTTTGGGGACGACATGTTTTCCCTCCGCAATCACAAGGAGATATACGGGCAAGGCATCTGGGCTCCCTGCATACGGTATGCCAACGGACAGTTCTATGTATTCTCCAACGTCAATGGGAAAGGACTCCAATGCTATACGGCAAAGGATATCCACGGCCCTTGGACCCACCACAATATGCAAGGGAACATCTATGACCTTGGCGTACTCTTTGACGACGATGGTCGCGTATATGCCATCCACGGCTATGGTACGGTGAAGTGTACCGAGCTGAAGCCCGACATGAGCGGTCCCATAGAGGGGACCGAACGCGTCATCATCCCCGAGGGGAACGGCGTGGGCGAAGGCCACCACATGTATAAGATAAATGGCATGTACTACCTCATCTCCACCGATTACCGTCCCAACGGCCGAACCCTCTGCTCCCGTTCAAAAAGCATCTGGGGTCCATACGAAACACGCGTCATCACTGCCGACGAAACCTACGGCTACCACGCCGTATCGCTGACACAAGTGCCGCGCGGAGAAAAATATCGCATCGGGCAGGATGGCACGAAGTTCCAACTCGGTCACTTGGACAAAGATGCCACCGCCTGCAGCAATGCCCATCAGGGTGGCATCGTGCAGTATAAAGACGGTTCATGGTGGGCAC
>JAEEGL010257649.1_pt1 | contig 19455 bp, 13 predicted proteins | sample 9134231 | NCBI WGS metagenome assembly JAEEGL01 (sample SAMN16246548, study PRJNA631951) | gut metagenome | biome: gut microbiome; feature: rumen; material: fiber-attached | host: Bos | place: Iran: Karaj | collected 2018-10
GGTTATTTCGCCCTACGACGTGCGTCAGACCAACTTCATCGGTGGTGGTGTAAATGCCATTACCAAGAGTGGTAACAACACATTCAAGGGCAGTGCATATGTTTATCACCGCAACGAGCACATGCGTGGCGACGCCGTTGACGGCGAGACCATTGCCGGTGCACGCGCGAAAGACCGCACTACTACCTACGGATTCACCTTGGGCGGCCCAATTATTAAGAACAAGTTGTTCTTCTTCGTGAACGGTGAAATGTCTAAGATTCCTACCGTTGCCAACCGCTGGCGTGCTTCGGAGAATGGTGTTGGCGATGCCGACAACTATCTCTCACGCACTACTATCGCCGACATGCAGCGTGTAAAAGACCACGTGTTAAATAAATATGGTTATGACACCGGTTCTTACACTGACTTCCCTGCCGACGAAAGCAACTACAAGCTGCTTGCACGCATCGACTGGAACATTACCAACGATCACAAATTAGCACTTCGCTATAACTACACTAAGAATAACATTTGGAATGCAGCTAACGCATCTTCAATGGACGGTGGCACACGCTCAGCCTATGCTCGTGCTTCGCAATATTCAATGATTTTTGCCAACTCGATGTACTCGATGCAGAACATCGTGCACTCACTCTCTTTCGACCTCAACAGCCGTCTGACCGACAACCTGTCGAACCAGTTCCTCGCTACTTGGTCAAAGCTTGACGACGTGCGTGGCAGCGACTCTAGCGAGTTCCCATTCATCGACATCCTCGATGGTACTGGCAGCACTGGCAACTACATGGCTCTCGGTTATGAGCTCTTTACTTGGAACAATGCCGTTCACAACACTATCTGGAACGTTAAGGACGACATCACTTACTATGCCGGAAACCACAAGATCATGGGTGGTATCAGCTTCGAGCACCAGATGGCCGACAACCAGTACATGCGTAACGGTACAGGTTACTACCGCTATCAGAGCGTTGACGATTTCATCAATGGCGCTGCTCCCGAGGTGGTTTGCTTGACCTACGGTTACGACGGTGAGACTGCTCCTGCAGCACGCGTTCAGTTCAACAAGCTTGGCATCTATGGCCAGGACGAGTGGAACGTTAACGACAAGTTCAAATTGACTTACGGTCTCCGCGTTGACGGTCTCTTCTTCAACAACGGTGACCTGATGACTAACAATGCCATCCTCGCTCTGAACTACTATGACAAAGACGGCAACGTTCGCAATGTCGACACTGGCAAGTGGCCTAAGAGCTCTATCACCTTCTCGCCACGCGTTGGTTTCGTTTATGACGTCCTTGGTGACAAGAGCCTCAAGCTCCGTGGTGGAACAGGTCTCTTCTCGGGACGTCTCCCACTCGTATTCTTCACCAACATGCCAACCAACGGCGGTATGGTTCAGTATCAGGCACAGCTCAACTCTAAGAACACCGATATGAACCAGTTTGCTGGCGGTCTCGTTACCGATGCTAACGGAAAGGCCACTATCGCTGCTCTCCAGCAGAAACTCTTCGGCATGGGCTATCCACAGACTGTTAAACCTGAGGACGGAACTGTTCCTTCGGCTGTTAACGGTGTAGATCCTAAGTTCAAGATGCCACAGGTTTGGAAGACTTCTCTGGCTATCGACTATGCTCTGCCACTGTCGTTCCCATTCACTATCAGTGTTGAAGGTATCTTCAACAAGACTATCAATGCTGTTTCTATCAGCGATTGGTCAATTCCTAGCGTAGGCGGCTTCGCTCGCTTCAACGGTGCCGACAACCGTCCTATCTATCCTGCTGGTTTCCGCACTGGTACCAAGGCTTTCGTTCTTGAGAACACCAGCAAGGGTTACGGATGGAGTGCTAACATCATGGCAACTGCCAAGCCTGCCGACTGGGTAAGCCTCATGGCTTCTTACACTCACACTGTTTCTAAGGAAGTTACCGGTATGCCAGGTTCGGCTGCCGAGAGTGCATTCACCTATGTTCCCACTTGGGAAGGTCCTAACAACATCCGTCTGCACAACTCGCAGTATGTAACTCCCGACCGTTTCATCGCCAGCGCTACCCTGCACGACCACAGCGGTAACCACTACAGCCTCATCTATGAGACCTGGCGCGGCGGTTACAACTACTCCTACATGACCAGCAACGACATGAACGGTGACGGTTACAACTACGACGCCATCTACATCCCAACCGACCAACAGGTTGCTGACCGCGAGTTCCGTTTCGTGAGCGACAACGACCGCGACCGCTTCATGGATTACGTTCATAAAGACAGCTACTTGAAGAATCACCAGGGCAAGTATGCCGAGGGTTACAGCGTTTACAGCCCTTGGGTACACCGCATTGACCTCGGTTACAAGCATGACTTCAACTTCCGTGCCGGCAACACCAAGCACACTATCCAGCTGAGCTTCGACATGAAGAACGTGCTCAACTTCTTCAACTCTAGCTGGGGCGTGAGCAAAATCTTGAATCCCGAGATTGGCGCCGACGCACGCATCCTTGAATACAAGGGCGTTGATGCCGACGGATATGCCACATTCTCTACTAATAAAGCTATCGACGGCAACACTAAGACCTGGACTCCAAGCCACAGTATCGGTCAGTGCTGGAACGTGGCTATCGGTGTTAAGTATATTTTCAACTAATTCATTAAAGCGATATTACGACTATGAAACTTAAATATTTTATTCCCGCTTTTATTGCACTCTTTGGAGTCATGCTCTCCAGCTGCTCCGATGAGGACACTATGACGCTGCTCAACGAGATTCAAGTCTCTCGCTCTTATGTGCCCATCAACCTCGATGGCGGTGAGGCAACTATAGACCTCAAAGCACAAGCCGATTGGAGCTTCAACGAAGAAGACATTCCAGAGTGGCTCACTGTAACTCCATTGCAAGGCAAGGCTGGTGAGACTAAAGTTAAGTTCAGCGCTCCCGCTGCATCAAACGGCCGCAACGCCGACCTGAAAATCAAATGCGCAGGTCGCACTCAGGTCATCAAAGTGATTCAAGGTCTTCCTATGGTTCAAGATGCTACTTGTGCCGAAGTTATCGCCGGTCCCGACAGCAAGACCTATCGCGTGACTGGTAGAGTGACACGCATCGAGAACACCGTTTATGGTAACTGGTGGCTCGTTGACGACACTGGCGAAATCTACATCTATGGTACCCTCGACAAGAATGGCAAGACCAAGAACTTCTTGAGCCTAGGCCTCGAGGAAGGCGACATCGTTACCGTAGAAGGTCCCAAGACCACCTATGGCACCAAGATTGAGCTCGTTGACGTAACAGTTGTCAAGATTGTGAAGTCGCTCCTTAAGATTGAGAGCTACGATCCAGAGGATGCCACAATTCCTCTAGAAGGTGGCGACGTTACTGTGAACCTCAACTGCAAGGGCAATGGATTAAGCGTTGAGATTCCTGAGAGCGCCAAAAATTGGCTTGCTATCACTAACATCACCTCTGGAAGCAACCCAACCGTTACATTCCACGCTAACGCCAACGCTGGCGGCGACCGCAGCGCTGAGGTTACTTTCAAGACCAATAGCGGTTCACAAGAGTCGGCAGTAACTGCTACTATCAACCAGAAGGGTGCTATAGTTGAAGTAACTTGTGCCGAGTTCCTCGAAGCCGAAGAAAGCGAAACACTTTATCGCATCACTGGTGTTATTCAGAAAGTGGCTAAGGCCGATTATGGCAATGTCTATATCCGTGACTGGACTGGCGAAGCTTACGTCTATGGCATCGGTGCCAAGGGTGACTTCCAGGCTCTCGGCCTGAAGGAAGGTGACATCGTTACCGTAGTGGGCAAGCGTTCTTCTTATAGCGGATCACCACAAATGAAGGGCGGTCAGTATGAGAAGCACATTCCTGTTACCGACATCTCCATCGCCGAGTTCCTTACCAAGCCCGACGACAAGAACGTCTACTATCGCCTGACAGGCCAGATTACCGACATCGACAACCCAACCTACGGCAACCTCACTTTGAGCGACATAGCTACCGGTGCCGATGTATATGTTTATGGCTGCTACTCAGGCTGGGGCGCTACTGGCGACAACCGCAAGGGCTGGCTTGCTACCGCAGGCATCGAGGTTGAAGACAATCTCACTATCATTGGTTACAAGGACACCTTCAATGGCAAGATTGAGCTGTGTGGAGGTATCTACTTCTCGCACACAAAAAGTGAATAATACACAATTATCCTATATAAAGGCTGGCATCCAAGGTTGGTTGCCAGCCTTTTTTATGTCATTCCACCCCACTACTGCTACTTTCTTTTTGTTAAATGCATTTTTATCTTTAAATTTGCAAATGAAAAAAGAATAAGACAGCCTATCCAATTTTCCAGATAGTTTCTAAAGCTTTTTACTCACCATGGATGAAGTGCAAATACAATCACTGATCTATGACCTGGCACTGATATTGACGCTGGGAGCTGCGGCTACCATCATTTTCAAGCTGCTCAAGCAGCCGGTCGTGCTGGGATACATCGTGGCTGGTTTTATCGCCAGTCCACATTTTGCCTATTCGCCTTCGGTGGGCAACGAAGCTAACATTGAGTTCTGGGCACAACTGGGCATTGTGGTTTTGCTCTTCTCGCTAGGACTGGAATTCAGTTTCAAAAAGCTAATCAACGCTGGTGGCACGGCCATAGCCACCGCGCTGATAATCGTGATGGGAATGCTGGGTACGGGGTTCGTAATCGGCAAGAGCATGGGATTCACTATGGTGAACAGCATCTTTCTGGGAGCCATGCTCTCCATGTCCTCAACGACCATCATCCTCAAAGCTCTCACCGACCTCAACATGCGGCACCGGCGATTCGTCCCGGGCGTCTTTGCGGTCCTCATTGTCGAGGACCTGTTTGCCGTAGTAATGATGGTAATCCTCTCTTCAATAGCCATCAACAAAACCGTTGAGGGTGGCGAAATGGTCAAGAGCATCATCAAGCTGTCATTCTTCCTTATCATCTGGTTCATTGTGGGTGTTTTCCTCATTCCCACCATCTTCAACCGGTTCCGACGCATCATCAGCGATGAGATGATGCTCATCATTGCCATGGGACTATGCTTCCTGATGGCGATATTCTCGGTCGAAAGTGGATTCTCGCTGGCGCTGGGTGCTTTTGTCATGGGGTCTATTCTTGCCGGAACCAGCGAAGCCGAGCGCATTGAGCGCATCATCAACCCTGTCAAGGACCTCTTCGGGGCCGTGTTCTTCATCTCGGTGGGCATGATGGTCGACCCGGAGGTAATTGTCCAGTATGCCGGCATCATTGCCCTGCTCTCGATAGTTGTGATTGTGGGCATGATAATATTCGGAACAACAGGCATGCTTGCCATGGGACAGCCACTCAGAATTGCGATGGAGAGCGGATTCAGCCTTACACAGATTGGTGAATTTTCTTTCATCATTGCCACACTGGGAACGACGCTGGGGGTGCTTGACGAGAGCATCTACCCAATCATCGTGACAGTGAGTGTGATAACCACCTTCACCACACCATTTTTTATCAAGAGCGCTATTCCGTGCTATAATCGGGTAGAAAAACTGCTACCTAAGAAGTGGAGTGTCCTGCTCGAAGGATACAGCAAGACAGCCAATGCCGACGTCAAGCCTTCACAGCACAACATGTGGGTGAGCATCGTCAAGCGCCACATAATAAGGCTGGTGCTATTCTCTGCAATAATTATTGCTGCTGTTTTCGTCCTTCGACAACATCTCATTCCTCTTGTGTGTGGCATGCTTGAAAAAGTGATGAGTCACGGTTTCGCAACTCTGCTCAGCGTTGCTATGGCTCTGCTTGCCCTCTCACCGTTCTTCTATGCTATTATTACCCCAAAACTTGACCGTACTGAACGCAAAATCCTCAGACAGTCAAATGTCAACGGACTTGTGGTGATGCCACGCGTGGTGATGATGGTTGTGGGAGGTATGCTAACCATGGCATTCATCACGTCACTGCTCTCAGGATTCTATTCAAGCCTGACTTCTGTGCTGGTGGCTATTGTCTATATCTTGGTCTTGATTCTATTGCTCTCGCCGCTGGCACGCAAGCAACTCGACAATCTGGAAAAACGATTCATCAGCAATGTAAACGAGCGCGAAAACCGACGCACCGGAAAGGAAAACAACCTCGTCAGCGACATGCACCTCGCCTATATGACTGTGGGATATGACTGCCCGTTCGTGGGAGAGAGGCTCAAGAATGCCGACCTGCGACGAAAATATGGTGTCAACGTCGTTGCAATACACCGCAATTCGGTGCGACACCCTATTCCAACCGGTAACATGCGCATCTTCCCAGGAGACCAGATTGGAGTGATTGGCACTGACGATCAGATTCAGGCTCTGCTGCCTTTGCTTGAAGCAAACAAAATCAACACCGACACTGACAACAGCGATGTGAAGTTCACTCATTTTGTCCTCAGCGACAATTCGCCACTCATTGGAAAACGGCTTGCCGACGCGCGTCTGCGTGAGGATTACAAATCATTGCTGGTTGCAGTGGGACGAGGAGAGGACGACTACCTCTCACCCACCCCCGATATCGTATTTGAGGCTGGCGACATCTTGTGGATTGTTGGTGACACCCAAAAGATGAAAGCTCTGAAATAAACTACATTACTATATTCAAACAGAGAACTCATACTTAGTTCCCTCTAAGATAGAGGGGGTGTCCCGAAGGAAGGACGAATATTATAACTAAAAACTGATTACTAGCATTTAAAAACTATATTATTATGAAAAAATTACTATTGCTTTCATTGACACTGTTTGTCAGCCTAACGGCTGGCGCATTCTCAGTGTTTACCTATCCCGTTCCTAGCAGTGCAGCCGAGATTCAAGTAGGAACCGAAATTGATGAAACAAATCACATAGTTGGACAATTATCCTTTATTGATGCAGAAGAAGGACAAACCGTCTATTTCGCTTTTGAGCCTTATCTAGGTTACAAGTTTTCAGGTATCAGGTACCAAAATATTTCGGCCGATGATGTTTCACAAATTTCTGAAAGAACTTTCTCTTTCACTATGCCAAAGTCAAACGTGTCGATTTTCATTGATTTTGTGTTGATTCCAGTGACTTATAATGATGTAAACATCAATGAGACAACTTTCCCCGACACCAATTTTCGAAACTGGCTACTTGCTCAATCCTACGGCAACGACAATGTAATTACTGGCGACGAGATTGCCTCTGTCACCAAAATTACCGCAAGGACGTGTGGGATTGAAGACCTTACAGGCTTAGAGCATTTCCCCGCATTAGTTGAGCTTGATGTCAGCAATGATGACGGCACAGCCGAAGACTCCTGGAACAGGATAACCGCTATTGACCTTTCTGCCAACACGCGCTTGAGGTCTCTCTATTGTGACAACAACCTGCTCACTTCGCTTGACCTCTCAAACTGTTCTGACTTTAAAAACCTATCTTGTAACAACAATAAACTGGCCAGCCTTAACGTGACAGGCAATCCTAGACTTAGCATTCTGTCATGTCAAAGAAACATGTTGACTGCGCTAGATGTCAGCCAAAACCTTTTGATTGATCAATTGTTTTGCGAATACAACCAATTATCTTCAATCGATGTGACCAACCACAACAAAATGATAATATTCAACTGTAATGACAATCAGTTGACATCTCTTGATTTATCAGGATGTAAACAGTTGTTCCAGTTGTATTTCTATAACAACAAAATCAATGGCCAGGCGATGCAAAACCTGCTGAACTCACTCGAAACTCCGCCTAATGGAGGTTATATGGTGGTTCTAGACTTGGATTCTGACATAGAACAGAACGCAATCACAAGCGACCAGGCGACAGTGGCAAGACAAAAAAACTGGAGTGTAGAAGCATTGTCTGATGGCGACTTTATCCCATACGGAGAAGGTGAAGCCACACACGAATCTGTTGACCTGGGATTGACAAGCGGAACACTATGGGCAACATGCAATGTGGGCGCGAACTTACCGAAGGAGGCTGGTCTGTATTTCGCCTGGGGCGATATTAACGGCCATGGAAACGACGTGTCCGATGGATACCTGTTCAACTGGGAGAACTATGTATGGGGGGAAGTTAAAGATGACAATACCTTCTTTACAAAATATTGCTCCGATAGCAGTCGTGGCAAAGATGGGTTTACCGACGGAAAAATAAATCTTGATCCTGAAGACGATGCTGCCTACGTCCTTTGGGGACCTGAGTGGAGTATGCCCACCAAGGAGCAGCAGGATGAGCTCAAGAGCGAATGTGAGTGGATTAGGATTGATGATGACGACTTTCATGGCTATGAAGTGAAAGGGCCTAATGGAAATAGCATTTTGCTGCCCGAAACAAGCTGGCGCATAGATGATATGTTACTTGAAGGAGGCGCCTACTGGTCACGCACAACCAATCCCGATGATGTGGGTGGAGCATACTACATCGGGTTCGACAATTGGGGCGATTACATCTATGCCTCCAGGTCTTGTGGTCAGTGCATTCGACCAGTGACAAAGAAGACGTTACAGCAAGACGAAGATGGCTACTATCTTATCGGCTCGGTATCCGATTGGGATGAGTTTGCTGCAATAGTCGCAGAAACACCTAATGCCAATGCCAAGATGGTTAATGATATTTCAACGGTTTCAACTATGATAGGCACTTCAAGTGCCCCTTATAAAGGGACTTTCGATGGCCAAGCACATAGGTTAACAATCAATATTTCAGGCTCTGATGGGTTCATGGCTCCTTTTCACTATGTTGATGGGGGAAATTTTTATAATTTATATGTTGATGGAACACTTACATCATCGGGCATCCATAATTCTGGGCTTATCGGTTGGGCCTCAAACGTTATAAACATCGAGAATTGTGTTGTAGCTGTTGACATACAAATGGAGGGAGATTATGCTGGAGGATTTGTCGGGAATGGCGGATCACGCAGTTATGGTCATGCATCTAAAGTTGTAATGAAGAATTGCTTATTCATAGGTAGTTTAGTAGGAAATGGCAGTACAAGAAACTATGCGGCAGGATTCTGGGGATGGGGAAAGTCAACACCCGCTTTTATCAATTGCTTAGAGAATGGCACATTTTCAAATGTGAGTAATTTTGCTCCATTCTTGTTCGAAGGAACAGATGGAGAAAATACTACATCTTCCGAAAACTCATATTACTATAATGGCAATATGAGTACAACTTGGTCAATAAATGCTAATGATATTAGTGTTGAAAATTTGGTTGAAAGACTTGGTAGTGCATGGGGACTAGACAAAACCACTGGCGCACCTATGCTCAAAATCTTTATGGAGTTCGAAACTGGCGACGTTAACTGCGACGGATCGGTCAATGCGGCCGACGTGACTGCGCTCTACAGCTTCATCCTTAATGGTAACAAAACCTATGAAGCCACAAGCGACGTTAACGGCGACCACTCAATCAACGCTGCCGACGTCACTGCAGTCTACAAAATCATCCTCGGCAACTAAATTATTTATAAATCACAAAAAGTCAGGAAGAAGCTCAATAGCTTCTTCCTATTTTTTTACTTCAAGTGGATGAGTCATCTCATCACAACCTTTTACCTCTTTCTCATTTAGGCATATAATCGCTGTATTTTTCCTCGTCGGTTGACTGAGTAGGCATGAAGCGTGAGTCATCTTCATGATCCGGCTCTAGAGGCTCAACAGCAGGCTTTTCACTTTCCTCAACTGGTTCTTGAACAGATTTATGTTTCGGGTGTTTTCCTATTTTGTGAATCTCGTCATGGAGGTCATGGCCCACCTTGCTGATGTGCTTCTTTCCCGACTCAAAGCGTCTGTCAATGCGTTCCTCAAGGCGTTTGTTAAACTTGAACGGCATCATTGATACCAGCGTCGATATCAGTGCCAGCACAGTTAGGGAAAAGCTGCTGTAATAACCGGCTCCCATGCCTGCCACAGGCATTCCCTCGCTCATCTCGGCCTCTCCCATCACAGCGGGATTATCGCCAAGCGAGAACCCTTGGAAGAACGAGCCTACACTGGCAAAGAAATACATAGCCAGGAAGATGAGCACTGCCACAACAATGCCCCAATAGCGATTACGCAGACAGTTGAAACCAATAGCCAGAAACATAGTGATAAACGGCATCAGTGCAAACGCTTTGTATTTCAAATCCGGACTCTCAGAAAAGCTTATTGCAGTGAAGCTCAACCCTGTGAGGTTTGCAACCAATGAGATTTCAAACAAGGGTAGGAAAACATAGCACACAAGTGCCAGCAGTAGCAATATGTTGGTAATAGGTTTCATGTCATTTACTCTTTAAGGATGGTCTATAACTCGCGTCAACGCATCAGCTCGCCTATCGACGTGGTGAGATTGAACATGAACGTCGTCGCACCTGTGTGGGGCTGGGCAAATGCCACGCCAAAGCCTAGGGCCTTGACCCTCAACCCTCCACCTATCGAAAATCCCGACAGGAAGTTTCGCTTGTAGGTCGACATGTCAGAGCGAGTCTTATAGTTATATCCGGCTGCAATATAGATTCGGTCGGTTGGCAAATATTCAACACCAAAAACCAGATGCCTGAACAGGTTACTTGCAAAGGAGCTTTTCTCAACCAGGTCACTGGTGCTGTTGGTCTTGTCGGCTGGCTCATAATACGGCAACTTCCACTTCGTCAAGTTGAAAGCAGTCAGCGACAAGCGGAACGGGGTGCTTCCCAAGCCCTTCGACACACCAATCTGGATGTCCCAAGGCAGTTTGTCGCGCTTGTCATTGAACTTCTTCACCTGGCCACCCAGGTTCTTTGCCACCAGCGACAACGACAGGTCATTGTCGGGGTTATAGTAATTCACGCCAAGGTCTACAGCAATGGCTCCTGCCGTGTAGGTCTCATAGCTTGAATGTACATACTTCAGATTGATACCGCCACGCAGGCGCTCGCTGATGTCATGCGAATAGGTCAAGGTGAAAGCCATATCGCTCGCATTGAATGAACCCGTAATGGCACCGCTCACGTCGGTGGCATCCATCTTTCCATAGCCGTAATACTGAATGCCAATGCCAAAAGCCCCATGCTCACCTATGCCTTGACCATAGCGAGCTCCCATAAAATTGGTGCCGCCAATGTAGCGCATGTAGTTCAGCCCCACCTGATGGTCAAATTCCTTTCCAAGCAACGACGGGTTCTGCTCCACCAGGTTGATGTCGTCGTCAATCACGCTGATGTTGTGCCCACCCAAAGCATAGACATGCGACGACACAGGCACACCAAGGAACTGATAAGCCGTCGTACCATCTTGCGCACGCACTGCAACGGTCATTGTCATTGCCGCAATCATCAAGCATGATATATTTCTTATTATGTCACGCATATTAATATTATAACGATAAATTTCGCCTAATAGTATTAAAAGGCAATTCTATACATTAAAATGTTTAATTTTTTTTACAACATGCTTTGTTCATCGCCTTGATTTGCAAAAAAATACAAAACCTTATTAATCATTACCAAAATGGGGTGGATAACATATTGATTTTTAGAAAAACAAAATTATATTTGCAAGGAATTTAGTTCAGAAGCCTCTGCAGGACTTCCTTAACGCTTGTTCAAAACCTAAAAACAAAGATGAAATTTTCACGCTCCATAGTGGTTATATTACTCATTCTCGGCTCGGCAATAGGTGCTGCTGCTCAACTGCGCGATGTTACCACTTGCAACCCCATGTCGCCAGGAAAGAACAGCTACAACATGGTGGTTTATGAGTATGAGAGTGTCGATGTTCGCCCACAGTTCCCTGGAGGAGAGCGCAGCATGATTAATTTCATCAATGAGACTCGCGAATACCCCTATCATGCCTACCACAACCACGTGCAGGGACGCGTGCTTATCAGCTTCATTGTCGGTACCGATGGAAAACTTTTCAACATTCAGGTCATTAAAGGCTCAGGCGACGAGACTCTCGATCGCGAAGCAATGCGTGTCATCAGCAGAATGCCACGATGGAATGTAGGCAAAATTCAGAACACCAAGGTCAATGTGCGATGTGTTCTCCCCATCGCCTTCAGGCTTTAACATTAAGCAATATCACTATCAGTATAATGGCAGCTTCACTTTCTCAAGCTGCCAGTTTTTTTTACGTCATCTCGACAAGCATTAATTCCTTAACGATTGCCCGGTGCTATTGCTCACCTTAAAAAAAATATATATCTTTGTGGGTGAATCAAATCAAAACCGGCTTTATGGAAAAGAAACGAATCACTATAGCTATCGACGGACACTCGTCCTGTGGCAAAAGCACTATGGCTAAGGCTCTGGCCAAGCGCATTGGATATGCCTATATCGACACCGGTGCTATGTATCGCGCCGTTACTCTATACTGCCTCGAGAAAGGCATGATTGATGGTGAAAACGTGAATAAACAGCGTCTGCGCCGACACATACCAAAAATTGAAATCACATTCAAAGTGGGAAACGAAGGTAAGAGCGAAACATGGCTCAACGGTAAGAACGTGGAGCAGGAAATACGAGGCATGGAAGTGAGCAACAAGGTCAGCCTCATTGCAGCTATTGGCTTCGTGCGACGCGCCATGGTCATGCAGCAGCAAGCTATGGGACGCAACAAGGGAATTGTCATGGATGGACGCGACATTGGCACAGTGGTTTTCCCTGATGCCGAACTCAAGGTCTTTATCACTGCTTCGGCTCAGGTGCGTGCCGAGCGACGCTTCAAGGAGCTACAGGAAAAAGGAGACACTAAGACAACATTTGAGGAGGTGCTTGCCAACGTTCAGGAACGCGACCGCATCGATTCCACACGCAAGGAGAGCCCGCTGCGCCAAGCCGACGACGCATTGTTGCTCGACAATTCTAACCTCACAATCGACAAGCAAAACGAATGGCTCTACAACGAGTACCTAAAAAAAGTAAAATGACCAGTTCTACCCTCACTACTGATAACTGAGAACTCACAAATGGTTATTGAGATTGACAACGGTTCGGGATTCTGCTTCGGTGTGACAACTGCTATCAGCAAAGCCGAGGAAGAACTAAACAAGTCAGGACATCTGTACTGCCTTGGCGACATTGTGCACAACAGCAACGAGGTTGAAAGGCTAAAGCAAAAAGGACTCGAGACAATCACTCACGAGCAGTTGCAGGAACTTCACGATGTGAAGGTACTCCTACGCGCTCATGGAGAGCCGCCTGAAACCTACGAGATTGCACGGCGCAACAACATAGAGATAATTGATGCCACATGCCCTGTGGTACTGCAGCTCCAACGGCGCATTAACAAAAGCTTCAACAGCAGCGGGGATACTGCCGACAAAGAACCGCCACAAATCGTCATCTACGGCAAGAGAGGACATGCCGAAGTAAATGGACTGGTAGGACAGACCAACGGCAATGCTCTTGTCATCGAAAACCTCAATGAAATTGAAAAAATCGACTTCTCACGCGACATTAGTCTCTATTCTCAGACTACCAAGTCGCTGCAAGGATTCAAGGCCATCGTCGAGGAAATAAAGAAACGCGTTGCACCTGATGTGGAGTTCAAAAGCTATGACACAATCTGCCGCTCGGTAGCGAACCGCATTCCGCAGATTAGACAGTTTGCGCGACGCCACGAACTTATTCTCTTCGTGTGTGGAAGCAAGTCTAGTAACGGAAAAATCCTGTTTGCCGAGTGCCTCGATGCCAATAGCAATTCACACATGATCAGTAACGACAGTGAAATCGACCTAGCGTGGCTGCAAGACAAGAAGAGCATAGGAATCTGCGGTGCCACATCCACACCGCGCTGGCTGATGAACCAAGTTAGACAATTTGTAGAACAGAACACAAATCAATAACACTCCATACAAGAATATACAGTATCCACCATGACCAAACGCACCCTATATATCATCATCTGTCTGCTACTGTTCCTTGATGTTTCGGCGATTTTCATCTACATCGTGGGAAACTCAAATCGTGATGGAAAGAACGCACTGGATTTTTCTAGAGACAGTTCGATTCCAGCCGAAGTGGCCGACACCATACCTGACCGACTGATTGAAGACCGATATGACACCATTATTCGTAACGCATCACTCGTTGCAACCGATGTCGTAGCCAGTGATGGTAAAAGAATGACTTGTGATATCAAGTTCAAGCTGGTGTGGCCCAAGTCAATAAACAACAAAACCGAGCTCAAGGTCATTGAGGATGCAATCATGGAAAAGATGTTCGGTAAGGATTTCTTAAACATCAACGATGCCATGAACACAACTATGGCTAATCCACAGTTTGTTAAGCCGGCAAAACAGTTTGTGATTGTAGAGAGCAACTCTCGAGAGGAGAACAGCCCTAATCATACCAAGTTGCTCTATCGCGCTTTCCCATATTTCCGAACCAGCTATCTGCTCGAATACGTAATTCTTATCGAGAAATATCAGGGTGACTATGCACACCGCACAATGAAAGTCGTGCACTACGATCGACTCCACAACAAGATTATCAGCATTGATCGCATCTTCGACCTCAGTCACCAGGCTGAGATTCTGGCTCTTGTAAACCAGAAGATTGAAGCCCTGAAACTTACCAAAAAGAATGCCATCCATGAGACGTTGTCAATGCCCACCGATTTCATTCTGGGGACAAAGAGCGTGATTTTCTATTTGCCCGACGGAGCTATAGCACCAGCAGGAACAGGACTCTATGAGGTGTCGGTACACAACAGCGACCTCACACCTTTCTTCACCAGCGAGTACAACGAGTTGCTAAACAACGATTCTCATTTCGACTCCTATGGCTTCCTTGACTGGTAAACCGCAAAATCTTTACATTTTATATGGATATTCAGCAGTTCGACAGTTTGCATGAGTTCCTCGACCGTGAGGCGAAACGAATTAACAACACCGATTTCATCGCCAATGACCCCGTGCAGTTCCCACGGCGGTTCTCTGCCCTGCAAGACATTGAGATTGTGGCACTGCTTTCAGCAACCATAGCTTGGGGAAATCGCAAGATGATTTGCAACAATTGCCAAAAGATGCTCGACATCATGGAAAACAGTCCGGCCGATTATGTGGCCGACGAAGCTTATGAAGCTCTCCCCGACAGGCTGAACATTCACCGCACTTTCTTTGCATGCGACTTCAAGCACATGCTGCGAGGACTCAGGCGCATCTACGCCAACAACCAATCTCTGAACGACTTTGCAGCAGCTCATCATGTGGGAAATCACCCCACCCCAGCTTGGCGACTTGTCGAACTCATGCAGAAGGAATTTGCCGATGCTAACGGTGGAATACCTGACTCTCGATGTCTGCCCACAAAGCTCGACAACACTGCGCTCAAACGCGTGAACATGGCGCTACGATGGCTTGTGCGCGATGACGGAATCGTCGATATGGGAGTGTGGAATGCCATCAAGCCTTCGCAACTCTTCATCCCCCTGGATGTTCACGTAGGTGACACGGCACGTGCGCTCGGACTGATAACCAGGCGAGCTAACGATAAAAAAACAGTGCTTGAATTGACCTCAATCCTGAAACAGATGAGACCTGCCGACCCCGTCATCTACGACTATGCCCTCTTTGGCATTGGCATTGGTGACAAAGCCCTTTCTCCCTCTAAATAAGACCTTATTTCTGTCAATAATCAGATTTTTGACACACTCCCAACTGAAAACTCAAAAACTACTTCGAATAGTAGCATTTCACTTCGCCTATCGGAAGTTTGCCCACCACAAGCAGTGGTATACGGTTCACGGCAGTTGAGATATAGGCATCAATGCCGTCGCTCGATTTCTTGCCGTTATCCTGAGTGAAGCTCAGCTTTAGGTGGAACGCCTGGTGACGCGACTTGTCACGCAGCTGTAGTGGCTTGATTCCCATATATTTTATAGTCAGAGTTTCTTTTTCTTTTCCAGAGAAAATGCAAGTTTTATACACCTTTTGAGTCGCCATCTTTTCATAATCAAGGTTTCTCAGCATGTAGAACACACTGAGCATGTCGTAGGCAGCTCCGTTAGTACTCAGGCTGATGTTAGCAGTAGGCTTGTCCTTGCGGTAGCGAGTGCAATGTGCCGAGGTGCCATTGCCTGTACGACTGAAATTCACGACATCATGAGCGTAGTACTTATTCTCATGAGTGAACTTCTGGTATTTTATCGGTCTGAAATCAGTACCCATTGTGCATTTCAGCGTGTCGCGAACGGTATATATCTTGTCAGCCCACGAACGGGTTTTGCCGGTCAACCGTGCATTATAGCCATTGCCGCTCTTGCTGATCGACATCGTAGCATCACCGGCATGTTTCCAAACAACTCCCCAGTGATACACTATCTGATAGTTCAGTGTCTCGTCGGTCAAAGTCAATGCTCTCAATGCTGGTGCTCCAACAACTCCCGCCACTATAACGAGCAATAAAAACAATCTTTTCATCTTCTTTTACTTTTTGTTTACACAAGATAAGACTCCAAACCACCCCTTAAGGTTTAAACTCTAAACACCATCAACTAAAAACTCACTGTCTACTGAAAACTTACAGCAAGTCTGGACGCAGACGCTTCGTCCGTTCCATTGCCTGTTGCATCTTCCACTCCTCTATCTTGGCAAAGTTGCCGCTCAGCAGCACGTCAGGGACCTTCCAGCCGTTGAATTCTGCAGGACGGGTGTAGACAGGCGCTTCCAGCAGATTGTCCTGGAACGAGTCATTAAGGGCACTCTGTTCGTCGCCTATGGCCCCTGGTATAAGACGTACCACGGCGTCAGCAATCACTGCTGCTGGCAACTCACCACCAGTGAGCACATAGTTTCCTATGGAAATCTCGCGGGTAATAAGGTGTTCACGGATGCGATAGTCCACTCCCTTGTAATGACCGCACAGGATGATGATGTTCTGGCACAGTGACAGCTGGTTTGCCATAGGTTGGTTGAACAGGTCGCCGTCAGGCGAGGTAAATATCACCTCGTCATAGTCACGCTCGCTCTTCAGGTGCTCGATGCAGCGATACACCGGCTCTATCTGCATCACCATTCCTGCCTCGCCGCTGAAAGGGTAGTCATCCACTTTGCGGTGCTTACGCAATGACCAGTCGCGCAGGTTGTGAATGTGTATTTCCACAAGACCTTTGTCTTGAGCTCTTTGCACTATGCTGCAGTGCAATGGCGACTCCAGCGCCTCAGGCATCACAGTGAGTATGTCTATTCGCATCATATTGGTTGTCAGTTATTTTTTGTTATGACGAGATATCCACTCGCCCATTTTTCATTTATTAAATAATTATCCTGAATCCTCTCAGGCTACGTTATTATGAATTGAGTAAAGCCGTTCACCGATACTTATCATAATCATATTTATCATAGACAATGCGTGGAATCGGTTCAAACTCTGCGCTGCTGATGTCGCGCTTAGGCAGATAGTACGGCGTAATCACACCCGATAGCCGCAGTACCAGGTGTCCCACATCATGAACCATCCCTTTGCGCGTTGACGCTACACGCAACTGCTTTACCAGCGCAGGATGGCGGTTAATATATGTGTCGCTGCACCACACCATGAACGGTACGTCATTGTCGCTGTGGAAAAGCCGTGCGTCAGGGCCGTTCACGTTGCCGCGCCCGATGTGGTCGCGCCAGTCATAGGCTTCATCGCCATGATCCGAGAAATAGACTACCACAGTATTCTTGTCGCGCCACAGGTCGAAGATGCGTTTCATTATCTCGTCGTTATAGAGCGTTGCATTGTCATACTGAGCAATGTATGTGCGTTTGTCGGCTGTCAGCCATTTCTCTTGTCGACGAATCGAATCGGCAGTAAACACATCAAAACCAATCTTCTTGGGATATCGGCCCACAGGGTGAACGTGCTGACCCATCAGGTGAAAAATGTAGAAATTATATTTCCCTCTAGGCACCTTGGTATTCTTTTTGAAATTGTTAATCAAGTTACCGTCAATAGTCATGCCGTTGTCCGAAGTCTCGTCATAGCTCAGTCCGGCAATGGTGCTGTTGTAGATGAATGAGTTAACGGTAATGGTGAACATCTCGGTTTTGCTGTAATTGCGCTGATTGTCCCAGAAGTATACCTTAAAGCCCGCATGGCGAAGCACTGTAGGCAACATTGGCTTTTCATACCACATCTCTCCTGCCGACTTGTCGTTGAGCGAGAACACATTCTTCTGCACCTGTGAGGTAGCGTTATAGGGACTAATTACATCGTTAAAGACAATCAGGTTGCCACGGTCACGCTCGGCAATTAGCTGGGGAGTCGTGTTATGCTCGTAGCCGTAGAGAGCGCAATGGCTCTTGATATAGCTCTCACCAAGCACAAGCACCACATTCAGCGAGTCTGGTTCATTTACTTCAACTGGTGTTGAATCCACCTGTTGAGCGACAGCGACAGCTTGGGCTATGTCGGCATCGGCAACACCCAGGTAGCACAATGAGTAATAGGTGGTGCTCAGGTGGTCGAGAGCGTCGACACCGAAGTCTTGCACCCACTTGTTTAGTTCCTTGGAATGCTGGCACATGGCAAGGCGAACGTAATTGTGGCTTAGCCAAGCGCCACACACCACAAGCGGCAATACCGTCAGAGCAAGGAGCCAACGCACAAATCTGCGCTTAGCCAGGCGACTGAGCCAGCGACATTTCCATTCGCCCACAGATACCGCCGCGATTACTGCAACCATAATAGCATAGGTCCACAAGCTTTTGCTACTCAGGAAATAAGAGTTTACAAACTCTCCCGCCTCCTTTGTGTTTGTTTCGGCAAGAAGTACCAGCACTCTCGGTCCCAAATTCATGTCGAAATTCAGGAAGATGAAAGTATATACAGCTTGAAGGGTAATGAGAATGATATAAATCAGTGTCTTATAGCAACGGCGCAGCCAGCACGGCCTGAGCAAATAAAGCACAACTGTGAGCAGATAACTGACAGCAGTACCCAAGGCAAAGCACCGAACTCCGTGCCATAGGTTGTTATCTTCAATACTGGCGCACCCAATCATGTAACCGATGGTCACGCTGCAATTAATCAGCCACACCGCAAGGAAGAAATTAAACTCTCCTAGCACAGGACTAAGCAACCATCTGACTGCCGAGAGCACTCGATTTACAATATTTCTTGCCGCTTTACTCATTCTGAAATAACCCAACAATTGGACTATCGTGAAAAATCATGCAAAAGTAGTAAATAAATAACTTTTCAGGAAAATATCAATCCAAAATTTCGCTCCCTACTGCTCTTCCATAATAAAAGACGGGAAGCATCAGCGTGGAGACAAAAAAAAGAGACCCCGCGTCATTGCTGACTCGGAGTCTCAATTAGGGGGCGATTACCTACTCTCCCACTTTCGCAGTACCATCGGCGTGGTGAGGCTTAACTTCTCTGTTCGGAATGGGAAGAGGTGGGACCCTCACGCTATCATCACCTCAGTATCTTTCTGGTCACATCCCTTCTCCCGCAAGCGGGAGGGGAAGCCAGTGATGTCCAGAGGCCA
>JAEEGL010257194.1_pt1 | contig 19454 bp, 18 predicted proteins | sample 9134231 | NCBI WGS metagenome assembly JAEEGL01 (sample SAMN16246548, study PRJNA631951) | gut metagenome | biome: gut microbiome; feature: rumen; material: fiber-attached | host: Bos | place: Iran: Karaj | collected 2018-10
GAGATTTCAGGCAACGATTATTATCGCGTTACCGAGCTCAAAGCCGGCGACAAGATCATTATCGCGCATGATGCTTTTGCGATGACCAACACTCTCGTAAGTAACAACAGGCGTCTTCACGCGGTTCCCGTCACACATACTGTCAGCGGTAATGAGCATATTACCGTTTCCACAGCAGATGATACCAACGTTCAGTGGGAAGTTATTGCAAGTAACACTTCGGGTTATTACTACCTGAAGAATGTTGCTAACGGCATGTACCTCGATCTTGACTCCAGCGGATACGTCACGCTTGTCAGCTCTCAGACCAGCTCCACTGCGGTTTGGAAGTATGACGGTTCTGACCTCAGCACGACTAAGAGTTCGTCGTATCCCTATCTGAAGCTCTCCGACGAGTTTGTCAATTTCGATACCACGGGTACCGCAAACCGCGACATCCGACTCTACGCCGCAAGCCGCAAGTACAACGTCACCTTCATGGACGGCTACAACAACACCCAGATCGGTGCTGTTCAGCAGGTCGAGGAAGGCGGCAGTGCGATCCCGCCTGAGGCGCCGGACCATTCCGCACAGGGATATATCTTCAACGGTTGGAACAAGTCTTACGACAATATCACCGAAGATACTGTCATCACCGCTCAGTACGTTAATGTCAGCACTCTGAGCTATACCGTCACCTTCCATTATATGCTCAGCGACGGTACATGGACCGATGTAAGCCAGTCCGTGCAGCACGGCAGCGCGGCTAACCCGCCCACCGTTCCCACTCCGCCCGAAGGCTATACTTTCAACAGCTGGGATAAGAATTACAACAACATTACTTCCAACCTGACCATCAACGCTGTTTATAAGCAGGTCGCGACGACGAAGTACGTCATCACCCTCCGCGCTGTTTACGGCCGTGCGAACACGACGTATGAGACCCATATCAACTGGTTCGCGAACGACGATACGACCGGAACCGAGAACAGCGTAGTCCAGAGGGATGAACGCCTCACGATCAACAACGGTTACGACATCCCGACTCCCGATACGTTCTACAATGGAACGATCGACCATAAACGTGGCGACACTTACACCCCGACCGGACTCGCTTGGGAAGATCATATCTTCCTCGGCTGGGCAAGGATCCCCACCACCGGTTCCAACGTCAACGGCACCGCGCATCCGGAATTCAATGAAGACAACCTCTATGTGAAGTGGGTCGCCAATGAATCCGAAACTCACGGCGGTCACTACGTGCTTGTCAATGCGGAAGAAGGCATCGCTGCCGGCACGACCGTCACCCAGGTCGCCGCAGACGAGATGCGTCCTTACCACGACATGTACGCGGTTTGGGCAACCGTCTTCTACGTGTACCATTCCGGTACCAACACCGTTGAGAAGATCGTCACCACTACCAAGGGCAGCACGACCTATAACCTCGCAGAGAAAACCAGCGCGGGCTATCTCTATGGCGGTTATTACACCGAGTATGCGGGCGTTTCCAATAACTATGACACCAAGACCAGCATCAACTGGAACGAGAATCAAGCTATTTGGAAATCTGACAACACCCTTGACCTCGAAGCAATGTGCGACAGCGGCGTAGACACCGGCACCGGCGCTAAGAAGTACAACGGCAGCAATGTGAAATGGGATTCCACCAAGGCTTACACTGCAGAGAACGGTCTTGCAATCACTCCTGTTGCAGGTACTACCTATTACATCAAGGAAGTTCCCGCTGCGAAGTATCTGCGTCCGTACCTCCACTACACCTACTACGAGGTATCCAGCGATCCTAAGCCCATTGCAACCGCATGGCTTATCAGTGACGTTGATGACCTCAACTATCAACAGTCCGGCTTTGTGATCATCGACGGCAACAACGCAGCTCAGATCATCAGGTCCCTCACCGTTCAGACTCAGCACGGCGACACGACCGAGACTCTGACTGCAGCAAGGCTCTTCGGTGCACGCGGTTACCTGAGCTATCTGACCGTTATCAACGACGGCAGGAACGGCGAGGATCCGGTACATATGCTTGCTTCCGGCAACCTTGTTGCTCAGTATTGGGTAACCCCCGATGGCCTGATGGTCACCGGTACAGCTGTTCGTACCTACTCGAACCTTGACAGCACTCTGATCAGCGCAGACACCACCGAAGGTTCTTCGTCGATCACGGTATTTAGTTCGGGCAACTAATCTCAAGAGGTGAACAAAATGAAAAAAGCATTTGCGATTCCCTTTATTCTCAACTCTCAGGGCGGTACCAAAGACGGCGTAATCGGCGGCGGTACCGGCCAGAGTGGTTCCGACCCTATCGGTAATGCAATGTCATTCACCGAATGGGCACAATCCAACTACTGGCAGACCTATGACCAGGATTATGGAAACGGCGACGGCATAGCCGACATGGCAGAGTATGGCATGTGGTGGGCCGACTGCGAATTCACGTATGACCAGTGGATCAACGCAGGCAACAGTCAGCAGGACTGGGAAGAATTCGTTGTTCCCAATCAGTGGTAAGATCTTTCAGCTAAGCGTTAAGCGCGGAGCCCATGGCTCCGCGCTTTTCATATTGACATTGTTTTGATGCGGGTTTAAAATAGATTATAATGAATTAATATGTGAACGTATGAGAAACCGTGTTTTTGAAGTCGAATATGCCGGGCACAGGGTAAGGTACAGCTTCCTCTTCCCTACTTGTCGGTTTTACTTTCGAAACTATATAAATGTTTCCGAAAGCGATGAGTTCGATGTCAGGATCACACCGGATTTGCTCGAACTCGGTCGGCCTCTTCTTCCGCCTGATGCTCTTGAGCCATATATCGAATACCGTGTTCTGATTTCGGAAACTGCGCGCGAACTGCTTAAATACGGTTGCAGTATTTTTCATGCGTGTGCTTTTGTTTACAAGGGTTATGCATGGCTGTTGACAGGTCCGAGCGGTATCGGGAAAACAACCCAGTTCTTTAACTGGCAGCGTATGCATTCAAACGAGATCGATATGATAACCGGTGATATGCCCGTTCTTGAATCCGGAAACGACGGTCGTATCTTCGTTCATTCAACAAGCTGGTGCGGCAAAGAGAATCTCGGCAAAAGAGGCCTGCATGCGCCGCTTGCCGGAATCGTTCTACTTGAGCAAGGTTCAGAGAACACGCTTTCTCCCCTGTCACCGCACGATGCTGTTTTCCCCTTTTTCAGGCAGTTTATGGTTCAGCCCGAAACCGAAGAGCAGTGTATCGCGCTTGCGTCGCTTATGGATCGGCTTCTGTCCGCCGTTCCGGTTTGGAAACTGACCAATATAGGTGATAATATTTCAACCGAAATGATTCGTGAAACGTTTAATAAACGTATCCTCGAACTTGACGGAGGTACCGATGGAACGCTATAAAACGAGACCCGGTGTTGTCCTGACTGAGATTTGCGGAGAGTATGTTCTCGTTTCTGCAAAAATGAATCTCGGTGTTTGTCCATACGTTACCACTGTAAATGAGACCTCCGCTTTCCTTTGGAACAGGCTGATCGAAGGAGCTGATTTTGCTTCGCTCATGCAGGCTGTCCGCGAAGAATACGAGATCGACGATGTTTCCGCTGCGGAGGACGCCGTCCGCGCTTTCCTCTCGCAGATGATCGAGCTTAACTACATTATCCCGGAGGATTAAAGACAAATGAGATTCAAAAGATTTACCTCGGTTCTTGTCGTTGCTGTATTCTTTATTACAGCGACAGTTTCCGTTATGCTGACTGCTTCGTGCGGAAACAAGACCGATAACGAAAACAATTCAGGTGAACCGGCAGATACCGACGTTCAAACAGCGGATCCCGACGCGAACGTCAACACAGCAACTCCCGAACCCGATGGCGAAAACGATCCCGTGACCGATGTTCCCGAGGAAACGCCCGACGCGAATACTACAGAGGATCCTGAAGACGTAAGCGCAACCCCCGAAGGCGGTTCGCACCTTATTGAGAGCGGCGGAGACATCGAGATCATTATTCCCACCGGTCAGGGCTCCGGAGGACTGTAAGTTTTGTATGGACTTTAAGTACGAGCGGCTCCTTGAAGCTTTGCGCTGCGCCGCACACGGCGAACACGTGCAATGGCAGGAGCCGCTTTCCAAACAGGATCAGCATGCGATATTCAGCCTTGCGGCGGAACACAGCGTTGTTCCGATGCTCGCAGAGGCTGTTTATTGCTGTCCTGCCGCGCTTTCGGGCGGATACAACACCAGAATCCTATCTATCGCGGCACGCCGTCTGACGGTCGCTCAGGCGCAGCGTACAGCGGATCTGATACTGGTTTACCGATATCTTGCCGAACGCGGGCTTGAGCCGATCGTACTTAAGGGAATTATCTGCCGCAGCTTGTATCCTCAACCGTGTCAGCGACCTTCGATCGATGAAGATCTTCTGATTCCGAAAGAAGCTTTCGCTGAGTATCATAAAGCAATGCTTGCATACGGACTTGAACCATTCGGAGAAATCGACGATCGCGAATCAGCCGATGAAGCGGCCTATAAGAGCAAGGACGGTTCGATCTATATCGAGCTTCACTCCAACCCGCTTCCGGGTGACTCCAAAGCATACGGCAGTCTGAATTCTGTTTTCACCGATTCTGGGAAGAATACAGTTATCGAGTGCATCAACGGCTGTGCTTTCAGAACTCTTTCGCCGACCGATCATTTACTCTATCTAATTCTTCATGCATACAAGCATTTTCTGCACGGTGGATTCGGTATCAGAATGGTTCTTGATATCGCGATTTTTGCCGATAAAAAATCGAATCATATTGACTTTTCAAGATTACTTGATACATGCAGGAAGCTGCGGATCGGAAAATATTCCGCGGCTCTCTTCAAGATCGGCGAAAAACATCTCGGTTTCGGTTTTCCCGATGCTTTCCGTGAATATGACTGCGATGAAATGCCGCTTCTCGAAGACATCATGTCAGGCGGTCTGTACGGAGTTGAGGACATTAACCGGGCGCATTCGAGTACAATGACTCTCAATGCAGTTGAAGCGAGCAACAAAGGCAAACGCAGGCATTGTGCATTGCACTCCGTTTTTCTTCCGGCAAAATCTCTTGAGGGCAGATATACATACCTAAAAAAACATCGCTCGCTCCTCCCTGTTGCCTGGGTTCAGCGCGGTTTCACCTACGCCTTCAAAAAAACAAACGGAAAGACAGCAAAACCGTCTGAAAGCATACGGATAGGTAACGAGCGTATCGCGCTTCTCAGACATTACGGCATCATTGATTGACAAAACTGGATTCAGAATGCGGAAACAGCGGATCAGGTAATCTGACTCCGCTGTTTTCCTATGCGAACAAGATTTCTACTTAGTTTCCTACGTTCAACCGAATGCTACCGCTGATCGTGCTGACTTCGCATTTACCTCCCGGCGTCGGTGCAGGTGCGGAAATACTTCCGCTTCTCGAAGTGCAGTGGAACGTCTTCCCCGTAAGCAGGCTGCCGCGAACGGAGCCGCTCGCGGTTCTTATTGCAACTTCTCCGCCGTCGCAGCCGTTCAATTTAACATCACCGCTCGTGCTGACAATACGAAGCACGCTCGAAGCGATCACCGCTGTTGCACTGACATCGCCGCTTACGGATTCCGCTGTGCAGTCTTTGCAACGAACTACATCGAGCTTCAGGTCTCCACTTACTGTCTTTGCAGTGAATTCGCCGCAATCCGAATCACGAACATTAAGATCCCCGCTTACAGTTTTGACTTTTAATCCGCCGTTTGTCTTGATTCGGTCTAGTTCCACATCGCCGCTGACCGAGCCGATCTCTGCGATCGATGCAGTCAGCTTTTCGACTGATACGTCGCCGCTTGTTGATTTGACATGCAAGTCGTTTTCAACAGGCGCCATGAACTCGATATCACCGCTTGCGCTGTGAACATCAGCAGTTGCGAATGAGAACATATGCGGGATCGTTACATCTCCGCTTGCAGTTGTTATGCGAAGTTCATGATATTTGCCGGCAGGCACCGTGATCCTCAGCTTTGCATCTTCATTCACCATCCCGAACATGAAGAATCCGAGTCTTCTTTTATCCTCGCGCCGAATAGTCAGAACTCCGTTTATAACTTCAGCTGTATGAGGCAGCTTTTCGTGCCATTCAACGCCGGTCAAGCCGTTTGCTGACGGGATCAAAACAACATCGCTTTCACGCTCTTCGACAAGTATCGAACTGAACTGAGCGCCGTTATATGACGGATTGTTTAATACCGCTGTATTGTTTTTCTCTATAGTTTCTTCCGATATCTTTGACGGATTGACAGAAAAAACATTCGCGATCGCTTCCTGGACGGACCCGATTTCCGCCGTCGCTTCTTCTTCCGTCATTCCATCTTCCATGCAGTCATCGATGATTTCACTGTAATAGTCCAGAACGCGCTCGAGGTCCTCTTCCGGAAGCGATGAAAGATTCTCCCTGAGAACGGTAATAAATTCATTTTTCAGCATTTGTTTCTTCCTCCCTGTTAACAAAATTGTAGATCTCGATTATCTCGCTCCATTCGCTGTTGAAAGCCTTGATCCTTTCAAGTCCTGATTCTGTGATGCTGTAATACTTTCTCAGCCTTCCGTTATGCTCCGCGGATCGAACTGTAACCTGCCCCGCTGTTTCAAGCCGTTTCAGGATCGGATACAGCGTCGATTCCGAGATCTCAACATATGGCTTCATGTCCTTAACTATCCTGTAGCCGTAGGAATCATGACCCTTTATCGCCGCAAGCACGCAAACATCGAGTAATCCCCTTTTGATTTGAATATCCATGTGCATTGCCTCCTTTCGTGTTATACTATACATCGCATTGTATTATGTGTCAAGCCATATTTGCACTTTAAGCAAATATATTATCAGTTGTTACTGCAAACGTTAATTCAAAAAGCTCCCCCGCTTCTTGCGGAAGAGCTTTTCGGTCTTTCGGTAATTCTTACCAGGTCTGCTGCTGCAGTGTGGTCATATCCTGCTTTGCTGTCTGAATATCCTGCTGCTGTGCAGGCTTTACCTTATAAAGGTTACGCTGCTTCATTTGCTCGAAGATCGCGTACTGATCGTCCGAGCATTCGCTCATGCAGTTGATAAGCAGACCGCGAAGATTCATGCAGCCCGATTCGGTGCAGTTGTCGGCATACTGCTTCACTGCAGCGCGTTCGGAATGAAGAAGATCGGTAAGAAGTTCCTGTTCGGTCATGGATGAATTGTGCATATTCTGTTCCTCCTCTCAGTTGCTTGCATTCAGGTATCCGTGCAGAGAATCAAAGTGTCTGTGATGATGCTCTGCCGCGTTTTCTGCAAGGCTCTTTAGCGCAGGATCATTAAAATACCCTGCGTATACCGAGCATTTCTTGTAGAGGAGCGCCTCGGTATGCATTTCATCCTGAAGGATCGTAAGATCCGTCGAGTTCATCGTTCCGACGGACGATGCCGCTTCCGTGTTCCAGTTCATACTTCCGATCGGATTTGAACGGAAAAACGGATCGGTGCCGCCGGTACTGCCGGTGTAGTTCTTTGTTTGCATAGTTAACCCTCCGTGATGAGTAGTTCGCAGTCATGCTGCTCTCTTATTATCCTGCGCTCACGAAGGGTTTATTCGTTGATTTGAAATTTGATCGATCAGGAAGGTGCGCCGGCGGGAATATGCGTTTCGGGCATCCTGATCGCGTTCTGCGGCATTCTTATAAGTGAAGCGCGAAGCACTTCATCGACATCGTTCACATAGATGATCGTCAGCGCGTCCGTGATATCCTTCGGCACTTCGGCAACATCCTTACGGTTCTTTTCGGGAACCAGAACAATTGTTATGCCGGCTCGGACAGCGGCAAGGAGTTTTTCTCTGAGTCCGCCGATCGGAAGTACTCTCCCGCGAAGAGTGATCTCGCCCGTCATTGCGATCGCCGCTTTCACAGGGATGCCGGTCAGAGCGCTTGTCACAGCAGTCAGCAGTGCAATGCCCGCAGAAGGTCCGTCCTTCGGAACAGCACCTTCGGGAATATGGATATGCACGTCCGTCTTGCCGTAGAAATCGTTTGCAAGGCCAAGACGGTTTGCTCTTTCACGGATGCACGTGATCGCTGCTTTAGCGCTTTCCTGCATCACATCGCCGAGTTGTCCGGTGAGTTCGAGTTTACCGCTTCCGGGCAGCGCTGCAGCTTCTATTTCAAGCGTTTCACCGCCTACGCTTGTCCATGCAAGACCGTTGACAAGACCGACTTCCGAAACCTTTTCAGCCGGTTCAAAGCTGAAGGGAGGCGCACCGAGGTATTCGACAATCTTTTTCTTTGTTACAACGATTCGCTTCTTACCCTTTGCAATATCGCATGCGGCTTTTCTGCAAAGTGCGGCGATCTGCCTTTCAAGGCTACGAACGCCTGCTTCACGGGTATAGCCGTTTATGATCTCCCCTATCGTTTCGCGCGGAATGTTTATCATTCGCTTTGTCAGGCCGTGCTTTTCGAGCTGACGCGGGATCAGGTGCCTTGCTGCGATCTCGACCTTTTCATTCGAAAGATAGCTCGGTACCTCAATGATCTCCATTCTGTCAAGCAGAGGACGCGGGATCCCGGCGGGATTATTGGCAGTCGTGATGAACAGGACCTTCGAAAGATCGTACGGCACCTCGAGGAAATGATCGCGGAAAGCGAAATTCTGTGCACTGTCAAGAACCTCGAGCATCGCCGCGGAAGGATCGCCGTGGTTATCCTGCGCGAGCTTGTCGATCTCGTCGAAAAGGAGTACGGGATTGACTGTTCCGGCCTGCTTCATCGCGTTGATTATCCTGCCGGGCATCGCACCGATATATGTGCGCCTGTGGCCGCGGATCTCCGCTTCGTCACGGATACCGCCGAGGCTCATTCGCACGAATTTCCTTCCGAGTGCCCTTGCGATCGATGCCGAAACGGAAGTTTTGCCGACGCCCGGAGGGCCGACGAAACAGATTATCTGGCCGTTGATCTTTCCGGTCAGTTTACCGACTGCGAGATACTCAATAATGCGCTGCTTGACCTTTTCGAGCCCGTAATGGTCTTCGTCGAGGATCTTCCTTGCGTTGTCGACATCAAGGTTGTCTTCGCTCATCTCGTAATACGGAAGCTCGAGCATCGTTTCAATATAGGTGCGCATCGACGGGCTCTCATGTGAACCCGCTGGCAGGGACGCAAAACGAGTGATCTCTTTATCGAGCTTTGCGCGGATATCATCCGGATACTTCCCGCTGTTCAGTTTTGCGCGAAACTCTTCTGCTTCGGACTGTTCGTCGGCTCCGAGTTCTTTTTGCGCGGCTTTGATCTGCTCGCGCAGGAAATATTCCTTCTGGTTTCGGTCTATCGCTTCCTTTACAGCTTCTTCCAGACGCTTTTTGAGTTCGAGAACTTCGTATTCTCGCGTCATGATCCGAATCAGCATCAGGCAGCGATCGGTATATGTCTTCGCTTCGATTATCGCCTGTCTGTCCTCCGGCTTTTGGAGGAAGATATTGGCGGTGCGAAAGACATACTCATTATCGCCGGAAGATCTTGAAACAAAGGACAGCGTAGTTTTGAGCTGCGCGTTGCCGATCTTTTCGGCGAAGCTTATGCATTTTTCGTTGATCTCTTTGCGGAAGGGCGCCTCTTTTTCAGCAGTCGTAGGTTCTTCTTCCTTCAAAACGTGCAGATTGGCGGCAAGGTATTCGCCGTATTCAAGGCTTGTGAACGGGATGAATTCATCGACTTCCGCCCTGGTAACGCCTTCAACAAGCACTCGAAGGGTTCCGCCTTCGAGTTTCTCCCTGCCCTTGACCTTGCAAAGGCAGCCGATCCGATAAATCTCGTCGGGTTCTGCTTCGGTTTTCTTTGCATCCTTCTGCGCACAGAGCATCACATAGCTTTCGCCTGCAGCTGCGGAATTGATCGCTGAGATGCTCTTTTCGCGGCCGACGTCAAAGCTCATTGCCGAATACGGCAGTACAACAAGGCCCCGCAGCGGAACTACGGGAATCATCACATATTCTTTCTCGCTGTTTTCGTTCATAGTCATCTTTTCCTTTCGTGCGGAGTGAGCTCGCTCTCCTCCGCATTCGTTTTGAATGCATTATACCTAATAATAACGTTTAATACAACTCACAGTTTTCGGTAAATCAGGATGATCGATCTAAAAGCTGTTCTGTTAATACTGATCCTATCTGATAATACATTTCCTTTCCAGCAAATGTTATTTCTATTTCAGTCTATAATATCTGCATGTATAATCTTGCTTTATCCATACAAAATTACATGTTTTCGGGTACATTTCGCCTTAAATAGTCGGAAATTTGTGAAAGTTCAGCCTCATTTTTGCCGTGATTTGCGAGCATATAGCTTTCTATGGCCGAAGCAAGGTCGCTGCCTGTAAAGCGCGCGCCGGCCAACGCTTCTTCTACGTGTCCGACGAGCGAAGTATCAAGACAATCCGAATACGCCTTTACAGAACGCACCTGTCCCTGCTTTAGATTGAAATGCAGTTGCACTTCGCCGAACGGGTACCGGTGGTCGACAGTGCAGTCGAATTCCGGCGTCTTACCGAAACGCCATTCCCAACTGCTTTGAACTTTTCTTCGTGCTTCGATCTCTTTCTTTTCTTCTTCTGTGAACCTGTATTGCACGGCATCGCCGTATTCGGCCTTAAATGCCTCCAGAACGGCTTTACGCACTTTTTCGACAGAAATATCGGGTATGTACTCCGAAAGGTTACAGACGCGCGAGCGGACGCTCTCAACGCCTTTTGCGCGCATCTTTTCAGTGGAAACGTTCAGATAGTCCCCGATGTGAGTAAGATCCGCATTTACAAGCAGAGTTCCGTGATGAGAACGGTTGCCTTTTGCAAGGCCATAAGCGTTTCCGGAGAACTTTTTCCCGTCAAGCAGTACATCGTTTCGACCTGAACGCTCAGTTTTGACGCCGTAGCTCTCGACAGCGGAAGTTATGACGCGCATCTGACGGTCGAGATCGTAATCGCTTTCGTGCATTATAAACGAGAAGTTGAGGTTGCCGCGATCGTGGTAAACGGCTCCCCCTCCCGTATGGCGCCGTACAAGCTGTATGCCGTCCCTTTCAAGCGCCGAGATATTGCATTCCTTCCATGCGTTCTGGTTTCGTCCGATTATCACCGCTTGTGAATTGACATAGAAATACATGATCACGTCGCCCTTTTTGACGTTATCGAGAAAGAACCCGTCTCTGGCGAGGTTATAGTGACCGTCGCCGGAACGCGAAATGCAGATGTAGTTAGCCATTGAGAGACCCCCTGTTCGGCTTCAATTCATCACAATTATACACACGGACGCTGAAAAATCAATAGAACATTTAAAGATAAGAACCGCCGTCCGCAAGACGCGAACGGCGGTATTCTTATTCAGGCTGTCAGTCGGCGGACCTTCCGCAGCACTTTTTGTATTTCTTGCCGCTTCCGCAGGGGCAGGGATCGTTCGGGCCGACCTTTGCTCCGGCGATGAACTGCTTGGAGATGCGCCAATTCTTGGTGATCTCGTGCCGCTTTTCTTCGGAAAGGACGCCGTCCCATTCCTTGAGGTTGAACAGCCACTCGGCCTTTGCATCGCGCATATTGAAATACAGCTTTTCGAAATCGATATCGAGCTCGATCTCGCTGTCCGCTTCGATGCTGTCGATGTCAAGGGGCGTTTTGAGGCTCGAATTGATGCCGTCCAGGAAGCCGGCGAAGATCGATTCCTCCATATCGAAGGAAGCCGCAAGCTCGCTCGCTTTGCCGGCGATCTTCTTTTCGGGTTCCGCAAGGATCTTCCTGTAAGCTTCGGTCTCTTCGGCGAAATACCTGTTCCAGAAAGCGTGGACAGCTGCTTCGTCCTTGCTCTCCGTATGGGCTCGCCACTGATCGTACAGACTCATTTGCTTTCTCCGTTCCGTTTGATCTTATGCGAGCAGCTGCTCCAGCCTCTCGCGAATCTTCTTGATGAAGCCGTCGGTGGTGCAGACGGTCTTGTTCTCCATATCCGCAAGCAGAGCAAGGTCCTTGGTCATGAAGCCGGCCTGGATGGTTTCAAGGGAAGCCTTCTCAAGCATATCGGCAAAGTGCATGAGCTCCGGCAGGTTGTCCAGCTCGCCCCTCTTGCGGAGCGCGCCGCTCCATGCGAAGATGGTCGCCATGGAGTTTGTGGAGGTGGACTCGCCGGCCAGGTACTTATAATAGTGCTTGGTAACAGTGCCGTGCGCGGCTTCGAACTCGTAGTTGCCGTCGGGCGAAACAAGAACGCTGGTCATCATCGCGAGGCTGCCGAATGCGGTCGCGACCATGTCGCTGATAACGTCGCCGTCGTAGTTCTTGAGAGCCCAAATGAAGCCGCCGTTGGAGCGGATAACGCGGGCAACAGCATCGTCAATGAGGGTGTAGAAATAGGTCAGGCCGAGCTCTTCGAACTTTGCCTTATATTTCTCGTCGTAGATCTTCTGGAAGATATCCTTGAAGGTATGGTCATACTTCTTGGAGATGGTATCCTTGGTGGAGAACCAGAGGTCCTGCTTGGTGCTGATTGCATACTGGAAGCAGGCATTTGCGAAGCTCTCGATTGAATCGTCCTTGTTATAGGTTCCCATCAGAACGCCGGGGCACTTGAAATCGAAGACGGTCTCATCATAAAGGACATTGCCGTTCTCGTCGGTGAACTTGATCTCTGCTTTTCCGGGGCCGGGAACGCGGAACTCGGAGCACTTGTAGATATCGCCGTAAGCATGACGGGCAATGGTGATGGGCTTGTTCCAGCTCCTGACGGAGGGCTTGAGGCAGTCCATGGTGATCGGCGCACGGAAGACGGTGCCGTCGAGAATGGCGCGAATGGTGCCGTTCGGGCTCTTATACATCCTCTTGAGGTTGTATTCGGTCATACGCTGTGCGTTCGGGGTAATCGTCGCGCACTTGACGCCGACGCCGTATTTCTTGCATGCTTCGGCAGCTTCGACGGTGATCTTATCATCGGTCTCATCCCTCTTTACGAGGCCGAGATCGTAATATTCGGTCTTCAGATCAACAAAGGGAAGAATGAGCTCGTCTTTGAGCATCTTCCAGATGATCCTGGTCATTTCGTCGCCGTCCATCTCAACGAGGGGGGTCTTCATAAGAATCTTCTTCATTGTGTTGGTTCCTCCGATAGTGATTTTTTGAGAATTGCCTATTACCGTGAATTTGGCGCACCGAAACAAAGAACGCTTCCGGTGCGCCAAAACATGTTCTGTTGTTATCCGGCTATCCTCGACGGAAAGCCTTCAGCCGCGGGCAAACAGCGGAGGATTACTCCTCGGGAAGCTCGCTGGTGCAGTGCGGGCAGCGGGTCGCGTCGTCGGCGATCTCCTGCTTGCAGAAGGGGCAGAGCCTCGGCTTCTTGGCGGGTTCTTCTTCCTTCTTGTTGAACTCCTTCATCTTGTTGATGCCCTTAACAACGAAGAAGAGGATAAGGGCGATAAGGATGAAGTTGATGATAACGCTTAAAAGTTTACCGTAAGTCAGGATGTTAGCTCCTGCTTCGGTTGCTTCCGCAGCGGTCTTGCCTGCGAGCTCGACGCCTTCCACGCCTTTGAGAACGATGTATTTTTCGCTCAGGCTGCCGGTGTTGAAGATCAAGCCGATGAGAGGCATAAAGATGTCGTTAACGAGGGATGTTACGATCGCACCGAACGCAGTACCGATGATGACACCGATGGCCATGTCCATTACGTTGCCCTTCAATGCGAACTTCTTAAATTCTTTCCACATAGGAACGCCTCCTGTTTTATTTTGGGGTAATCTAAATATACTGCATTTTTGAGTAAAATTCAATAGGGAAAAACAATATACCGCCGGTTTTTCGGAGTTTGCGGCGAGCTTTTTTCAAAAGGTTCCGTATTCTTGCTTGCCAATGCACATTAAAAAAGGTATAATGTATTTGTGAAATTTTGCGCCGAATGTCGGCGCCGGAAAAGGAATACAGCGCTTTTTGCGCGAATTGCTATGACAGATAATCTGAATCCGAGCAGCGAAAGCCGAATCGAAAGGCTTAATGCACTGATCGCAAAGACCGAGAAGCCGACCCGCTATATGGGCGGCGAGCTCAATATGCGTGTCAAGGACCCGATTGGTCTCTTCCGCTTCGCCCTTTGCTTCCCCGACACCTATGAGATCGGCATGAGCCACCTCGGTTCGAGGATCATTTATAATGTTCTCAACAAGCGCGGCGATACTTACTGCGAGCGTTCGTATGCCCCTTGGGTTGATATGGAGCAGCTGCTTCGCGAAAGCGGAGAAAGGCTCTTCTCAATCGAAACAAAGACTCCGCTCGACCGATTTGACATCCTCGGTTTTTCGCTGCTTTACGAGATGTGCTATACGAACATTCTTTCGATGCTTTCTCTTTCCGGCATTCCCCTGCTTTCGTCGGAGAGAGGCGAGGATGCTCCGCTTATCTGCGCCGGCGGACCCTGCGTCTGCAATCCCGAACCTATCGCGGATATCATCGATCTTTTCTTCTTCGGCGACGGCGAAGAGCTCGTCAATGATTTCATGGACGTATACGCCGATCTTAAGAAACACGGTGCATCAAAACGCGAGATCCTTCTCGCCGCAAGTCAGATCGAGGGCATTTATGTTCCCGCTTTTTACCGGGCAGAATATGAAAACGGACAGTTCACGCGGCTCATAAAAACCGAACCATCCGCCCCGGACCGCATCGTTCGACGCATCGTGCGCGATCTCGATAAAGCGGAGTTCACCGGCGATCTGATTGTTCCCTATATGAGCATCGTCCACGACCGCATCGCTCTCGAGCTTTTCCGCGGCTGCACGCGCGGCTGCCGCTTCTGTCAGGCCGGATTCATCTATCGCCCGATCCGCGAGAGGAAGATGGACACTCTGATCTGCTATGCCGATGAACAGCTTCGGCGCACAGGTCACGACGAAGTTTCGCTTTTCTCGCTTTCAAGCGGCGATTACACCGAGATCCACGAGCTCGTTCCCGCCGTCCTAGGACGCTATACAAAGGATCGCGTATCTGTCTCCTTCCCCTCCCTCCGCATCGATTCCTTCCTGAAGGACGATCTTGAAAAGATGCAGGGCGTACGAAAAACCGGACTGACTTTTGCTCCGGAGGCAGGAACGCAGCGCATGAGAGACGTTATCAATAAGGGTGTGAATGAGGAAGACCTTCTTCGCTCCGTCCGCGACGCTTTCGAAGCGGGTTGGCAGGGCGTTAAGCTGTATTTTATGATCGGCCTTCCAACCGAGACTGATGAAGATATCCTCGGTATTGCCGAGCTAGCCCGAAAAGTGAGCCGTGAATTTTATTCAATGCCCAAAGAAAAGCGAGGCAAAGGACTCCGCTGCACAGTTTCCGCATCGACATTTGTGCCGAAGCCGTTCACTCCCTTCCAGTGGGAGCCGCAGATCACCGTTGAAGAAGTTCTCCGCCGTCAGGCTCTTCTCCGTTCAGCCCTCAAGGGAATCCGCGGTGTTGAATTCAACTGCCATTTCTCGGAAACGAGTCGGCTCGAAGCCTGTTATGCGCGCGGGGACCGTCGTCTCGGCGCGGTCATGATCGGCGCATTCAGGCGCGGCGCAAGATTCGATTCCTGGGATGAGCACTTCAATAAAGAGGCATGGGATGATTCCTTTGCCGAGCAGGGTCTCACGATCGAGCAGTTCGCGAACAGGCGCATCGGCATCGATGAACCGCTTGCCTGGCAGCATATGGATGCGCTTGTGACGATCGATTACCTGAAGAAGGAGCATGCCCGCTCGATGGAAGGCGCCGTCACGCCCGACTGCAGGGAGAAATGCAACGGCTGTTTCGGTGAGAAATGCGGCAGCTACTGCGAAATGCACGCACCGGGCAGCAAGTTCAATCATCGAAAGGAGGCAGGCGAAGAATGAGGATCATTGCAACTTTTTCAAAACTTGCTCCTGTTCGCTTCGTTTCTCATCTCGATATGCAGAGACTGTTTCAGCGCGCTTTCCGCCGCGCCGGTCTTCCCCTCGCGTATTCGCAGGGATTTAACCCCCATCCCCTGCTTTCCTTCGCAACCGCACTTTCCGTCGGCTATACTTCCGAATGCGAATTCTTTGACGTCACTCTTACAGAAGAAGTATCACCCGATGAGTTCACAGATCGCGTGAACGCCGTGCTTCCCGAAGGCGTCCGGATCATCGACGCTGTTGACGCCGGTGAGTTCAAAGCTTCGCTTACCCCGCTTATGCTCAGCGCAGAATATGATGTTACTCTTACTTTTGATCCTTCCGTCGATAAGGCAAGTATCGAAAATGCTGTATCGGAGCTTCTCGGCGGTGAGATCGTTGTCGACAAAAAAACAAAAGGCGGTATCAAACCGGTCGATATCCGTCCTATGCTGATCGATTTCCGTCTTCTGTCAATCGAAGGCAGCAAAGCAAGATTTGCTCTTTCCGGCAAGCTTACCGCAGAAGGCGGACTTCCGCCGGAACTGCTTTTCAAAGCGCTTTATGAAAAGCTCGGCGTCAGCGCGGTATCCTCCGTGCACCGCAAAATAATCGAAATGGATTGGTCAATGCTGAAATGAATGAAAACGTTGAAACAAGAATCGAAAAGCATATCGTCATTGACGTGAACCCCTACCGCACGCGTGTAGTGCTACTTGAAAACGGACGCGCTGCGGAGATCTATTCCGAGCAGATGAACCGTGTAAGCCTTGTCGGGAACATTTTCCGCGGGCGTGTCAAATCTATCCTGCCCGGCATGGCTGCGGCTTTCATTGATATCGGTGAGGAAAAGAACGCTTTTTTCAGCATCACCGATCTTGTCCGTCATGCTGAAGCCACCGGCGAGGATCTTCCAAGAGTCTCGCAGGCGCCGCTGACTGTCGGGCAGGAGCTGATGGTACAGATCATCAAGGATGCATACGGCACAAAAGGCGCCCGCGTCAGTACGCAAATTTCGCTTTCCGGTCACTTACTCGTGCTCTTTCCAACGGAAAAGATGATCGGCATCAGCCGCAATATTTCGGACGAAGACGAGCGTGAAAGGCTGAAGAGCATAATCACCAACGGACGCAGCGAAGAGCTCGGCGTCATTATCCGTACCGCTGCCGAAGGACGCAGCGAGGAGGATATCCTCTCCGAGTTCAATGATCTTGCCAAAAAATGGCACGGCATCAGCAAAGCCTACCGCTGCGCCGTTGCCCCGAAGCTCATCCACAGCGAATTCAACCTTTTAGAACGCGCTATGCGCGATCTTTTCCGTCCTGACGTATCGAAGGTCACAGTCAATGATCGCGAATGCTATGAGCTTCTTTGCTCGATCGCCGAAGGCATCGAGCCCGGTTCCTCGAACCGTGTTTCGCTTGCCGAAAATGAGCCTGCGCTCTTCGACGTTCTCGGGATCGAAAAGCAGATCGACGAGGCTCTTGCGCGAAAAGTCTGGCTCAAAAGCGGCGCGTATATCGTGATCGACCCGACCGAAGCGCTCGTCAGCATTGACGTCAATTCCGGCAAAAATATCGGCCGTACAAACCTTCAGCAAACTGCTCTTGCAACGAATTGCGAAGCGGCAAAGGAGATCGCAAGACAGCTGCGGCTTCGCGACATCGGCGGCATAATAATAATCGATTTCATCGATCTTGAGAATAAAGAAGACCGCAGTACAGTTGTCCGGACTCTGCGCGAAGCGATGAAGCTCGACCGCACTACCGCCGTCGTTCACGGCATGACGTCCCTCGGGCTCGTTGAAGTTACAAGAAAGAAGCTGCGCGAAAATCTTCACGCATCGCTCCAAATCGACTGCCCGTGCTGCAGTTTCAGCGGAAGGGTCCTCTCGCCCGAAACCGTGGCGCTCAAGATCCGCTCGCAGGTCCTTTCAAGGATCCTCCGCGACGGTAAATCGCGGGTTTCAATAAGCGCTTCCCCCGCCGTCATGCGCGTTATCAAACATCATCTCCGCAAGGAATGCTCCCGATACGGACTCTCCGAATCGGATTTCATTTTAACGGAAAAAGGCTCAGACCGTACCGAGGATTTTGAGATCCGGTACTTATCCGATTGACTTTTTGTAAATGGAAAGCAGTATAAACAAAAAACAGGTCTTTTCAACGGTATTCCGCGTTCTTTTGATCCTTATCGGCGGAGCGCTTACTGCCGAATCCGTTTTCGCTTTCCGGTATGCGAACACCATTCATCAGGGCATCGTGCTTGCTCTGATAATCGGCCTTCCGCTGCTTGTTCTCGGCGTTTTCTATAAGCCGATAACCACGTTCTTCCGAAGAAATCTTTTCGGACGTATTGCAAAATGGGTAATAATCGCTGCATATGCGCTGTTCGTTGCCGTTTTCACCGTAACTTCTGTGCTTATCCAAACCGCAGCGGATTCGGGCAGGGACAGAAAGCCGGATACTTTGATCGTTCTCGGAGCCGGTATCGTCGGTTCAAGACCGACCGCAACGCTTGCATACCGTCTTGAAACAGCTGTCGAATACTATGAGAAGGATCCTTCCATAACGATCGTCGTCAGCGGCGGAATGGGCCGCGATGAGCAAACATCCGAGGCCGATGTCATGCGGAATTGGCTGATCGATAATGGCGTCGATCCTTCGAACATCATTGTTGAAGACCGTTCGCGTAATACCGAAGAAAACTTCCGGTTCTCGTTTGAACTGATCGAGAAATACGGCAAAAGCGAAGATGTCGCTTTCGTAACTTCCCGTTTCCATGTTTTCCGCGCCGGTCAGATCGCAAAGAAACTAGGATACAGTGTCTTCGGGATCCCCGCAAGGGAGTTTAAGCCGCTGCTTGTGAACGACTATCTTCGCGAATGCTGTGCGATCGTGTATTACCGCTTGGGCGGAAGGATCTGAGTTTCACTGTTGAATTCTTCAGTTCCTTATGTTATAATTCATAAACATCCCCGAAAAAGGTCAATCAGGAGGCAGCATTATGTTGATCAACCATACCACGGTCGCCGCCAAAGGCAATCGCCGCATCAAGCTGACGATCTATCCCGGTCATTTTGCAACGAGCCATGCGCACGTCGACAATTACATCAGCATGACCGAAGTGCGCACGAGCAGCATCATGGCTTCCGAAACGGCCGATGAGCTCTCCAAGGTCTTCAAGTATATGCAGATCGACACGATCATCTGCCTTGAATTCACCCAGAATATCGGCGCCCTGCTCGCAAAGCAGCTTTCCGACGGAAGGCGGGAGATCAACAGCGGCAAGGATATCCACGTCATCACCCCGTCCATCAACTCCAACAACCAGCTCACTTTCACGAGCGATACCCAGGCGTTTGTTACCGACCGAAATGTTTTGATCCTTCTTTCGACCATTTCGACCGGCCGCAGTCTTTCGAGGGCGCAGGAGTGCGTCGGCTATTACGGCGGCAAACTTGTCGGCATCGGCGCGATCTTCTCCGCGATCGACGAATCGGACGGCGTTCCGGTTCACTGCATTTTCAGGCCCGACGACCTC
>JAEEGL011481290.1_pt1 | contig 19454 bp, 11 predicted proteins | sample 9134231 | NCBI WGS metagenome assembly JAEEGL01 (sample SAMN16246548, study PRJNA631951) | gut metagenome | biome: gut microbiome; feature: rumen; material: fiber-attached | host: Bos | place: Iran: Karaj | collected 2018-10
AACAGGATCGTGAACAGAAACCTCAAGCTGGGGGAGGTGGAGAAGGAGGTCCTGGAGATTCTTCGCAGCGGCGGACTGGATCCGGTGGTGATGAAAGGCAGCACGTGCGCGGCCAGATATCCTTCGCCAGAACTGAGGACCTGCGGCGACATCGACCTGTTCGTGCCGAAAGCGGATTTCCCGCGCGCAGTGGAGCTTATGAAGGCTCGCGGCATAGAATGCACACCGAAGCCGGACACCAGCGTGGATTGCACCATCAGAGGGTGCGAAGTGGAGCTGCACCGAAGGTATTTCGACCTTCACGTGCGAGAGTCGCTTCTCCCCAGGGTGGGGACCCCGGAAGCTGAACTCCTGATGCTTTCCGCGCACATTCTCAAGCACGCCTGCGGCGTTGGAGTGGGACTTCGCCAGATTATGGATTTTGCGCTGGCCTATAAAGCCTATCCCGGTGATTATCAGCAGCTTTACGAGCTGTTCCGCCGCTGCCATCTTTCCCGCTGGAATGTCCTTTTGCTTTCATTCGTGAAGGACTACATTGACCCTGGCGTTGAGGTTCCCTCACACGTGGATTCATCGTCACTTTTCCGGATTGTGGCACGGGGCGGGAACTTCGGACATTTCCGGGAGAGCCGGCTGGAATCCATCCGGGAGAAGCCGGCGCTGGGAAGAAAAATCGACACTCTGGGGAGAATCCTGTCAAATCTGGGGTTCTCACTGCGCTACGCTCCGCGGGAGATATTTTCATTCCTGACTGAACTTTTTCGCGAGAACCTGCATTAGGAGCGCTTTAAAGCTAGGTTTTCCAAAATATTTTAGTTATCTTTGCGGGAGTTTTTCTCCCGTTTTTTTGCAATTTTTTAACGCGCGCGTGTCGAAAATTTGTTATTGTGGTTAGTGTAAATATTTGAGACTTAATTTGTTAGATAAGGGTTAGCGCATCTATGGGATTGTGTAGAAAATACATAGCTCCAGTTGTTCTGAGGAAGGTTTCAATCGCACTTGAAACCAATCTTCTTGCTTCCACGGTGCAGGCCAAGTCCGAAGTGAAAACTATGGGACAGGAGGTCGTTACCATGGATTTCACCCAGTCTTCCTTCAACCAGGAGTGGGACAAATAAAAGCCGGGAAAGAATTATGGGAACATCAAGAGCAATAATCAGCATAGCGGCCGCGGCAGTCTGTCTGCTCGGCTTTTCCGCCTGCTCCAAGTATCCTGGCGGACGTGCCATCCGTTTCAACGTCAGGACCCGCCCCGCAGCCCCCGTTACCAAAACTGTATACAGTGAAAACACCTACAGTGGCGCCGGCGGCGGAACCTTCGAGCGTATAGACTGGGAGCAGGGTGATGTGATCCGCGTCGCCAGCGACAAAGCTGCCAGCGGCTCGGACAACTATTTCGACTACACGATTTCCTCTACCATAGCGGACAACGGACAGCTTTCAGTGTCGAAGATGGAATCGGCCGGCGGCACCGGCGGTCTTGAGTGGGCTGAAGGCCAGGGAGATCACCATTTCTGGGGAATATATCCGTCCCACCCCATAGCCATTTCCGGCGCAGCCGCTTCCGCCTCCGGCCTGAGCATCCCTGCTGCACAGGATGCCCTGTCGTCCAACAAAACGGAGACTTCCGCACTTACCGTGTTCGCCCCGGATCTTGGCAGCGGCTGGATGCTGGCAGATGCACCGGGCGTTGCAGAAAACTCGTCCTCCTTCAACCTGGACTTCTATCCTGCCTTCACCGCCTTCGAGTTTACAGTCAAAAGCCTTGACGACGAAACCTTTACGATAACCGGCTTTACCCTGAGTTCTACGACGACGGACCTGGCAGGTTCTTTCGATGCCGGCTTTGCCCCGGGCGGAGCGTCCACCTACAGCAATTTCACTTCCGGCTCTTCCAGCATTTCGGTGGACTTCGGATCCGGCGTGGCAATCACCCAGACACATTCCCTCACGTTTACTGTCCTTGCCCTTCCTCAGGTGCTCAGCAACCTGTCCATTACTTTCCAGCTTGACAGGGGAGGAGTGCCGGGTTACCGCACCCTTGCCCTGCGTTATGCGGATTCTTACAACAGCGGAGCCTACATCGACTTCGCCCCTTGCCAGAAGCACCGGATAACCGGTCTGGCCCTCCCGGGCGGGGAACTTATGATTTCCTCCCTCACGGTGAAGGCCTGGGACCAGGTGACGGATACCGCTGTGGAATATTCTTGTGAGTACACCTCTCCGATGGCTTCCAAGATCAAGGCCCTTGAGAAGTACCGCCGCTTCGACTTCGACAGCGACTACACTTCGTGGACCGACAGCTACATCGTGATCTCCTACGGTTATATGAACCACGACGATGAAGTGGTTATCACTACCGCACCTGGCGCCGACCTGCGGTCCGCATTCTCTCCGATAATCGAGCTGGCTACGGAAGCGGAATCCCACGTCGTGCTCCGTCTGGTCCTGGACAACCCCAACTTCAAGTTCATCCAGTATGCGGACAATGCGGCTGCGGTGGCCGATCACAGCGTGACGGATGCCATAGACATTGTGCCTGGCACAGATGTCAAGACCTACTTCTCCGTAGTCCCCGTGAAACAGTTCCGCATCGACGCCCCCGAATCGGAAAAGAAATGCACTGTCAATCTCCTTTCCATCGAGACCGGTACGTTCCACGAGATGTCCTTCAACAACAACGGCTCCCCGGACTATTACCGCCTGCCCGGTTCTTCTTCCAGGGATCTCACGTTCTATTATGCGGGACCGGCCGTGTTCGACGCCACCGGTTACGAATATAATCCGGATGGAACAATTTAACACTCTTCCTCTTCCGACTATGCGACTGAAACACATCCTTACACTGATATCCGGACTGTTCCTGCTGCTTCCTGCCTCCTGTTCCAGGGATGAGGAGTGGAAGTTGGAAGATAACGGTTTCGCCCTCGTAATCAATCCACAGGTGTCCTCCGGGGTCACCAAGAGCGTTGCAGTTCCTTCCGTGCAGGCCCTCCGTGAGGATGTCGTAGAGTCCCTGAACGTCTATTTTTACGGTACTTTCCGCGGCGAATCCGCTCCCAGCCTCAAGCATTATTTCCTGGAGTCGGCAACCGACAAGACGGGCGCGGACTCCTGGCGGGTTACCAGCGACTGGCGGTCTGACGGTTTTGTCAATGGAAACGCCTATGATATGTATGTGGTGGCCAACAGCAACAAGGTTAAAACGGCCTCCCGCACAAGCGGCAGCTATCTGCATTCGGCGACGGAGCCTCTTTCCACCGCTTCGGTTACCTCGCTTGCCGGCCTTAAGTCGATGATAGAGTTCGACTATGAGCCTTCCGAGCAGAACGGGGAGGGGGGACACAAGCCCTATTGGGGAGTCAACGACGAGGACAACCTGAACCCTGAATGGCTGAATCTCCATAAGAAGTATATCCCGTCTTCGACGATGGATGTGTCTGCCGGCAATTCCCAGCAAAGGCGTTTTTATACCAATGAAAAGACCTTCCTGATGGACGGGAAGACAAGTTTCACGGCCGGCTCAACATCAGCTATTCCCCTGGAACTTACCCGTGCTGCGGCCAAGGTGGTGATCGATGTCAAGTTCGATCCCGTTTTCCTGAGCTCCCTTGCGGCCAATCACATAGAGGTTACAGGCGCTCCGGCGTGGCGCTTTTTCAACTTTTCCTTCAGCACGCCGGTCATCGATCCCAGCCTGATATCCGGGACTGCGGAGTCATATAATAAATCCGTCTTTGTCGCGGGTGCAATTATGATGGGCAAGGGCGATGTGGACACGGACCTTGTCTACAGCACCGATGCAGACAAGCACTTCAGCTTCTCCACCTACACCTATCCTACAAGTTGGAGCGCCTCCAGTGCCACAACCGAGGCACCTGCCATCATCCTGTCCCTGGGCTACACGGATAACACCAATCCTTCCAGTCCGACCACTACCTACCAGGTGTACAAGGTTCCGGTGGTCGACCCTGAGGGCAGCGTCACTTCCATCGAACGCAACAAGCTCTACCGCGTCAGCGCCACCATCGCTTCTGAAGGCGGAGAGATCCTGACCGATGCATTCAAGGTCCGTTGCGACTACGATGTGATTCCCTGGGGAGACATTCCTTCAAATCCTGACGATATAGCTGTTGTGGACCATTCCAACAACGACTACTTCGACGTGTCCCCGCTTCAGCTTGTCCTGCGCGGAGATGGCCTGCAGGTGGACTCCGTCACCGTCATAAAGCCAAATAAGCGCGCTTTCAAGTTGCAGTATTTCAGCGATGTAGCCGGTGCGACGTTGGAAACCCCGCTGGCCGTGTCGACCTCAGACACAAGGGCTGAATATCCCTTTGTGAACGATGTTGCCGAGAATGCTCCGGCGCCCTATTATTTCAACTATCTGGGAGACAAGCGGAATACTTTTGAGGGAACCAGGTCCAGGGATGGAATCACTTTTGGAACGGACACCTACCTCCAGAACAAGTTCATCCGTCACGACAGGTCCCTTGTGGTGAATTCCTACGAACTGCCCAATATGGCCATCAAGTATATGAAGGTACGTGTCTATCTTGATGTTACCGACTGGGAGAGCAATGGCTACTTCCGGGATATCACCATCGTTCATTATCCGACAAACTCCATTACCCACAGGACCGGCGCCTGGTCTTCCCGTCTGTCGGCCTGCAGCGCCCTGCCCACTACGGACCCCAACTACGAGCCGTTCTCTACTTCCACAGGCCCTTTTGGTCCTGAGGAATACAAATATAACACTTCAACCGGCCGCTATGAACTGAACCCCAGCCATTTCCCCACAACGACCCAGGCATGGAGGAAATACAGGTGGGTCAATTACGACGTTGACAATACCGGTACCCACACTTACCGTACCTACTCGAGAGGCAATGACAATTCATCGAACGCCCCTTATCGGCCCAAGTATTGGACGGGGACCAATATGTATTATATGACTGCGAATAATACTTCGACCGGTGGACGTGTAACGCAGGGAGCGGACCGTGGATCTGCAAGCAACCCCCGTATGTTCATTGTACAGGCTACATCTACATCTTCTTCCGCTGTGATGGGGCGCCCGGATATTGATGAAAACGGCCTTTCCAGCGACCGTGTTTTCTCTCCTGCATTTATGATTGCATCCCAGCTTGCAGCGACTGCGAACCTTCCCGGGGTTTCTTCTTCGGTAACTGCGGCCAATTATGGTACCTTGTCTGTCGGATCTGCCACAGAGCTGAATATGTGGGCTGCCCGTCACTGTGCCTCTTATCTTGAAGTGGGCACAGACGGTACTTACTATAAGAATTGGAGGCTGCCCACCCAGGATGAAATCAATCTGCTCATCAGCCTTCAGGCCACTGATGTGGGCGGCGTGCAGACGGCAACCATCGATGGTGTAACCATCACCGGAGCAGACCGCGTACTGGATAACGTCCTCACTGCCGGTTATTACAGGGCCCTTGATGGAAATGAGGTCCGGTCCAATACCGCCCTGACAACCCATACGGTCCGCTGTATCCGTGACCTTACGCAAGCGGAAATTGATGCCCTGAACGGATTAAACAACTAACAGGCCTATGTCTATGAAGCAAATATATAAGATACTGGTTCTGACGGCGTTGCTGGCTCTGCCTGTCGGTTGTCAGCGCAAAGACAATCCCGTCTCCCCGGAGGACTTTTCCGCCCCCCGGCAGGAAGAGGTGCCGTTCCGCCTTGGAATGGACGGGGTAGGTGACTCTGCAACCAAAGGTATGCTCTTCGGGGAGGAATCCACAACCCTGGGCAATGATGCGATGCAGATTCTCTGTTTCGACAAGTCCGGCTATTTCATCGGCATCCGTCCTGCCCATATCGAGGGCACGCAGTTCTACGGCTATGTGCCGGAGGGAACGGCCCATATCCATTTCATAGCCAATGCCTCCCTTCCTGACCCTCTTCCTTTCCCCATAGGAACATCTGAGCGGGTCATCCTGCGGTCGGATTTGTTAAGTTCTTATTACACAGATAATTCCATTAAACTCTGGGGCTGTCATCTCGAGTCCTCCTCCGCTGCCATGAAAACCTGGCTGCAACAAGGACTCCTTACCAGTGAAGGTGGAACAGGAGGATCGCCCAATACCGTCCACCTGCTCCGTGACCGGGCCCGTATCAGGCTCCGTTTCGAGTCCACGGACCTGTTGCAGAACGTCCGTTTCGGCTTTGGCTCCGAAGAATATATAGAGAATGTCAAGTCGGTGGAATGGACGGTAACCAACGGCCGCGACCGCGGATATATCGCCCCCTACAGCACCTCCGATCCGGATCCCTGGTCCGGCTACTGCAACGCTGCAGGTACGCAGTCTACGGTCTCGATGAACGAATATACGGCCAGCGGCCGATACAAGGCTACCGAGGCCAGTTTCCAGCCAATCGACGTGCCTGGCAACGAGACCTCCCCGTCGTATCTGTATGCTTTTGATGACAGCAATGTCCTCACATCCAAGGAGCACGGACGTATCCGTCTGGTCCTGAAACTGACTTCCGTCAATGACAGGGTAAAGTATATTCTCATCCTGCTCCGCGACGGCGAAGGCAACCAGATACAGATTACGCGTAACAGCACCTACGTCCTTCTTGTAAGGAGCTTGCAGCACGAGGGTTATTCCTCCCTGGCGATGGCCCAGGAGGGTAATTCGGACGACTTTGCCAACGGCCCGGCGGACGTGGATCCCATTGTCCCTACGGTCTCGGACGGTTCTCACACCCTTACCCTTGTCAATCCATCCAGCACGTCCCAGTTTGTGAAGGTGGCCGGCACCGTTATCACCGTCAAATTCGAATTCAAGGCCAAAGACAGCGGCGGAAACATTGTGGAAGGGGCAACTTCTCCCGATGAGTTTGCCCTCTACTGGGAAGACAACATCAACAGCGGCTGGGACATCAACGACGGATGGAATATCAACGATCCGGGAGCCACTGATGACTTCCCCACGTTCAATACCGCCACCGGGCAGTGGGAATTCAGGCTTACCATCAGCACCATAGGCCATAACTATGCCTACAGCGACCACCTGGTAATAAGGCATAAGAAGACCGGTCTTTCCCGTTCCATCCATTTCTACGCCGTGGATGAGTTCAAGTACCGTTCGGAGCCGGTGATGACCCAGGTGATGGAGGGCGGCAGTCCCTACCTGGGACCTTCCGGCGATTCGCCTGCCCGCCCTGTGTACAAGCTCTCATTCAAGCTGAGCCAGTCCCTCCAGGACGACCTGTTCCCGCTATACATCCATCTTACCAGCAATACGCTGGAGCCCTACAACGACGGCCACGGCGGATATGTGAACCGGTCGACCCATTTCGGTATCATCACGGGTTCGACTTCATCCGTCACTTCCAGCACTGTCCACACGGACTGGAATTTCAATGCCGCCGACTGGGGCTTCTGGTACGAATACAAGATAGACCGCTACCCCGCAAATGAGGGCCTTGTCGAGTTCTACCTCAAGGATGTCCGAAACCGCTACACTCTTGGAGATGCAATGGGTCTTGGCCTGGCGCTTTCCATAGACAACTTCCCCATCAAGTATGTAACCCCTTAGCTGCAAGATGGCAGATCTTTCGATAACCCAGGACATAATCTTCGATCTCCTGATAGGAGGCGTAATAGCATTGGAATTGCTGGCAGCCCTGTATATTCTGCTGCGCAGGGGCAATGCATTTGTCAGTGGCATAGAGCCTCCCCTGAGGCTACGCCGATGGACTGCGGCCTTCTTCGCCGCCGTAGCCCTGGGCCACGTCTATTGGGTGTATGTCGCTTTTCATTATTCCCAGACCGCTTATATGATAGGGGTCTTGCTGGACGTGCTGTATCTGATCATCACCTTTTCAGGGATTATGCTGAGTATGTTACAAGACCGCAAACGACGTATCTGGCCGGTCCTGGTGTCAATGGTCCCGCTCTCCGTGTTAGTGGTCCTTAGCATTGTCCTCGAAGATCCCGAGCTGTTAACGTCGGCCTACATTTATTTCTTTTGTCTGCTTATCCTGTTTTCGACATATATGGTCTTTGCCATCGTCAGATATGGGCGCTGGCTCAGGAACAATTTCGCCGACCTGGAACACAAGGAGTTCTGGCGAAGCATTCTCGTGCTGGCCGTACTGCTGCTGGCAATGCTGTTATACAGCAAGACAGATGATGCAGATGTCTTCTATGCTTATGCCCTTCAGGCAGTCAATATCCCGATTGTGGGACTGCTGTTGTGGCGTGTGGAAACACTGCAAAAGCTGGACGACAGCAACACTGTCAAGGAGGAGCCTTCGCAAGACGAGGAGGAGCCTGTGCCGTTGCAAGAGGTTCCCGACGTAATAGGTTCACAGTTGAAAAAGTACTGCGAAGACACGCTGCTCTTCCTGCAGTATGACCTCACCCTCGCCCAGCTCGCCCAGGCCATAGGCACGAACCGTTCTTATCTGAGCCAATACTTCTCCCGGCAGGGGCTTACCTATAATGCCTACATCAACGGCCTGCGCGTAGAACATTTCATCCGCCTGTATCAGGAGGCCGTTTCCAGCCACCGTGCCTTCACGGCAAACCAGCTCTCCGGCGAAAGCGGATTCCGCAGCTACAGCACTTTCAGCGCAGCGTTCAAACAGAAGATGGGAAAGACCGTTACCGAGTGGATGAGCCGTGCTTCGCAGTAGCTATTCCGGCTTTTTACTTTCAAAATTTACAAAAATGGTTTCAGAATTTGCAAAAATGCAGACTGGACCATTTTCCTTTTTTGTATTCTGACGGAGTTTAGGTAACTTTACACGTTTTTTTGTAAAAGATTGTTAGTATAAAGACAGCATTTTTTTATGGATTCGTGTAAGAGATACGTTGCTCCAGCCGTTCTGAGGAAGGTTTCAGTTGCACTTGAAACCAACATTCTCGGGTCCACTGTGCAGGCCAAGTCCGAAGTGAAAACTATGGGACAGGAGGTCGTGACTATGGATTTCACCCAGTCTTCCTTCAACCAGGAGTGGGACAAATAAAATCCGGGGAAGAACTATGAGAACATCAAGAGCAATAATCAGCATAACGGCCGCGGCAGTATGTCTGCTCGGCTTTTTCGCTTGTTCAAAGGATTTGAGCGGCATAGCAATCCGTTTCCGCGCCAGCACCCGTCCTGAGGCCCCCGCCACCAAGACGGCTTATAGCGGAGCCACTTATAATTCCGGCAGCAAGACCTACGAGCGTATAGACTGGTCGGACGGCGACAAGATCATCCTTGCAATGTCAAGCAGCGAAGTGGCTATGGCCACCCAGGAATATCTGGTGCAGACCATCAAGATCGCCGGTGTGAACAGCAAGACGGACCTCAAGCCCTACGGCGCAGAGAACGGTCTCACCTGGGAAGGTACCGGCACCCACGACTTCTGGTCGGGGTATCCCTCTTCCAAGGTCACGGTAGAGGATCACAAGATCTCGGCCCAGATTCCTTCCTCCCAGGTCGTAACCTACAGCAAGAAGGCTAACGACATCCTGTATTTCGATCCCGATATGTCCAATGCGTTTATGGTAGCCGGCCTCCAGACCGCTCCGGTCGAAAATGGTATAAACCTGGATTACTATCCGGCCTTCACCACATTCGACTTCACAGTAGGCGCCAACGACAACACTACCATCACGAGTTTCGAAATGGAAACAACCACCTATGAGGCGGAAACTGCCCTGGTAGAGCCCCTTGCAGGCACCGTGGCGGCAACGTTCGATCCGGGCAGCAATATGTCTTTAGCTTATTCCACTACAGGTGCGACAAGCACCACCCTCGGGGTTGTCTTCCACGACGATAAGGACGCGCCCTACAATCCCATTATCTCCACCACCACGATGATGAATTTCAAGGTGTTCGCCCTTCCTCAGGCCATTACCGGAGTCAGGATCACCTTCCATCTTAGCGACGGCACCAGCAAATCCCTGCGCCTCAAGCAGAACGGCCAGTGGATCACTTTCCCCGCGGCGGCAAAGATCAATATCAGCGGATTCACCGTTCCCGGTTCCGTGTGGTACATCAATTTCGATTATCCCCGCCAGGAACAGTGGATTGTCCATCCGGACATTGAAATCGGCGTAGAATAACAGCAGGAGAAGACGATGAAAAAGAAAACCACAATATTACTTTCAGCCCTGACGGCGCTCGCGCTCATTCCCTCGTGTGACCGGAACGAGAATGTTCCGCAGGCGGCTTCCTCAATCCGCTTTGCCGCGCCCGTGCAGACAAAGGCAACCGACGCCGTGAACACCGCCGACGTTTTCCAGGTCCGCGACCTGTTCAATAACGGCAGCTACCACATCAACAACACCCTGAGGTGGAATGCGACCGATTCCAAGTGGGTCTATGGCACCGCCGCGGATTATGAGTGGATAGGCGGAGACCACCTTTTCTTCAGCTGGCTGGAGCACAACGAGAGCTACAGCACAGCCGCCTTCTTCGGCACCGGCCTGAGTGCCAGCGGCAATACGCTCACCATCCCGGCGAAAGTCCTCAGCACGTCGGCCCACCAGTATGACTTTATGTATTCCAATCCGGTGAGCCGCAACACTTCCGGCAACGACTACTCGGATGTCCCCCTAATTTTCAACCACCTCTTCGCCCAGGTCGCGATGTCTTTCAAGATTTCCGACGAGACCCCGAACGGAGAGCAGCCCATCCATCTTCACGGAGTCTATCTGAACGACAACTTCATTAACAGCAAGGAAACCGTAATCACCTTCAATGATGGCGGAACCGCCGATGTCGTTTTCAACAATGCCACCCATTCCGGCAACTTCTCCGCAAGGACCGATTTCGCCGGTATGAGTTATCCCAAGGGCGCCGTTCCGATTGACATACTCTCACAACAGCAGAAGAACACCAAGGATTTCTATTACTTCTGGCCGGCTCCGGAAGCGGAACTCTCCGAGGTCATCGATGTCGTTTACCAGATGGGCGACGAAAAGGTCCCCGGCACCGACGATCCCCTGATCCGTACTTCCCGCCTTTCATTCCCTAAGGGAACTTCCTGGAAGGGCGGTCACAAGTACTCCTACACCGTCACCTATATGGGCGGCATCTTCAAGGTTGAGGAGAGCGTAAAGGACTGGAACTACTCAGAACTTTCCGCCTCGGCCGAGGATCAGTCTGCAATGGCCAGCTGGATAGGCTGGGAGTCGGCCACCTGCACTATAAGCGGCCGGAACATCACTTTCAAGACAGACCCTCAGGGCCGTCTGATGCCCATCCACGGAATGTTCAAGATATATTCGCCCACCCAGTGCACCTACCACATCAACCTGTCTCAGAACGTGAGTAAGTACTCATTTGCACACGATTTCGGAAGCGGTGTTGTTGACACGAGTTCCGGCACCATCGGAACTGCAACCGGTGACATTCATCCAGGAGTCACAATAGACTTCTACATTTCTGCCCGCGACGAAGACCGTCCGGCAGCAGGCCAGCCTGACATTACGGCAGACCTGTCTTTCTCCGTACAGGCTTCCGGCGGCCGTGAGTTCTCCTTAGACTCCGAGCTCCAGAGGGACGGCGCCTACACGATAATAATCCCCAGCATGTAGTGATATGAAAAAGTCAATTATCATAACAGCAGCTTTTGCAGCGCTTCTTTCAATCGCCGCGTGCCAGCGGATTTCGGTCCCGGAACAGGAGGCACTCTCAGGAGAAGGAATCCAGCTGACTTTCTCCTGCGGGGATCTCAGCACCAAGGCAGACAAGCCTGGCGTAGGCAACGAAAACCTCATCAAGACGCTGGATGTTTTCCTGTTCAGTGATTCCTATCAGGAATACAGGCACCATTGGCGCTTCTCTCCCGAGATTGAATCCAATTTCACCTGCTTCATCCAGGCAGCAGTCATAACGGCCGATACCTACAAGGTATTCTCCATAGCAAACTATCCCGGTCCTGTAAGCGACTTCGTTATCGGCGGAGTGCAAGCAACTATGGCCCAGCTGAATAACCTCGCGCTGAAAGAGTCTTCCTACCGCACTTTCACTGCTGAAGCCGGCGGCAACATTACGCCCGCCGCAGACAAGGACCTTTGCCTTGTTATGAACGGCCTTGCAGAGAATATCCATGTTGCCCCTGTTCCCGGTCAGAACCTGGTAGGTGAGGCAGAGGTGGAGCTTAAACGTCTCCCCGCCAAAGTCACGATGGATTTCTATCTGAAGGATGAGGTCCATCACGACAGGGGCCACGTCACCGAGGTCTGGACCCCGCTTACAGAAGGCAGCAATATCCGCGTCTATCTTTGCAACGGCACGACGGAGGCACTTGTAGGCGGCGTCGACGCGAACCATTCGTACTTCGAATATTTCCCCAACATCGACAATACGGCCATACCTGGGAAGACCGATTTCTCCACCGCTTTCTCCAGTGCGTCGTTCTATACCTATCCGGAAACCTGGTCCTACGGTTCGGCTACCGAGCCCTACCTTAAGCTCATCGTTCCCTGGAAACTTTCCCGGAGCACGTCCGGAATTGTCCAGGAATCACAGAAGGAGTATTACTATAAGGTGATGCTCCCCACCAACGCCTTCGAGAGCAACAACTGGTATCACCTGATTCTGGATGTTACCCAGCTGGGAGGCGATGCAGACGACGAGGCGGTGAACGTTCCCTGCGGCTATCAGGTCCTTGACTGGAGGACCGGCAGCGAGATTTCTTCCACGATGTCTCCCGGTTACTATCTGGACGTGAATGTCCCGGACCCTGAAGACATCAAGTTCTACGGCAACACGTTGGATATCCCTTATTTCGCCAGCGGCACAGTTGCCATCCGCAGCAAAAAGTTGGAATATGAGAATTTCAGTACCGGTGCGCATGTGACCGATGATAACACCTCAACTGTTGCCAAAGCCTCTGACGGCGATTATATCCACATCAGCAATACCCTGCACTACGATTTCACGACGGACAACTATGATGTGTCACCTTTCACATACACAATCGTCCTGCAGCTTGCTAACGATAACGTCGGGCAGTATGACAAAACTCTGAAGGTTACGCAGTATCCGCCGCTATATATTACCAGTACCGATACTCAAAACAATACGAACAACCAGCCCAACGTGTATGTCAACGCCACTTCCTCAACATCCGGCAACGTCAGGTGTTGGGATAACGTCACCTCAACGACCGGCACAATTGGTGCGACGCATTACGAACATTATTTGGGCTCGGTCGGTGCCAATACAACATCTGTCCCTGCAAATCCCACTGGAAACAACCAGAACCCGAATATCTATTCGGTTACCACGACAATCCTTAAGTTCACCCCCTTGGCGAACGGCGTGGAATTCCCCACTGTGCTTGGAGATCCCCGCGCTCCTGAAACCAATGAATTCAGCGGCGTGCTCATAGGAAACATATCCGGCGATGATTGCACCAATTACCATCCCACGGCTGAGAATACACAGAACGTGATTTCGCCCAAATTCATCTCTGCTTCGTCCTATGGTAAGACTTATGCTGTCTCCTACGAGGGTGCAAGGAAGAGATGTGCCGCCTATCAGGAGTATGGATATCCAGCCGGTCGCTGGCGCCTTCCCACCCAGGCGGAAATCCTTTTCCTCCAGAAATTGAACTCGGACAGTAAGATTCCTTCACTTTTCGGTCCCACTACCACAAACGGCTATTGGGCTGCAGGTAATCTTCTTTATCTCAAGGGTTCTTCCAATGAGGATCTTTTCGTAGATATGAGCGGTGCCACCAACAATACCAGTGGTGAGGCTGTTCGAACGAATCTGGGCGGTACCAACTATCAAGGTTTTATCCGCTGCGTATATGACACCTGGTATTGGGGTGAGGAACATTCCACCTATACAAACTCCAGATGGCTTGGATACAAGACCAGTCTCACTGATGATTTAAACCAGATATGAAAAAGATTTACGCCATATTTTCAGTCTTGATTGTGCTCGCTTCCGTATCCTGCACTCGGGAGGAGCCGCTGGGCATAGGCGCGCTTGAAAAAGAAGGTGCAACCGTCCCCGTCATTCTCTCTTTCCAGGAGCCTTTGAGCCTTCAGGCCAGTACCAAGGCTGAGCCGGGGATGGAGATGGGTGTAGATCCTGCCATCAGCAGCATCCACGTTGCTATTTTCGGTACGGACCGCTACCTGAAAGACTATGTGAGCGCCTATCCTTGCGACGCGCAGGGGAATCCTCTCTCCACAGGATTTGCTTCGCAGAATGCGACATCTGCCTACTTCCTTGCCCGCCTTCCCATTTCATCCAAGGAGCGTGTGCTGCATATCATCGCAAATGGCCCGTCCTCGCTGCCCTTCAATGCCTACGAGAACGACATAATGCAGAATATGACTGTTACCGACGGTAACGGTGCTTACTGGCAGCGCGTCATTATGCCCGCCGGTATCCAGATTGTTGAAACTGACGGAAACGCCGAGCAGACTCCAGATGGAGAGTATATACCAACTCCCGAGACCGTAGCGGCCCTGAGCAACCTCACCCTTATCCGAAACTTCGCCAGAGTCACAGTCACCGAAGAGGCGGATAACTTCGAGATTGTCTCCTATACCCTGTGCAATATGCCTCGCAGCGGCGCCATCGCTATGTACAGCACCAACCACGGCGACTGGGTCCCCGGCTACACCGATCCTTCCATTACGCTGTCCAATCACCTTTACAGCTACGACAGCAAGACCTACCTCGGTTTCCCCGCCAATCCAGACATTGATACCAATGTCCCCACTACGGAGGATGCATTCAACGCCCCCGGCGTGTCTTTTGCTCCGGGAGATCCTATATATGTATATGAGAGGGCCGTCACCACGGAAAATCCTCCTTTCATCCTGATGGCTGCCCGTTATGTTGCAACCGGCGCCCCCACCTCCACAACGCCTATACGCTACTATCGTCTGGACCTCGCGCTTGAGAGCGGCTATTTCCCTATATACAGGAATTTCACATATGCCATCAAAATCTCTGGTGTATCGGTAGAGGGATATGAAAATATCGCCGATGCAGCCGGCCACAACAGTGGTAGCAACTTCTCCGTGTCCCTGGACACCCGCACCCTGCCCGATGTTTCCAACGGTATTGTCCGTCTGCATGTAGAGCGTCCCAACTTCGACTGGGTGTACAATGCAGACACCCAGAAGTTCTGGTACACGTTTGTGATAAATGCTACCGACGCAAAGATCAACGGGGACGTTACGGTTACCGAGAAGGAAGGCAATGCCATAAAGACCCTTACGGTTGACGGCAGCGACGCTGCTACCGGCGAACGTTATGTGAACTACACGCTCAATGAGCCCAACGGTACGTCCACTCTCTCTTCCACCCTTCAGCTTGTTGGAGAGTACAACGACGGTTCAGACACCTACAGGCTTGTCCGTATGGTCACGATCCGTGTGTTCAACGCTAAGGAAATCCATCCCACCCTCTCGCCTGCGACGGTTGCGGACCAGGAGGGACAGCTCACGACCTTGAGCATCCCTCTGCCCTGGGACCTTCAGGCCTCGATGTTCCCTATGGAAATCCTCATCGAAGACAGCAAAAAGGCGCTTAACCCCGCATCTGGTGAGAATATGCCTGTTAAGACCACGGGTATCGAGAATCTTGACGAGCCCTTCAAGTCTCTTTCTGGAGACGGCACGTCTTCATACTGCTTTGTCCGCACCCTGAACTGGTCGGAATATCAGAGACTGAAGAATAATGCCGAGCTTTCAGGCAGTGACGACATTATCCTTACCTGTGATTTCGAGACCACCAAGGCCTTCTCCTCTTCTACGGTTTACGTATATAATAAATATTTCCAGACAAACTCTTCCGGTGTGACCACGGCCCAGACGACCCTGACCGGTGATGCGAACAACAACATCACGCCTAACCGTCAGAGTGTTTCCGGCACCTCGGCAACCGTGCATGTGAAATCTGCAGGAAACTGGGTGCTGAACATCACAATGGCCAATGGCGGCGTGGCTTCGGGTGCATCCCTCAGCCCTTCAAGCGGCAGCGCTACAACCGGACAGGATGTCACAGTCACCCTGCCTGAGAACGTGACGGAGAATGCCATACGTTATCTGGTCACTCTGACGAACACTTCGTCCAACCTTGTCCGCACGGCCTACATCACCCAGGATGGTATTATGATGAGCCTGACCTCGGCCGTCAGCACGGTTGACAACGGATCCAATGCGGTGACTGTCACCGTTGAATCAGGCACCAGCTACGTGCTTGAGGTTATCGATCCCAACGGCAATATTATCTCCACATCCGCTGAGCAACCGGCAACCACCGCCCCTACGAATCACGATGTGATTATCCCGCAGAACGAGACAATCCGCGAACGTAAGTTCACGGTACGTGCACGCAATACTCTCAGCACTGTCTGGGAAGACATCATCATCACCCAGGAGCCCGGCGTGGCTGCACTCAATGTCATCGACAGTGAGATCCGTATGGCGGAGACATCGACGACCATAAACGTCGTCTCCAGCTTCGCCACCGTGCTCAAGGCTTACGTCCAGGGTAATGACACGCCCGTTTACACGTCGAATATCAGTGCAACGACCGGCACTGACGTAACAATCACCGGTATCCCTGTCAACAACACCGGTGTCGACCGCCACATCATCGTGAATCTGTGCGATGCTTCTACCGGAGCAGTCCTTACTTCCAAGACGCTCACGCAGATGGGTGCTCCGTCCATCAAGCTCACCACTTCCGACGGCAACATTGGCAACACCGCCACTTCGGCAACCCTCAATGTGGATTCCGAGGCGGCGTGGACGCTGACTCTGAGCGGAGGTCTCAGCGGCGCCAGCCTGTCCACGGCAAGCGGCTCCGCCGGCACGACCAACGCGGTTACCCTCACTGTCCCTGTGAACAACACGCTCCAGGAACAGACCTACACCGTCACAGGTAACAACGGTTCTCACAGCAGCACCGTAACCGTCACCCAGGCGGCAGGAGTTGCATCGCTCACCCAGATGGACAGCGAAATTATGATGATGGAATCCACCGCTCAAGTGAGCGTTACCACCAGCTTCGCAACTACGTTGAAGGTGTTCAATGATGCTACAAATGATGAGGTGTATTCTGAAGCCATTGCCTCTACCGGTTCCGTCGCCTCCACTAAGACAGTCACGGTCGGTTCGCACACCGGTTCCGCCATTACCTACAGAGTACAGCTCTACAACAGTGATGGTGATCCTGTCGGCAACAGCATTACATTCATCCAAAAGCCGACGATACGCATAACAGCTGCTGCGACATCCGTCAAGGGTAATGAAAACACCACTGTGAATGTCATTTCCGATGTAGATTGGGAACTTACCAGCCCGAATGGTGCAACGTTCGGTTCTTATAGCGGTGTTCCTACTGCCAGTGCAGTTGCAGTCACGGTCAATATGCCAGTCAACTACACCACCTCTGACGTGAACTTCACCGTCATCGCACGGGGCACAGTTGATACGTCCCTCAGTGGTTCGGTTGTGATTACCCATCGCAAAGCTACGGTCAATAACGGATCGGTGACCTTTGATACCGGAAATGGGACAACAGGCCAATTTATGACCAGTACAAGCGCAACAAGCGGTAATGTGACGGCCACATTCAGTGCTATTGATCAATATGCTTCCGATAGTTGGTTCAATTCCCGGGACTACACCCAACTCAACCGGACAGGTGTTACACTCACCATCAATACGGCATCTGTACCCAATCGCAAAGCCCTTACCGGCTTGTCGCTGACATTCTCCGGCAACAATTACACTTCCACAAGCGTGACTGTCCAGGGAACTACGGCAAGCACCACCAGTACTACAGCTACAAGTTGGACTGGAGAGGATACTGCCAACGAAACCGTGTTCGCATTGTCCAGAAACAGCAATAGCCTGCGAGTGACCGGATTCACCGTGTCCTACCAATATTACTCCTGGGAATAGTCTCAGACCATTCCAAGTAGTACTGACTCTGCTAAAAGAAAAACGGCTGCCCGCAGAAGGCAGCCGTTTTTCGTTGCAAAAAGTTATGTAAATAGAGTTATTATTGTTAGATTTGCAGTAAATATTGGGTAAAACACTAAAAACTATAATCTAATTATGAAAACTGAAGCAATAATGGCGAAACTCCAGGCCAAGTATCCTCTGGAGAAAGAGTATCTGCAGGCAGTGCAGGAGGTTCTCGAGTCCATCGAGGATGTCTATAACCAGCACCCCGAATTCGAGGCTGCGAAGATAGTCGAGAGGATAGTCGAGCCCGACCGCGTATTCACCTTCCGCGTCACCTGGATCGACGACGCAGGCCAGGTCCAGACCAACACCGGCTACCGCATCCAGTTCAACAGCGCCATAGGCCCCTACAAGGGCGGCCTCCGCTTCCACAGGGCAGTGACCCCTTCGATGCTCAAGTTCCTCGGCTTCGAGCAGACCTTCAAGAATGCCCTCACCACCCTCCCTATGGGCGGTGCCAAGGGCGGCAGCGACTTTGACCCCGTGGGCAAGAGCGACGCCGAGATAATGCGCTTCTGCCAGGCCTTTATGCTCGAGCTGTGGCAGTGCATAGGCCCCGACCAGGATATCCCTGCAGGCGACGTGGGCGTAGGCGGCCGCGAAATCGGCTTCCTCTATGGAATGTACAAGAAGCTCGCACGCGAATATAACACCGGCGTCCTCACCGGTAAGGGCGGCACCTGGGGAGGCTCCATCCTCCGTCCTGAAGCCACCGGCTTCGGCGCCCTGTACTTCACCCAGCACCTGCTGGACAAGGCCGGCAAGTCCATCGAAGGCAAGAAGGTAGCCCTCTCGGGCTTTGGCAACGTAGCCTGGGGCGCAGCCACCAAGGCCACCCAGCTGGGCGCCAAGGTCGTCGCCATATCCGGCCCCGACGGAGTCTGCCACATCCCCGACGGCATTACCAAGGAAATGATTGACTATATGCTGGTTATGCGTGCCTCCAACCGCAATATGGTTGAGGATATGGCCACCAAGTTCCCCGGCAAGGCCATCTTCACGCCCGGCAAGAAAGCCTGGAGCATCCCCTGCGACATAGCCCTCCCTTGCGCCTTCCAGAACGAGCTCAGCGAGGACGATGCGAAGGAACTCAAGGCCAACGGCTGCTGGTGCTGCTGCGAGGTCAGCAATATGGGCTGCCAGCCCGGTGCCATCCACTTCTTCCAGTCGAACGGCGTGCTCTTCGCTCCCGGAAAGGCCGTGAATGCCGGAGGCGTTGCCACTTCCGGCCTCGAGATGACGCAGAATGCCCAGCACCTGAGCTGGACCGCACAGGAGGTGGACGACCGCCTGCACCAGATAATGCAGAGCATCCACGAGCAGTGCGTAAAGTACGGAACCCGTGCCGACGGAAGCGTCGACTACGTGAAGGGTGCCAACATCGCAGGCTTTATGAAGGTTGCTCACGCAATGTTGGAGCAGGGGATAATTTAATTATTGGAAATAATTAGTATCTTTGTGC
>JAEEGL012026236.1_pt1 | contig 19454 bp, 6 predicted proteins | sample 9134231 | NCBI WGS metagenome assembly JAEEGL01 (sample SAMN16246548, study PRJNA631951) | gut metagenome | biome: gut microbiome; feature: rumen; material: fiber-attached | host: Bos | place: Iran: Karaj | collected 2018-10
TAGTGACAAAAAGGTGTTACCATTCATATCTTCGGAATCATTTACCGGATATGATATTGCCGGTAATGGTTTTTCACATACTACAAATAAAAACTACTATCAAAGCGACGGCATTAATTACTATAAATACGGTGCAATTACTGAAGAAGCTTACTATACTATATATTCAAATAGCAATGGTAACAGAACAATAACCAAAATTGCAGAAGGAAATAATACTTTCAATGTATTTGGTGGAACGGCTACAAGATCGGTTATAACAATAAACAATTCAGATGGATTGAGAGCAGAAGAAACTTTGACAAATTTCACAGATTCAATAAACGGAATAAATCATGGAGATGCAACTATAAGGTACACTTATAACTTTGCCGAAACATTGACAGACACAATAGTAACTGATGATAGAGATGGTTTGGCAGTTGAAAATAAAATTAAAACAAACAAAATAGTTATAGAAACAGATGATGAAAAGTTTACCATGGAAAGTTGGATAGATAGACTGACAGGTGAAGAAAGATATAATAAAACTTTTTCTACCGAAGCAAGCGGAGATACGACAACTGCTGAAATGTTTGTTACTTACTCATCAAATATACCAACCAGTATAGGTACGGAAGATAATAAAGGAACTCTCTATATGAGACAAGTTACAAACACCTCACAAGTTCATAAGAGAGGCAAAGAAAATCCAGAAAAGGCAACAACAACAAAAAATACTTATTATTATTTTAAACCAAACAATGCATCAAATTCTTATTTAGCTGCTTTTAGGCTAACAAAGAATGGTAAAGCAGATACTATAGTTAGGTTTGATTCTAATGGAGATATTACAACTGATAGTTTACATTATAAGGTTATCAGAACACAAGAGCTTGATGATGGTAAAGGTAATACTTATGAACAGACTTCAATTGAATATATAGATTGGATGACAGGAGATGTCCTTTGGAATGTAGAAGATACTGACGATTATTCGGAAATGGAAAGGTTTGAAGAGTACGAAAGATCTTTCTATACAATGATAGATGGTGAAGGCTTTAAGCAAGATGGTCATATGCTTAGTGATAGTGATGGCTTTAATGGTACTTATGATTTAGGACTCCTTAATACTGTATTCCATAATAATGGTACAACGGCAGCAAATTATTTTGATACGGGAAGAACCTTAACTTTTGTTAGATCTATGAGTGGTACAGGTAATTCCGAATATGGCGTTTTTGAATTCACGTTTTATAACTCAGATGGTTCAACAACTGTATCCGGATATAAATTGTCTAGTTATGGAATGAGTTCAACGGCTGCCAATACTGATACGGAATTATATTCGTGGACAAGAAATTCTCTAAATTATATTACTACCACAGGGACTATGGTAAATCTTGAAAAATTTGGAATGACTTATGATATTGCAACGCATTCATACAAGAGTGTTACTAAAGATGGAGATACAAATAAGACAGAATATAGAGTTTATGATAATTTTGATGTTAAGGAAGGTTTGTGGACAGGTTATGGTGTTGATGCAAACGGAAAGAGAATGGGGAATGTTACTTGTTCATTAGATTTAAGTACAAGTTTTTGGACGGGAGATATAACCGGTGCAACAGAAACTTTTGTTACTTATCATGATGATTATTCTTCAGTACAGACATTTGTTGAATTTAAAATAAATTCTTCAGCAAACGGAGAATTAACAAAGAGATTTGTTACTGATGCTAGTGGTAAGACCGTTAAATATCATGGGGATGGAAGGGAATATAATTGGTGGGATTACAATAAAGGTTATGTATATGGAGCGATTGCTGTTGCAGCTGTAGCAGTAGCAACCGTATTTACGGCCGGAGCCGCTGCTGTAGGTTTTGGAGCAGGTATTGGTGCAATATTTACAGCAGGTTTATCTGCTGTAGGAGGGGTAGCAGCATTAACAATTGCTGCAATTTCTACGGCTATGGTTGTTATTCCTTCCGCTCAAGCTGCTTGGGAAGCTATTGATATGGGACAAAACGCTGCTTTCCAAATAGGAATATGTATTGTGGCACTTGCTATGATGCCTGTAAATTTATTGACCGGTGGAGCCGGAACTTCAACCATGATGGAAGGTGTCAAAGCAATATTTAATGAAAATGCAAAAAGAGCTGCAATAAGAATAGCTGCTTCTATGGCAACAGGTTTTGTCGTAGGTGGAGTTGTCGGAGGAATAAAACACGATTCTGACGGTTGGGATTGGGATTGGAGTTGGAGTGGTGCTGTGGCAGGTACGTTTACGGGATTGAATTTAGGTTTATCTTGGGCTGCAGCCGGTGCCGGTGCAACAAAACTGGGACTTGATTTAATACCTAAGGCTATTTGGGGAGAAGGAAAGTTGTATAACAAAGGATTCAAATTACTGGGAAGAGTTGTAGATTTCAGTGTTACGGTAAATGTGTCTAACAGTTTGGTTGACAGTTGGAACAATGGAGATATGGCTGGAATAGTAGGTTCAACATCCGTTTTATTATCCTTAAATCTTATCAATCCTTTGATGAATATTGGTGCTGAAGCTCAAAAAGCACGACAGGAAGCTGAGAGAGCAGCACTTGGTATGGAGGAACCTAAGTTTTCAAAGACACAACCATTAAGAGATACCCTTGGACCATTAGCGGGATACAATAGAAACACCGGACGATACCTTGACGGAAAAGTTCTTTTGCAAACATATGGTTCAGGTGTACTTGGTGGAGCTACAGGGTATGGTCTTGTGTCTTTAACAAACGCTACAGGATTAACAGATAATATAAATCCTTGGATCGGTAGTGGTCTTGGTTTCCTTGGTGGTGTCGGTGTAAGTAACAGTATACTGTTAGGTCAATATTCAAAATCTACAATAACTGGATTAATTAAGAACTTAAGTCCTGTATCATTATATAACCGTTCGTTCGAGATGATAAATAGGATAAATGTATTTAATTTAAGATTTAGTTATGGCGGTGCAGGTGTATTAACGATTTTAAACGGTGCGGGTCATTTATTCGGAAAAGAAGGTAATTTCTCGTTAACATCCAATAGAGACTCTAATGGACGACTTATTTCTTCCGATAATATAACATTATTTGACAGAATAGATTCTTTATCCGGATTGAATTTCTTCTACAATGCAGAGCAATTGGCTAACAGTTCTGCCGGATTCTTATACTCTACGGATCAAACTGCAAAATCCGGTAAACAGTTTACGCAACAAATAACAACTCCTCAGATGTGGGTGTTTAGTCTTGCTACAGGTGGATTATCACCGGTATTTGGACCGGTGTTGCAAAATACACCTATAGTTGGAACTGTAATGCAATATCTAAATAGAGTAGGTGATTTAATAAATAGTGAAACATTCCAAACATTGTACGAAGAAGGATTTAAGGAACAAGTTATAGGAAATGCAGGTAAAATGTTGGGTATTCCCGATCAAGTAATGGAAATTGTTCAGGAATTGTTTGATGGTAGTGGAACTTTATCTCCGGAAGCATTTAATTTCTTGCAATCTTCAAACGTAGATATAGAAACATTTAACAGTGTAATTAGAAATATACAAAGCGCATCTCAAGAATATGGTACTGATTTAAGGTTTGTTGCCACTGTTGCAAGAGAGCTATCCAGATTGAATGTCAATGCTTCTCAAATTAACAGTGCTGTTCAACAAAATAATCTTGGAGATGTTCAAGCGCAAGGTGCATTCCACTTTGGAATGAATACTACGCAAGTTGCAAATGCCGTTACTACCGAGTTGGCAGTACAACTTGCAGGACAAAATGGTTTTTCAGGAACAGGTATAGAAGATACGAGAAGTCTGGTTCTACAAAGAATGAATTCTGCAACAGGCGGTTTCCAGAATACGAAATTAACTCCGGAAAGAGCACTAAATTTAGCTTATGCAACAGCAGTTGCCGCAAATCTTGGAGTAGTAGATGCAGATAACGTAACCAGTATTGATTTCAATAATATGGCAAAGGGTATTCTTTCTACAAATTTAGGTGAGCAGGCATCAGCTGAACAGGCAAGTGATGCAGAAGCTGCAGCAATCAATATCAGAACGACAAATGAAAGATTAGCCGTAGTTGCAAATCTTGCCGATGGAGTTACCGGTATAAGAAGAGGTTTTGCCGATATTTTCTCTGGCAAAACAACAAGGGCTACACCTTTGATGCAAACATTTACAAATGCCTTAGGAGCACAGGCAGTAGCTGTAACTAATTTTAATGCGACAAACACACAAGGTATAAATCCAACTCAACAACTTTTTGCATTAAATAATTTTGCTCAACATTTAACTCATAATATAAGAGGTTCACAAGCAAGAGTAATATCGGACAATTTATTCCAAAATGAAACTTTAATTGAAAATAAGATTGATGAGGATTATGCTAAAAATATCGCAAGAGAGCTTGAACAAACTGAGAATTTATCTGCTGCACAACAATATTTACTAGATTTAGCAAATTTAACAAGAACTGGTACATTGTCGGCTCTAGATTTCAGACTTATAACAAATACTAACTCCGAGCAGTACTATTTACAAACCACAGCTGCCCAAAGGGCAAGATTGAACAAATACAGAAACGGGTATATAGAGGCTGCTAGACAAGATCTTGTAAATCAAGCAGAGCAAGCTTTAGAAATTATAGATAATGACTTTAGAAACGATGTTACTTCTTCCAATAGATTTGGTGCATATATGCAAAATCTGTTAAGTAATATTACAGGGAGCAACTCTTTCTTTGATAATGCTACAAGAAGTCAGTTAAGAACAGATATGAGAACTGTTTTACTTGAAAATAATCGTGCTTTGAATTTAGGCAATAATAATTTCTTAATGACTATGTTCTCGGATAATTTCTCTTACTTTGGAATGTCCGGTTCTCAATTAATGTATTCGGCACAGTCTATTAATTCTGACAATATAAACAAACGTTTGCAAGCAGACAATATAAGTGGTGAAACTTTAGATAATTATGAAAGAAGGACAAATACACAGGTATTAAATATATTTGCAGATACCGGTTTTATAGGTGCCAATGGTACGTATGCAACCAGAGAGGCAGCTTTAGCAGCATTACAACAAAATTCACAAGAGGTATTTAATAAATTTAATACATATATCGGAAATTCAACGAATATATTTTTCACGAACGGTTTAACCGATATATATAATAACGATAGATTGTTAGATTTATTGGTTGCTAATACAAACTTTGATCACAGTAATACTCAATTGGCAGAACAAATAAAAGAAGAGTACAGGAAGACATTGGAAAATATATCCGGAATAATGAATGATGCTTCTCAATCGGCAGAAAATAAACAAGCTGCCCAAGAAAGATTTAATCAATTGTTATCGGATTTAGGTATACATCAATACAATAATTCTGTATCCATAGATAAATTAATTTCGCAAATACAAGAAGATTATGAATTGGTATCTCTTGCAAGACTTGCTGTGGATATAACAAGTGGTAATTTTGATGTATATAATAACGATAGATTGTTAGATTTATTGGTTGCTAATACAAACTTTGATCATAGTAATACTCAATTGACAGAACAAATAAGAGAAGAGTACAGGAAGACATTGGAAAATATATCCGGAATAATGAATGATGCTTCTCAATCGGCAGAAAATAAACAAGCTGCCCAAGAAAGATTTAATCAATTGTTATCGGATTTAGGTGTGTCTTATCAAATCGGAGATGCAAGATTTGCCTACAACGAAGTAAGAAGAGTTTTGGAACAGAGATTAAGAGATAGAGCTATAAGAGATATAAAGAACGAAAAAGTTGAAGGTAATAGTAAACAAATAGATGCAATGATTGACACCATTAAAGGATATTCTTTCGAGCAACTTATGTCTTTTGTGTTCAATCAAAACCAATATAAACAGGAAGTTCAGGCAACGAAAAACTTCTTGCAGACAATGGCAGCACAGATGAATGCTTTGAATAATAAACAGAATAGAACTCAGCAAGAACAGTTTGTACTTGATAATATGAACATATTGTTTGGGGCAAAAGGAATATTTAGTTTAATTAATGATGCCAAATATGGTATAGATTTAGATTTTACCTCAAAGGTTAATACCGACGCAAAAGAGATGATAAAGACTTTGTTCCAAAATTTCTCGCAACAATATTGGGGACAATTTGATTCTGCTATAATAGGTTTTGCGAATAAATACGGTATAAAAAATACGAAAGCCTTAAGAGAATACATTAATTCTAATGGTATTACGGCAGCCCAAGAACTTAAAGCACAAATGATAATAAATGCTTTTGGTGAAGGTAAAACTGATGCCAAGTTGACATTCGCCGAAAGATTAGCCTTAGATTTGAAGATGAGTGAAATAGCTTATGGTGTACTTAATTTGAGGAGTGATTCTGTAAAAGGAATTACGATAAATTATGGTGTATCAAATATCAACACAGCATATGAAATCGGAACAAAATATGAAAGATATGAATATGAATATTATGAAGAAGGAGAACATAAAGGAGAATATATATATGATGAAAATGGAAATATTAAAATTAAAAACACTTCGGAAATAGATATAAGCTTATCTGATTTTGGTTATGGAATTCTTGGTGCAAATTTTGCTGAAGGAACAAATACCACAAATCAGGTATTGATGTTATGTGAAAATTTATTAGGTAGAGTATCGGCATTGTCCGCAGGTGGTGGAAAGTCCCATGTTTATGCTTGGACAACAGATCAGTATTTCAGTGTAAATATGGGTTCCGGAAATATAGCTGAAATTCTCGGTGCAAAATCTACTGATGCGGCTCAGTTATCGGCAAAAGGTGAGAAAGTAAAAGAAGATGATGATATGAAATTTATATGGACCATGATGGAAATAGAAGCTGTTAACGGTGAAGCAAAATACCAAGAAGGAAATAAGACGAATGATTATAGTGAATTGGAAAATGCTTATACTCAAGCATTGGGAGACTATAAAGGAAGAGTTATTACTTACTCGTTAGGTCAAAGAGGTTTCGTAGAATTGCAGGCGAGAGTTGGTAGTAACGGAAAGAGTTTAGACACGGCACTTAACAATGTAACATTAAGAGTTGCTGATGAGGCTGATGTTGCGGCATTGAGTAGAACCGCATTTATTTTAGGTTCCGGCAATAATACGGTAGATATAACTCTTGCTGATAAAATTGTTAAAGATTTGGCAACAATTCAATCAATACAAATAAATGGAAAGAATATAGAAGCAAATGTAAAAGCACAATCAATAAGTGAATTGGCACCAAATCAATTTACAATTATAAACGGCTCTGTTGTTTGCAGTAAAGAAGTAGAAGCAGCAATATTAGGTAAATTTGGTGGTAATAAAACAGAGTTGAAATCTATCAGCAATGCATCTGAACTCAGTAATATAATGAGAGCTATGTATGCAATGCAAGCTAGAAAGATGAATATAGAATCTGTAGCCTTTATAGATGGTCAACCGGCATCAATTGAAGCAGGAAGCCAACAAAACAATACAACGGATCAAAGTTCATCTTACAATGTTGCATTAGTTCAGTTGGAAATAGAAAGATTACAGAGTTTGGGTGTATCGGCTGCCGATATATTGAATAAGTATAAGTTAGATGTACATAATGTAAAAGAATCCGTAAGCTCCGGTGAATCTACAATATCACAAATATTCAGTAGGAACCAGAGTACAACATTGAATTGTGGTGGTTCTGCAACACTTGACGTTGCAAGAGAAGTTGCGCAAACTATTTTCGGTGGAAGAGCAATAGATATAGAAGCTTCTTCTATAAACAAAGTAATAGGTCAATATAATAATGGTCCAGATCCAAGATTTGTTGTTAATAGTATTAGAGATGCATCACAAACTAATACGGCAAGAGATCAAATTATAGATATAGGTGTGGATACAGCGGTACAATTCTTACAAAATGCAGCCAATAGAAGCAAAAATAATAATGCTAGTGATGAATCGGGCTTAAAGAGAGACAAGGCCGGAGATTATGTAGGTTTGTTATTCGGTTCTATGGATATGTCTTATAATGCGGAAGTAATGATTAGAGCTTTAGGCAGATTATCAAATATGGATGCAGATGCTTTTTATACTCAAGTAACCAATGCTACAAAAGGTTTTACATTGACTCAAGTTTTAGATTATATTTCTAAAACACATCCTGAACTTAAAGGTTATACAGGTCTTATACAGATAATAGATGCTGACATTGCAGGTAACCATTCAGATAGTGTTGGAGATATGGCCAAGACAAAAGGACAACTTACCTTCAGTAACGAAAGCGGATTGAGAGGTGTAAACTTCAAGAGTATAGATATGGTTATTTTAGATGCACATAACTTCCCAAGTAGTGAATTGTTGCAGGCAATAGGAAGAGCCGGTAGAAACGGTAAAGAATGGGGTAAGGATATGGCCAGTGTAACCGTTTACATGGATGAAGGTTCAATATCCTCGATGTTACAAGAAATGAAACTTGCAGATGAATATTTACAAACACAGGGAAGAAGTTTGTTTAAAGCTACTCAGGTAACAGGTAATACCGGCAGATCATATAGCGATATTATAAGAGGAGACATTACAGATATCAGTTCAATAGATACGACAGATTTATTAGAAGTAGTATCAACATATAAATCTATGCAACTGAAATCTGAATCAATATTGTTTAAAGCAAGACAAGAAGCAATGTATATCTTAGCAAAAGAACCGTTGGCCGAGATGGCAAGAAGAGCAAGAAATCAAGATAATCTTGAAGATGCAAAATTTTTGGAAGCATTATATTATCAAGCTATACACAACGATGAGAGTAACTTATTCGGAGAAGATACCTCTGACGGTAGAATGTCAGATCCTATGAGACAAATGGAAGAAACTTTTGCTCAAGTATTACAGACGGCAGAACTCTACTTGAGCCAAGCACAACAACATAAATTTGCGGATCCTTCCATTAATTTGGAATTCCAAAACAGGATAATCGATATACAAAATATGAGACAAGATGGACAATTCCAAAGATTGGTTGATGCACAAGCAGGAGAAGCAAATCCGTATTTCGAAAGTACTTTTGCACAAGCAAGCAGAGAAGTAAGTTTTGAAAGAGGTATGAGTCCTGCAGAGGATATTGCAAAAACATTAATAAAATTAAGTAAAGATTTGTTGCCGACCAAGTCTAATAGTCGAGCAGTAACGTCCTCAATAACCGTAGATCAGGCAATAACAACGGAAAATCTCACACCGGAACAAAGAACTCAGGCACAACAGTATGTAAGAACATTGAATTCTGACCCGGCAATGACCTTTGTAAATGCACAAGGTCAAAGAGTTTTGACAGAGAAAGGTAAACTTTATGCTAACTTGGCAAACAAGATGTTAATGCCTGGAAAAGATTGGGAGAAATTTATAAATTGGTTATTCGGATTGTTGGGAGTAGATTTAAGTAATGGTAGTTTTATGGATCTTAGTGACGGAGAAAAAGCAAGTAAATTAGCGGATTTAACTTCCGGTTTGTGGAACAAAAATATAAAGAATCCGAAAGCATTTGAATTAATCTTAAATTCTTACCCGAATATAAATACCGATAATATGACTGTTGATAATCTACAAAGAGTAGTTAATTCAAGTTATGAACAAGGATTGGTACAGTATGCTTTACAAAATGGATATAGTTTACCGCCTTCACAGACCGTTGAATTGGCTAAATTGGGCTTATGGAAAGATATAGCTTATTCCAAAGCCGTAGTAGCAAATTATGATTCAATAAAGAATAGTTTCGATACTGCTCAACAAAGACAAATGATAATGAATCAAAATTTAAGAGGCAAAAACCTTGCAACATTAGGTCTTGCATTTGACGTATTGAAAAATTTTGTAGGCTTAGGTGTAAAGAAAAATCTCAAGAATTTGAATAATATTGTAAAACCTACACTTGAAGAAATTGTACAAGAAACACCGGAAGAAATTAAAGTAAGAATGGCGCAAGCCGGAATACCTATAACAGCAAGAACCGAAACTGCGATAGCAAATATGTTGGCATACTTAAAAAGTTTAAGTGATAAAGAAGCGAAAGTTGTAGGAAAAGAATTGAAGTTGAGTGATATAAACAGATTTGCTGATATGCCGGCATTAATATATGATTTGGCAGAAAATGGAATAATAAGCTTGAGTGATAAAGAAAGATATGTCCTTGAAAGGTTGGTTGCTAAAAATAGTAGAACCGGAAGAGTAAGTACTATTAATAATGGTGATGTTACAATCGGTGATATAAGAAAGTTGATGGAACAAACAAGAGGAACGGAAGAAAGACCGATAGATTTAACATTACCTACGGATGAAGAAATATTGGAGATAGTATTTAGAATGTTGTATCCTTCAAAAGATACAAAAGAATTGGTTGACAGATATAACTATGTAATGGATAATATGGAATTTGATGTAATTGACGATATGAAATTATCAGTGATAGCAAATGGTGATAATTTCATCGTTGATAAGGACGGTAAAGTATATTCGACGGATAAAGGGTATGAAGAAGAATACGAGAGATTGTTAAAAGCAACGACTTATGATGAATTAATGGCATTTGAGGAAATAGGAGATAAAGGCAGTGTAATAGATTTGTCACAAAGAGGAATAGATTACGGAACAGTAAGAAAGAATTATGAAATGTTAGTAACAACATTAGAGAGAAATGGAATGAGCGAAGAGCAGGCACGAAAGTTGGCGGGAACATTTACATTGGAAGAACTGAACGATGATGCTGTAAGAATGCAATTAAAGCCTATGATAGAGAAAGGATTAATAAAAGTGGTTAATGTGACAGACAGGGAAGGTGTATACAAACAAGTAAGAAACATAACGCCGCAACAGTTAAGAGAAAGCGGATTGACGAAAGTAGAAGCAGTATTCGAAGCTGCCGGCTTGGATATGGAGAGTGTAAGAACGAACAACGAAAAAGTATTTAGTTGGTTAAGTGATTCTAAGATATTGGAAGAATTGGATGGAGCAATAAGCTTTGATATAGGATTAACATTAGGTCAATTAAGTGATGGTAATAAAGTAACAGAGACGATGAAAGTAACGGCAGATGAATACATAAGAAGCAAATATATGGAGAAGAGTTATGCTGAAATAATAAAAGAGGTAGGAGAAGAGAATATTGATAAATTTGCATCGGCAATGGAAATAGATGCATTAGTAGGTAATAAAGATGCATTAGAACAAGCAGCAGGAGAAGCATTAAAAGGAAGAGATATTAGCATAAAGGAACATAACGAAATAGTAGCAAGAGTAATGGGAGATGTGAAGATAAAAGACTTGTCTAATACCGACTATATTAAAGGAGTAGCGACATTAATGAGTAGCGGAGTAATTACAGCGGAAGACATAATGAAAGGGAAACCGATAGGAGAAATAATAAAAGGAGAAAAGATAGGAGACGTAAGGAAAGCGTTGGGGACAGAGTACGATACAGTGATGAAAGCACTTGGATTAGAGAATATAGTAGAGAATGTAAAGAAGTTGGAAGAGAAATATACGAGCGATGTAGAAAGGGCGGTAATAAGCGAGATGGGTATATCGAATTTAGTAAATATAGAATCGTTAATTAAGGATGAGAGTGATATGAAGACAAGAGTAACAAAATTTGGAGATACTTTGACGATGAACACGGCACAAGAGATAGCGGCAAGAGAAGGATTGAGTGTAGTCGGAATAGTTAACGAATTATTTAAAGGAGATCATTTATACGGATATGCAATATATGATGATATCTCTAAAGAATTAGCAAAACAGGGAATTGATACCAAGGATATAGCGATAAAGACAATAATAGACAATTCTAATATAGTAGAAGAGGTAAAATTCCTGAAAAATAATCTTAATATGGATTCCGCAAAGATAACGGAAATAATAAGAAAAACAAGCGGAACAGAGACTATTACGAATGCAATAAAAGGAATGACGTTGAATGAGTTCGAATCCTTAACAAAAGGAATGAGTGAAGAACAGAATAACAGATTGTATGAATATCTTGGACTTATAAGGAAAGATATAGAAAACAAGATAAAGACTTTGTTGTCAAGAACGAATAAACCTGAAGGATTAGTGAAAGATTTAGCAAAGATTGGGGAAATAAGTAAAACGAAGGATATGAAGAAACTGGCAGTAAAGATAGATAGTGGAATAGAAAAAGCAAATTATAGCAAAGTAACAGTAGAACAGTATCTAGGGTTAAATGATGATGAAAGAGCAAAATACGGAACGGATGCAGGAAGGATAGATGCAAGAATAAAAGAAATAAGAGAAAGTGAAAAATTATCGGAGTATACCACAGGTACCGATGCAATGTTGTTGAGATACATAATAGGAGATACGAGTGTAAGAGATATCCTTAGAGAAGGTGCGGCAAATAAGATACAAGAGATAATGCGGAATGAAAAGAAGAGCAGGGAGAAGAAGATGAGAGCATATTACGATAAGATGAGCGCGGAAGAATTCATGAGAGCAACGGAAGTAAGAGACGGGAAAGATAATAAGGTAAATAAGACAAAGACAGAAAAGAACAGGAAATATATATTGGGCGACAAATATGATATGTTCATGAAGAACTATTACAGTTTGAGCAGAGAGGTATCATTTGGAGAAGTAGTAAAGAAGGTAAGAGTAGAAGTATTAAGCAGCGACAAAGCGAGAAAGAGCATAGAAGCTGTAGCAGTAGACGGTAAATTAACAGAAGAACAAGTGACGAAGATAATAATAGTGGTAGAAGAATCGAAAGAGGAAGAAGGAAGGAAGAGAGAAGTATTAGGAAGGAACATAAAACCGGTATTGGAAGAAGTACAGGGAGAGAAGGGCAGTGCGGTAAGAGCAATGGATTGTATAGATGCGGCAGTGGAAACGATGGGCAAGATAATACCGTTGAAACCGTTAACAAGAGCGGCAGTAAAAGCAAATCCGTATGCACAGGACGATTTATTGGCAGCAGGAGTGGGAGAAGGGTTAGACGGGACAAAGCTTGGAGAATTGAGAAGGAGAACAGGATTAAAGTACGGAACAGTTGAAAAAGGAATAGAAGATATCAATGCAGAGTTTGTAGCATACATGTTAAATCCGGGAAGCAATGTAGGGCATGTGATAACAGTAATAGGAGTAGAATCCGGCAGAGTATATTACACGGATGAGAAAGGAGATACAGATGATATATCTGATATGTCTGTAGAAGAATTTGAAGGACAGTTCAGCGGTTTGATATTGGCACCGGAAGGAGTAGAAGGGGTATATTATTTGGACAGCGAGACGAAGGGAATAGTATCTGATATGTATGATAAGTCCGGAATCTATGAAGGAGTAAAATCGAAGAACAAGATAAATAAATTCAAAGAAGGCGAAAAGTTAATGGAAGAGATAATAGACGGAGTAAGCAAACCGAAAGAGTTAAAGCAGGCGGTAGCGGCGGTATTGGCATTGTACAAAGACAGTGATGCAATGGCAAGAGCGATAGGATTTGGAAGTATGGAAGAAGCTAAAGCCCAAGGGGTAGAAGGAATAACACAGAGGTATTATGAACAGATAGGTCAATTGTTAAATATGGAAGTGACAAACAGAGCGGATTTGCAAGCAAGTATAGATATATTATCGACAGTGAGAGATATGTTAATAATGGCAGTAAAAGATAGTAAAGTTGAACAATTGTTGAATGACAAAGATACGAAAGCGGAAGATTTGATGGATAAGTTGATAATAAGTAAAGCGGTAAATCAGAATGTGATGATAAAAGGAATGAAGGTTGCAAGTACAAAAGTAAGTGAAGATTTTGTGATAGATGTGACGAAGTTACAGAGAGCGGTAGCAACGAAGTTAGATGCAAGAGATAAAGATGGAATAATAAGGGATATCGCGAAGGATTTAAGTTTGGGAAGAGGACAGGGAAGAGACAAGATGCCAAAGATGTTGATGGAGTTGGCAGAAATTCGTGCGATAGCGGCGGCGGCATAACAATAAAACTTTGAAAGTATGATAATACAAAAAAGGCAGATAAGAAAAATATCTGCCTTTTTTGGTTGTAAAATAATATAATAATATCATGATAAAAAAGATGATAGACAAATTCATAATAAAAGAATACAAGTTTAAATATTTAATATTTTCGATAATATCGGGAATATTACTCGCATTATCATTTCAGAAATTTAATCTTTTTGTCCTTGCATGGATAGCATTTATACCGTTGATATATTGTATATACAAGAATAATTTAAAATATTCCGCTTTATATGGGTTTGTTACGGGAATAATATATTCGGTAATAGCATTTAATTGGATGTTCTTGTTTTTGTTAATAAACACTAAATCGTTTACAGCAGCTATGGTAACATCGATAATATTTTGGTTATATCAAACAATATATTTTGTTTTATGGATAGCATTTTTTTATTTAGTTAAAAATTATAAAAATATAACTGTTGCCATATTTGTAGCAGGTTTATGGACAGTATTTGAATATATAAAAAATTATTTTTTAGGGGGATTTCCTATAAATCTATTAGGATATTCACAAAGTTCTTTTAAACAAATAATACAAGTTGCAGATATATTTGGAGTATATGGAGTAAGTTTTGTAATAATATTAATAAATGTATTGTTGTTTTATTGGTTATATGTCAAGAATAAAAAATATTTGATAATAAGTGCTTTAATAATTTTATTTCTGCTAATTTATGGAAATTTACGATTAAGTCAAATAGTTAAAATAGATGATAAAAGTGAAATAAAAGTTGGTTTTGTCCAACCTAATATTGAACAAAAGACAAAATGGGATGATAATAAAAGATATAAGGTCGGAGAAATTTTGATTTCATGTTCGCAAAAATTCAAAGATTCCGATATCGATATTATTGCTTATCCTGAGACTGTAATACCCGGAAAAATTTTGATACAGGAGCATATAAAAGAACTTGTTAGGGAAATATCTCAATTTGCCGAAGTAAATTTAATAGGCGCAAAATATTTTGTAAGGCCAAAAGTTTATAATGCAATCTTTATAGTCGGTAGAGATGGAAAGATACTTGATAATTATAATAAAAAGCATTTAGTCTTGTTCGGAGAATATGTTCCGTTTAAAAATTTTCTTGTCAATTTATTGGAAAAAGTTAACTTAACTGACAATTTTAATAGGGAAATAGAATTGAAAGTTTTTAAATTTGACAGATACACACTGGGAATAAATATCTGTTCTGAAAATTATTATCCGTATCTATCAAGAGAGTTAGTTTTAAAAGGGGCAACCTTATTGACTACACATTCGAATGATGCTTGGTGTGACGGTCTTTCATATCCTTATCAACATTTTGTTATGAATATTTTCAGAGCGATAGAAAACAGGAAATATCTAATTGTTGCATCAAATACCGGAATATCCGGAGTGATTGCACCGACAGGAAAAGTCGTAAGACAAACAAAAAATCAAGAACAGATTTGTTTTGAAGAATCGGTCTATACAAACAATCGCATAACAATATACGACAAAATCGGTGACTTATTCGTATATTTATGTATGATATACTTCTTTTCAATACTATTCTTTTATGGAATATTTAAAATAAAGAAAAAACCTTCAAAAATTTAATTGGAAACTTCTTTCTTTTTCTTATCTATTTTTAAAATAACAATAAAAGTAACTATATTTATAAGGAGCAAAGCACAAGCTGTTATTATGCCGACAACGAGATTTAAAAACAGAGATAAAACTATTCCGACAATAATATCAAGCACAAACAATATATAAAAAAACAATTTTAAACCTTTTGTCATAGCTTTTACCTCTGTTATCCTTTGTATTGTCTTACCAAATATATAAGTTTTCCTACTATCTCAATTTGATAGTCGTCAGAACTCAAAGTGGGATATTTCGGATTTGTCGATTTTAAAAATATTTTGCCTTTTTCTTTAAAAAACATTTTTACCGCGGATTCGTTATCTACCAAAGCAACGACAATGTCTCCGTTGGAAGGTTGTTCTCCTTTAGAAACTACAATCGTGTCTCCTTCAACAATTCCGGACGGTTCCATACTGTCACCTTTTACTTTTAAAGCAAAACATTGTTTGTTTCTTGTGATATCCGTATTTATATAAATGTAATCGCTTGCATCTTCAATTTGTTCCAAAAATGTTCCTGCATGAACTGTTCCCAAAACAGGAACTTGAGCAAATGTTTTTCTGTTGGGAAAATCTATACCTCTTGATAAAGATCCTCTTTTTATCAAAAAGCCTTTTGATAAAAGTGCTCTCAAATGTTGTTGAACGGAACCTATCGACAACTTAAAATTTTTTGCAATTTCTCTAACGGTAGGCATCATTGCATTGTTAGTGTGAAACTTTCTTATAAATTCCAAAACTTTTTCCTGCTTTTCAGTAAGTTCTTTTTTCATATAACCTCCAAATTCATTAATATTATATATTGTTGTATGACATACAATATTATAGTATACATTAGTATAATTAGTCAAGTCTCCGGTATAAAGTGTATATCATCGTATTGAGTTTGCCTATAATTTCATTTTTTTATATTTTAATTATGTATGAAAATGTATTATAAAAGCGAATACACATCTCCCATAGGTAATATCATTCTTTGTTGCGATGAAAAAGAAAATATTGTCGGTTTATGGTTTGAAGGTCAAAAATATTATGCCGATAATATTGAAGGTAAAATTATAGAAAATAATAGTTTAAAAATATTTAAAAAAACAAAGAATTGGTTAAACAGATATTTTTCAGGTAAAAAACCGAACATAAAAGAAATTCCCGTTAAATTTATAGGTAATGAGTTTAGAAAGTCTGTTTGGAAAATACTTTGTAAAATACCTTATGGTAAAGTTATCACCTATAATGATATTGCAAAACAAATTGCAAATCAAAGAGGTATGACAAAAATGTCCGCACAAGCTGTTGGCGGTGCGGTGGGGCATAATCCCATATCAATAATTATTCCTTGCCACAGAGTAATCGGCAAAAACGGTAAATTAAGAGGTTATGCTGCAGGCCTTGATAAAAAAGCAAAACTTTTAGAACTCGAAGCTTTATAATCTTTCATATTTTTTTAAATCAAAAACTTTTAATAATAAAGAAATAGTTACTATTGACAAAAATAAAAACTTGTTATATAATTAGCAACTGTTAAGTAAGAGTGCTAAAAATAAATTTTAATTTAAAATATAATTTTTAGGAGGCAGTAAAATGAAAATCAGACCATTAGGCGACAGAATTTTGGTTAAAGCCGAAGAGCCAAAAGAAAAGAAAATCGGGGGAATAATTATTCCGGATACAGCAAAAGAAAAACCGCAGGAAGGAACGGTTATTGCAGCAGGTAACGGTAAAATGGGTAAAGACGGTAAAGTTATACCTATGGATGTAAAAGTTGGAGATAAAGTTTTGTATGGAAAATATTCCGGAACGGAAGTTAAAATAGATAATATTGCTTATTTAATAATGTCTCAAGATGACGTTTTGGGTATTTTGGAATAGTTTAAAGTTTGAAATAAAAGAATAAGGAGATATATAAAATGGCTAAACAATTAAAGTACACGGATGATGCAAGAAAAGCTATGAAAGACGGTGTAGATAAACTTGCAAATGCAGTAAAAGTAACATTAGGGCCTAAAGGCAGATATGTGGTATTGGATAAGAAGTTCGGCTCTCCTACAGTAACAAATGATGGTGTTACCATAGCAAAAGAAATAGAACTTGAAGATCCTTTTGAAAATATGGGTGCACAACTTGTAAAAGAAGTTGCTTCCAAAACCAATGATATAGCCGGTGACGGAACAACAACTGCAACAGTTTTGGCACAAACAATGATTGGTGAAGGTTTAAGAAATATAACTTCAGGTGCAAACGCTAATCATATAAAGAAAGGTATCGATAAAGCTGTTGCTGCAGTTATAGAAGAAATTAAAAAAATAGCAAAGAAAGTTTCCAGTAAAGAAGAAATAGCTCAAATAGCATCAATTTCAGCAAGTGATAAAGAAATCGGTGACTTAATAGCAAATGCAATGGATAAAGTCGGAAAAGACGGAGTTATTACCGTTGAAGAAGGTAAATCCGCAGATACAACATTGGATGTTGTTGAAGGTATGCAGTTTGACAGAGGATATTGCTCACCTTACTTTGTAACGGATGCAGAAAGAATGGAAGGAGTTTTGGAAGATCCATATATAATAATTACGGATAAAAAGATTTCTTCAATGCAGGAAATTCTTCCTCTTCTTGAAAAAGTTGTTCAAACAGGAAAAGGATTTATTATTATCGCAGAAGATATCGAAGGTGAAGCATTAGCAACATTGGTTGTTAACAAAATCAGAGGAACATTGAAAGTTATCGCTGTTAAAGCTCCGGGATTCGGTGACAGAAGAAAAGAAATGTTGCAGGATATAGCAATTCTTACCGGCGGAACGGTAATTTCGGAAGAAACCGGGTTGAAACTTGATGCAGCTACAATCGATATGCTTGGTCAAGCAAAGAGAGTTGTTGTAGATAAAGAAAACACAACAATCGTTTCAGGTTTGGGCGACAAAAAAGAAATTGAACAAAGAATTGCACAAATAAGAAAACAAATAGAAGAAACAAAATCTGATTACGATAAAGAAAAATTGCAGGAAAGATTAGCAAAATTGGTAGGCGGAGTTGCAGTTATAAATGTCGGTGCAGCAACAGAAGCTGAGATGAAAGCCAAGAAATTTAAAGTAGAAGATGCAATGAATGCAACAAGAGCAGGTGTTGAAGAAGGTATAGTTGCCGGCGGCGGAGTAGCATTACTTAAAGCACAATCGGTTTTGGACAGTTTAAAAGGCGCAGACAGTGACGAACAAACAGGTATTAATATAGTTAGAAAATCTTTGGAAGGACCTATCAGACAAATAATTGAAAATGCCGGAATAGAAGCTTCTGTTATAGTTGATAAAATTAAAAACAAAAAAGATGCTTCTTACGGATACAATGCAGACAACGACGAATTTGTTGATATGATAAAAGCAGGTATCGTAGATCCTGCAAAAGTTACAAGAACAGCATTGCAGAATGCAGCTTCAATTGCAGGACTTGTTCTTACAACAGAAGCTCTTGTAACAGATATTCCTGAAAAGAAAGATGGACCGGCAATGCCTCCGATGGGCGGGGGAATGCCACCGATGTATTAGAATTTAATTTAGCTACATCGTTATAAAAAACTGAAAAGTTTTTAGTTGCGATTTTAAAATTCCGAGCCTCATGTACCGTTTCACTTGCGTACACTACGGCTCGGAATTTTTTCATCTCACTGACAAAATTTTCAGTTTTTTATTTTCGTTACATTTCTATGGTTATACTATTGTTACTCTTGCGTTTCTTCATTTCGCCTAAAATCTTTTCTGTTTTTTTATGTCCTTACATTCTTGTTCTTATA
>JAEEGL012282289.1_pt1 | contig 19454 bp, 14 predicted proteins | sample 9134231 | NCBI WGS metagenome assembly JAEEGL01 (sample SAMN16246548, study PRJNA631951) | gut metagenome | biome: gut microbiome; feature: rumen; material: fiber-attached | host: Bos | place: Iran: Karaj | collected 2018-10
ATAGTGTGCTTGATAAGCTGGAAAACGATTATCATTGAAACTACTGTGAAGCAAGCGATAGCTGCGAAACCGCCGAGCTGTCTGCCAAGAAGTCCGAAGCCGCCGCCGTAGAAAAGACCTGAGAGCTGATCGCCGTTCTGGTCAACCAGTGAATATCCGGGAACCTCAGGGTTTGCAAAGAGACCAACTGCGATTGTACCCCAGATACCGTTCATCATGTGAACTGCAACTGCACCAACAGGATCATCGATGTGGAGTTTGTAGTCGAGGAACCATACGCCGAAGCATACGAGTAAGCCTGAAACGATACCAACTATTGAAGCGCCGAGGCAGTCTGTTACATCACAAGGAGCTGTGATACCTACGAGACCTGCAAGTGAAGCGTTAAGACACATTGAAACATCAGGCTTGCCGTATTTGAGCCATGTGAAGATCATGCAGGTTACTGTTGCGATTGCAGGAGCAACTGTTGTTGTAAGGAATACTGAACCGAGCTGATCTATTGAAGTACAAGCTGCGCCGTTGAATCCGTACCAGCCGAACCAGAGGATAAAGCAGCCGAGTGCGCCAATTGTAAGGTTATGTCCTGGGATAGCGTTTACCTTGATCTCGCCGTCCTTTGTCTTATGGAATTTACCGATTCTTGGTCCGAGGATTGCTGCACCAACGAGAGCTGCGATACCGCCGACCATGTGGATATGTGCTGAGCCTGCGAAATCGTGGAAGCCCCACTGGCTGAGCCAGCCGCCGCCCCAGCCCCAGTGTGCCTCGATAGGATAAACAACAGCACTGATGATAGCTGAGTAAACGCAGTAGGATAAGAATTTTGTTCTTTCAGCCATTGCACCTGAAACGATAGTAGCTGTTGTTGCACAGAATACAAGGTTGAAAACGAAGTTTGACCAGTCGAAGCTGCCGTAGGAAGTGAAGATATCAAATCCGGGCTGTCCGATTATACCGACCAGGTCCTCACCGAAAAGGAGACCAAAGCCTATGAGAATGAAAACAACTGTACCGATACAGAAGTCCATTAAGTTTTTCATGATGATATTGCCTGCATTCTTTGCACGGGTGAAGCCTGTCTCCACCATTGCGAAGCCTGCCTGCATAAAGAATACGAGAGCAGCGCCTATTAAAAACCATACGCCAAAGACTATACCATTTGTCTCGTCCATGGCTTGTTGTAAAATTGTCTGAGAGTCCATAGAAATTCCTCCTTAAAAGATACAGCATAAAAATCAAAAGGGTGCAGAAGTCCTCAGACTTCATACACCCCTTCGTGTATGGAATTAGCGCTATAAACCAAAAAAGAGAGCTACGGATTCCATGTCCGCAGCTCCCTTGCTGTTTACAATGCAATTATAGACCCTCGTGAGAAATTTGTCAATAGCTTTTTTGAAATTTGACGTATCGCATATTTTTACCCTGATGTTAGTTTGAAATAACTGTATAAATTTCACGAAAGCGCACAAATGCCTGATTTACCTATTGACATTTCCGTTTTAAAGTGATAAGATGTTTTCAGGAACAATGACGTTTTAGCAGGCTATCTGTCTGCTGAAACGTCTTTTTTATTATAATCCGATCAATGGCGCTCGGATTATTGAAAGGTTAGTGAATGATATGGATAACTTTAGAGAGGAAGCTCCTTACCAGCAGCAGGGACTTTACAGTCCGCGATTCGAGCATGATAACTGCGGTATCGGAGCAGTAGTTAACATTAATGGTAAGCAGTCACGATATGTTGTGGAAAATGCTCTCACTATCGTTGAAAAACTGGAGCATCGTGCAGGCAAGGACGCTGAGGGCAAGACAGGCGACGGTGTCGGAATACTTGTACAGATGCCATACAGCTTCTTTATAGAAGAGGCAAAAAAGATGGGCAAAGACATCGGCGAGGACGGTGACTTCGGTGTCGGTATGTTCTTCTTCCCGCAGAACGAGCTCAGACGCGACCGCGCAAAGAAGCTCTTTGAAAAGATCATCGACAATAACGGCATGGAGTTCATATGCTGGCGTGAAGTTCCGACTTCACCTTCTATACTCGGTCACAAGGCTCTTGACAGTATGCCATGTATCATGCAGGCTTTTGTAAAGCGTCCCGATGAATGTCCAAAGGGGCTGGACTTTGACCATAAGCTCTTTATTGCAAGACGTGAATTCGAGCAGTCCAACGAGGATACATATGTATGCTCACTTTCAAGCCGTACTATAGTATATAAAGGTATGTTCCTCGTGGACGAGCTGAGAAGATTTTATACCGATCTTCAGAGCGAGAGCTTCACAGCAGCTATAGCAATGGTACATTCGCGTTTCTCCACAAATACCAATCCAAGCTGGCAGAAGGCTCACCCCAACCGTTTGATCGTACACAACGGTGAGATAAATACTATCACAGGCAATGCCGACAAGATGCTTGCACGTGAGGAGACTATGACCTGTGAGACATTTAAGAACGATATGCACAGGATACTCCCTGCTATAAATGTAAACGGTTCTGACTCCGCAAGACTTGATAACGCCCTTGAATTCATGGTAATGTCGGGTATGCCACTTCCGCTGGCAGTTATGATAACAATTCCCGAGCCGTGGAAAAACGACAAGACTATCTCAAAGGCAAAGTATGATTTTTACCAGTACTACGCTACAATGATGGAGCCGTGGGACGGTCCTGCGTCAATACTTTTCTCAGACGGTGACGTTATGGGAGCAGTCCTTGACAGAAACGGTCTTCGTCCGTCAAGATACTGCATAACAAATGACGGCTTTCTTATTCTTTCATCTGAGACAGGCTGTATAGATATCGCACCCGAGAAGATAGTGAAGAAAGACCGTCTCCGTCCGGGCAAGATGCTCCTTGCAGATACAAAGCAGGGACGTATCATCGAGGACGATGAAGTAAAGTCCATGTATGCTTCACGCCAGCCTTACGGCGAATGGCTTGACGCAAATCTTGTACGTCTCCACGATCTGCATATACCGAACAAGGGCGTACAGACATATTCAAAGGACGAGCTTGCAAGACTTCACAAGGCATTCGGCTACTCCTATGAGGATATCCGTACATCTATCCTGCCAATGGCTGAAAAAGGTGCTGAGCCTATCGCTTCCATGGGAAGTGATATCCCGCTCCCGCCTCTCGACAAGCAGGCACCTCCGCTTTTCAACTATTTCCGCCAGCTCTTCGCACAGGTAACAAATCCGCCATTTGACGCTATCCGTGAGGAAGTCGTTACCGACACCAGTGTTTATATCGGCAAGGACGGCAATATCATTGAGGAGCGTCCCGAGAACTGTCATGTTCTGAAAATTGAAAATCCTATCCTTACCGAGACAGATATGCTCAAAATAAAGTCACTTAATCAGAAGGGACTGAAATGTGCAGTTATCCCGATAACATACTACATCGGAACTTCACTTGACAAGGCTATCGAGCGTCTTTTCATTGACGCTGACAAGGCTTACCGTGACGGAGCTTCTATCCTTATCCTTTCCGACCGCGGTGTTGACGAGTATCACTGCCCGATACCTTCGCTCCTTGCAGTTTCTGCACTCCAGCAGCATCTCGTTTCCACAAAGAAGCGCACAGCAGTTGCTATGATACTTGAAAGTGCAGAGCCAAGAGAGGTACACCATTTTGCAGCACTTTTAGGCTACGGTGCCTGTGCTGTTAATCCATACCTTGCACATGAGACTATCCGTTCACTTATCGAGGACGGCTCACTTGACAAGGACTTCTACGCTGCCGAGGACGACTACAACAGCGCAATTCTCCACGGTATCGTAAAGATAGCTTCAAAAATGGGAATTTCCACTATCCAGTCTTATCAGGGCAGCAAGCTCTTTGAGGCTGTGGGTATTTCTCAGGAGCTTATCGACAGATATTTTGCAGGTACTGTCAGCCGCATCGGCGGTATCGGACTTGCTGATATTACTCGCCGTACAGAGGCTCTCCACACAGCAGCTTATGATCCTCTCGGACTCCATGTTGTCAGCGACGTTAAGAGCGCAGGCAGCCACAAACTCCGCAGCGGCAAGAGCGAGCATCTCTACACTCCCGAGACGATACATCTGCTCCAGCAGGCAGCGTGGACGGGCAGCTACGATACATTTAAAAAGTATTCCGAAGCTCTTACACGTGAGGACAATGAGCTCACGCTCCGCAGTCTCCTTGATTTCAATTTCGACAGTTCCGCTGAGATATCTATTGACGAAGTTGAATCGGTAGAGAGCATCTGCAAGCGTTTCAAGACAGGTGCTATGTCATACGGTTCTATTTCTCAGGAAGCACATGAGTGCATGGCAATGGCTATGAACAGCATTGGCGGAAAGTCCAACAGCGGTGAGGGCGGCGAAAGTCCCGAGAGACTGAAATCCGACCGCTGCTCAGCTATCAAGCAGGTTGCTTCGGGACGTTTCGGCGTTACATCTGAGTACCTCGTTTCCGCACAGGAAATACAGATAAAAATGGCACAGGGCGCAAAGCCCGGTGAGGGCGGACATCTTCCCTCGGGAAAGGTCTATCCGTGGATCGCTAAGACACGTCATTCAACGGCAGGCGTTGGACTTATCTCACCTCCGCCTCATCACGATATATACTCCATTGAGGACTTGGCACAGCTTATCTACGACCTGAAGAATGCCAACGACAATGCACGTATCTCCGTTAAGCTTGTTTCCGAGGCAGGTGTTGGAACTGTTGCCGCAGGCGTTGCAAAGGCAGGCGCACAGGTAATACTCATCTCAGGATATGACGGCGGTACAGGCGCAGCTCCCAAGAGTTCTATTTACAATGCAGGACTTCCGTGGGAACTGGGACTTGCAGAGGCACATCAGACACTTATGCTCAACGGACTCCGTTCAAGAGTACGCATAGAGACAGACGGAAAGCTCATGACAGGACGTGACGTACTTGTTGCTGCACTTCTCGGTGCAGAGGAATTCGGCTTCGCAACAGCTCCGCTGGTAACAATGGGCTGCGTTATGATGAGAGTCTGCAACCTTGATACCTGTCCTATGGGTATAGCTACACAGAATCCCGAGCTGAGAAAGCGTTTCCGCGGCAAGCCCGAGCATATCGTGAACTTCATGCACTTCGTAGCACAGGAGCTCCGCGAGTATATGGCAAAGCTCGGCATACGCACAGTTGATGAGCTTGTGGGACGCACAGACCTTCTCCGCATCAAGGACAGTGCAGCCGAAAAGAACATCGACTTCACAAATATACTTGCAAACAGCACAGTTGACGGCAAAAAGCATTTCGATGCCGACGATGTTTACGATTTTGAACTTGACAATACCATAGACCGCCGTGTTATAATAAAGAAGCTGGGAAGTGCGCTGAAAAACGGAACTTCCAAGTCTGTTTCCATTGACGTTGTGAATACAGACCGTTCTGTGGGAACTCTTACAGGTGCGGAGATAACACGTATCCACGGCGAAAACGTACTTGCTGACGACACATTCACTGTTAAATGTACAGGCAGCGGCGGACAGTCCTTCGGTGCTTTCATACCAAAGGGACTCACTCTTGAGCTCAGCGGCGACAGCAATGACTACTTCGGCAAGGGACTTTCAGGCGGCAAGCTTGTACTTAATCCGCCAAAGGCTTCCACATTCAAGGCTGACGAGAATATCATCGTCGGAAACGTTGCACTTTACGGAGCAACCTCAGGCAAGGCATTTATCAGCGGTGTTGCAGGTGAGCGCTTCTGCGTAAGAAATTCGGGAGCTACAGCAGTCTGCGAGGGCGTGGGCGACCACGGCTGCGAGTACATGACAGGCGGCTGTGCTGTTATCCTCGGACGTACAGGCAAAAACTTTGCCGCAGGTATGTCAGGCGGTATAGCATATGTTCTCGATGAGGAGCACGACCTCTACACCCGTCTTAACAAGGCTCTTGTTTCGCTTGAAACAGTAACCGAGGAAGAGGATATCGAGAAGCTGAAGGCTGTCATCACAGAGCACGCAGAGGCTACAGGCTCTGAGAAGGCAAAGCAGATACTTGCAGATTTTGAGCACTATCTGCCATGCTTCAAGAAGGTAATACCTCACGATTATGCGAAGATACAAAAGACAGTATCAAAACTTGAAAAATCAGGCGTGAGCAGCGAGCAGGCTATGATAGAAGCCTTCGAGCTCATCAGAAAGGAGGCGTGAGTCATGGGAAAGGCAACAGGATTTCTTGAATATACAAGAACAGAAACAGCTGCAAAAGAACCCCTTGAGCGTATAAAGGACTTTAATGAGTTCCATGTACCGCTCAGCGAAGAACACCGCCGTGAGCAGGCTTCACGCTGTATGGACTGCGGAGTGCCCTTCTGTCAGAACGGTAAAATGCTCTGCGGCATGATATCGGGCTGTCCGCTGAACAACCTCATTCCCGAGTGGAACGATCTTCTTTACCACGGTCAGAAGGAACAGGCGCTGAGCCGTCTGCTTATGACTAATAACTTCCCCGAATTCACATCGAGAGTATGTCCCGCACTCTGCGAAAAGGCTTGTATCTGCGGTGTGAACGATTCCCCTGTAACTACTAAGGAAAATGAAAATTCTATAATCGAATTCGGCTTTGCAAACGGACTTATGCAGCCGCAGATACCTACAGTAAGAAGCGGCAAGCGCATAGCAGTAATAGGCTCAGGTCCTTCGGGACTTGCAGCAGCCGATACTCTCAACAAGCGCGGTCATAATGTTACAGTGTTCGAGCGCTCCGACCGTGTGGGCGGACTGCTTATGTACGGTATCCCGAATATGAAGCTTGAAAAGCACATCATCGACCGCCGCACAGAGCTTATGAAGGCTGAGGGCGTTGAGTTCAGAACTAATTCAAACGTTGGCGAAAATGTTTCCGCTGATGAGATACTGGATAGCTTCGATGCTGTCGTACTTGCCTGCGGTTCGTCAAATCCCCGTGACATCAAAGCCGAGGGACGCGACGCCGAGGGAATATACTTTGCAGTGGATTTCCTCAAAGCTACAACAAAGAGCCTGCTTGACTCCGAACTGAAAGACGGTAAGTACATCTCTGCAAAGGACAAGAACGTAGTCATTATCGGCGGCGGTGATACAGGCAATGACTGTGTGGGAACTTCTGTCCGTCACGGCTGCAAGTCTGTTGTACAGCTTGAAATGATGCCTAAGCTCCCTGATGAGAGAGCCGAGAACAATCCGTTCCCCGAGTGGCCTCGCGTATGCAAGACTGACTACGGTCAGGAGGAAGCGATCGCGGTATTCGGTCATGATCCCCGTATCTACTGCACAACGGTAAAGGAATTTATCAAGGACGAAAGCGGCAAGCTGTCGGCAATAAAGACAGTAAAGCTTCAGTTCGGCACAGATCCCGAAACAGGCAGACGTACAATGAATGAAATAGAGGGCAGCGAGGAGATCATTCCCTGCGAGTTATGTCTTATTGCAGCAGGCTTCCTCGGCTGTCAGCAGTATATAGCCGATGCATTCGGCGTATCACTGGATCAGCGCACAAACATAAAAACAGCACCCGGCAAACATTCCACAGATATTGATAAGGTATTCACCGCAGGCGATATGCACATCGGACAGTCCCTTGTAGTACGTGCTATCCGTGAGGGACGTGACGCAGCAGCAGAGGTGGACGAATACCTTATGGGCTACACCAATCTATGATACGGAGGCTAAAATGATCTATTCAGAAAATGAGATATTGCAGTATATTGAAGAAAACGACGTTAAGTTCGTAAAGCTGACATTCTGCGATCTGAAAGGCAGACTAAAGAATATCTCTGTACTTTCATCGGAGCTGGCAGTTACCTTTGAGCGGGGAGTGCGCATCACAGCAAAGAAAATAGCAGGCTTTGAGGCAGCAGACGGCAAGGACTTGTTTCTCTTTCCCGATGCTCAGACCATGACCGTTCTCCCGTGGAGACCTCAGCAGGGCAGAGTAATAAGAATGTTCTGCTATATCCGTTATGCAGACGGTACTTCCTTTGAAGGGGACGGCAGATACTTCCTTAAAAAGGCAATGAAAACAGCTGTCAATGCAGGCTACTGCTTCCGCTTCGGTACTTCCTGCGAGTTTACTCTCTTCCGCAAGGACGCAAACGGTAAGCCTACAAAGACTCCACATGATTATGCAGGCTATTGTGATGTTGCTCCCGATGATAAGGGCGAGAATATCCGCCGCGATGTATGTCTCACTCTTGAACAGATGGGTATCCACCCTATATCCTCACGTCATGAGAGCGGCTGCGGTCAGCATGAGATAGACTTCAATGCTTCGTCCGCGCTGAAAGCTGCCGATACCTTCCTCAGCTTCAAATCTGCGGTAAAGTCAGTGGCTGAAACACACGATGTACACGCAAGCTTCATGCCGAAGCCCCTTCGTGATGACTGCGGAAACGGTATGCATATCAGCTTCAATGTTTTCCCCGACAATGATATGCTCGAGGAGACAAATCAGGGCGGCAATGAGCTTTTGAAATATGCGGCAGCGGGCATAATGAAGCGTATCCGCGAGTTTACTCTCTTCACCAATTCAACTGTGAATTCCTACGAAAGACTTGGTGAGTTCACAGCTCCCCGTGATATCATATGGTCGGACGAGGAAGGCTCACAGCTTATCCGTATGAATCCCGACAGCGACAACGCCTGTGTTGAGCTTCGCGCTGCGGACTGTGTCTGCGACCCGTATTTTGTTCTGGGTCTGATGATATATTCGGCACTTGAAGGCATAGAGGAAAAGCTTTCTCTTCCCGAAAAGAACAGCGGCTCGGAGCGTCTGCCGTCTACACTTGATGAGGCAGTCACCTGCACCGAGGGTTCTGAATTTGTGAAGAAGTACGTTCCCGCAAATATACTTGAGGTGCTGCTGACATTCAGCCGTGACGAATGGGCTGAATACTCTTCCGCATACAATAAGGAAGCATTCGAGGAAAAACAATATTTTTACAGTCTCTGACGGAGGTAAGCTTTGGAAAAAATTCTTGTAGTTTCAAGTAATAAGACCGCCTCTGAAGCTCTTGTGAATTTCCTCCGCGATTCGTTCAGATGTACGCCCAAACTCGTTGAATCAGCCTATCAGGCAAAGACCGTTTTCGATGTTGACCCGTCCGTGGAGCTTGCAGTTATCAACTCGCCGCTCATGGATGAATCGGGATTCGAGCTTGCGGAATACATCATTGAGAATACTACTGCCAACTGTATCTTTATGATAAAGGAGGAGCAGACCGAAAAGATCGAGGGACGTGCCGAAAAGACAGGTATAATCATTGTCGGAAAGCCTTTCAGCCGAACTCTGCTCTATCAGCTGGTGAAAACGCTGGATATCGCCGTTAACCGCTCTCTGAAATTATATGAGGAGAACCGCAGGCTTGAAGCAAAGATCGAGGAGATACAGGCGATAGACAAGGCAAAGTTCATGCTCATGCAGTACAAGGGCATGACTGAGGAGGAAGCACACGCTTATCTTGAACAGTACGCCATGAACAAGCGCAAGAAGAAAAGTCTTGCAGCGCTGGCAATAATAGATAAGCTCAGTGAGCAATACTTATAAGCGAGGCGTAATAAATGTTTGACAGTATCCACGAAGAATGCGGAGTTTTCGGTATATACGAAAACAAGACCTCTGACGTTGCCGCATCGGTATATTTCGGGCTGTATGCGCTCCAGCACAGAGGTCAGGAGAGCTGCGGCATAACTGTCTGTGATGATGGTATATTCAGGCATAAACGTGCGGACGGACTTGTTTCGGAGGTGTTCAGCAGGGAAGAGCTGGACAAGCTTGGCAGCGGCAATATGGCTGTGGGACACGTTCGCTACTCCACAACAGGCGGACATAATCACAATAATATACAGCCCCTTGTAATACGTCATATAAAGGGCAATATGGCTCTCGTCCACAACGGAAATCTGGTCAATGCGGCGGAGCTCCGGCGCTCCTTTGAGATGTCGGGAGCTATCTTCCACGGCACCTCAGATACTGAGGCAATTGCTTATTCCATAGTCCGTGAGCGCCTGACCAGCAGCTCCACCGAGCAGGCTGTTGAACGTGCAATGCCTTTTATAAAGGGAGCATATTCCTGCATACTTATGACAGCCACAAAGCTCATAGCTTTCCGCGACCCTGACGGCTTCCGACCGCTGTGCATCGGCAGAACTCACGACGGAGCATACGTTGTTGCTTCTGAGTCCTGTGCCCTTGAAACAGTGGGAGCTGAGTTCCTGCGCGATGTAGACGCAGGCGAGATAGTTGTCATAGGAAAGGAAGGCTTGCAGTCAATACGCACCAACTGTACGAATAAGCGTAATATCTGCATTTTCGAGTATATTTACTTTGCACGTCCCGATTCTGTTATCGAGGGTATCTCAGTCCATCATGCAAGGCTCAAAGCAGGAGAACTCCTTGCAAAGAGCAGTCCTGTTGACGCGGATATCGTTATAGGAGTTCCCGATTCGGGACTTGATGCGGCTCTGGGCTATGCCAACGAAAGCGGCATACCATACGGTATCGGCTTCATCAAAAACAAGTACATCGGGCGCAGCTTCATTCAGCCCGAACAGCATCAGCGCGAGAACGCTGTCAAGATAAAGCTGAACGCTGTCCGCGAAAGCGTGGCAGGCAAGAGGGTCATAATGATAGACGATTCAATAGTCCGCGGTACAACAAGTGCGAGAATAGTAAAGCTGCTGCGTGAAGCAGGAGCAAAGGAAGTCCATGTGCGTATTTCGTCGCCGCCTTTCCTGCACACCTGTCATTTCGGTACTGATATCGACTCTGAGGAGAACCTCATTGCAGGCAAGTGTCGTTCAACGGAAGAAATAGCGCAGTATATCGGTGCTGACAGTCTTGCATATCTGCCCGTTGAATCTCTCGGCGAGCTTGTTGACGATCGTTTCGGTTACTGCAAGGGCTGCTTTACAGGCAATTATCCTGTGGACATCTCAGGTGCAGGGAGCAAGAATAAATTTGATGAGAAAATACACGGATAAACAAATGGAAAAGGCAGTATACAAATGGACCGGTCCGACAAACGAGGAATTTCAGCGTTTCTATCTGATAACAGAGGCTTATTACGACAGCCTTGTCGGCGGAAAGAGCAATCGTGTCGGATTTGTACCGTACAATATATCAGAAAGCATTCAGGATGTGCTTATTGCTTACATAAATGATAAGGCAGTCGCTTGTGCAGGGCTTAAAAAATACAATGAAAGCGACGCTGAGATAAAGCGCGTCTGGGTAGAGCCTGAATACCGCGGAAACCACATAGCTTCGGCTATGATTGATATGATAGAGGAGAAAGCCTGTCATATGGGTTTCAAAAGGGCAATACTACAGACAAGAGAAGTAATGACAGATGCGTTAAACTTGTACATAAACCGCGGATATTATCGGATAGACAATTATCCGCCCTATGACAAGCTTGAAGGAGCAGTTTGCCTTGCAAAAGATCTTTCCTGAGATCTGTTTATAAACGCTGTACATCAATGGCGATGTACAAGTGTATTCAATTACAATATACCTATATTCGGAGGAATTTACTATGTGTACGATAATGGCATACTGCGGTATGGGCGGTATGGAAAAGGTCACGGAGGGACTTAAAGCAACAGTCTCACGTGGACCTGACGATCAGAGGATACAGGAGGTCACAGGCGGAGTTCTGGGATTTCAGAGACTGTCCATAATGGGACTTACTCCCGAGGGAATGCAGCCCTTTGAGCTGGACGGTAGCTCTGTTGTGTGCAACGGCGAGATATACGGCTTCAGAAAGCTTCGCGATGAGCTTATTGCAAAGGGCTACAGCTTTAAAAGTGACAGCGACTGCGAGATACTTCTGCCACTGTATAAGGAATACGGTACTGATATGTTCGCAAAGCTTGATGCAGAGTATGCCTGCGTGATATATGACGGCAAAACGGGAGAGTTCATAGCTGCCCGTGATCCGATAGGCATACGTCCGCTGTATTACGGCAGATCTGCTGACGGAGCAATGGTGTTTGCCAGTGAGGCAAAGAACCTCGTTAAGCTCTGCAAAAAGGTAATGCCTTTCCCACCCGGACACTATTACAAGGACGGTCAGTTCCACTGCTACTGCGATGTCACAGCCGTTGATAAAGTCATTCACGATGATATTGAGACTGTATGCAGTAATATCCACGACAAGCTTGTTGCAGGCGTAAAGAAGCGCCTTGATGCCGACGCAAAGGTGGGATTTCTCCTTTCTGGCGGGCTTGATTCCTCGCTTGTTTGTGCTATTGCTCAGCGCGAGAGCGACAAGCCTATCCGCACATTCGCTATCGGTATGAACACCGATGCTATCGACCTTAAATATGCAAAACAGGTGGCTGACTATATAGGCAGTGACCACACTGAGGTCATCATCACCAAGGACGATGTTATCGCAGCTCTTGACGATGTTATACATCTCCTCGGAACTTACGATATAACCACTATCCGCGCAAGTATGGGTATGTACCTGCTCTGCAAGGCTATACATGAGCAGACCGATATCCGCGTACTCCTTACAGGCGAGATATCCGATGAGCTTTTCGGCTACAAGTATACGGACTTTGCTCCATCAGCCGAGGCTTTCCAGCAGGAGTCTGTAAAGCGTGTCCATGAACTGCATATGTATGATGTGCTCCGTGCAGACCGCTGTATTTCTGTAAATTCTCTGGAAGCCCGTGTGCCCTTCGGCGACCTTGACTTCGTAAAATATGTCATGGCAGTAGATCCCGAGATGAAGCTCAACAAGTACAACAAGGGCAAGTATCTGCTCCGTCATGCATTCGAGGGAGATTATCTGCCTCACGATATACTCTACCGTGAAAAGGCTGCATTCTCAGACGCTGTGGGACATTCTATGGTTGACTATCTTAAGGAGTATGCGAACAGCTATTATTCCGACGAGGAATTTGAGCTTGACTGCACGAAATATTCTCATGCAAAGCCTTTCACTAAGGAATCCCTTCTTTACCGTGAGATATTCGAGAAATACTACAGCGGCAACAGCGATATGGTAGTTGATTTCTGGATGCCTAACAAGGAATGGGAAGGCTGTAATGTAAACGACCCGTCTGCACGTGTTCTTTCAAACTATGGTGCAAGCGGAGAATAAAGCCTGCAGCAAATTAAAAGATAATTTTAAACATAAAAACAGACCCGTGAGCAATTCCGCTTACGGGTCTGTTTTCGTATATTCATTTGCTTCATTTTTTGCGATTTGTATTTGTGTACCATATTTTCATTTATGTAAAATAAAGAAATATATCATCACACTTGATATTATTAATGTAGAGGCTAATATTATTATGCCTATCATCTTTTTTCTTGCCCTTTGTGACTCACTATCAGTTTCCAACGGTTTAAAAAAGAATATCAGACTACCAATAGCATATATATAAGTAAACGCTAAAATTATTGCATCTATTATTACGGTTATTATTAAATTATCTTTTAGCAAAGGAGTTTTGTTTATTATTATCCATAATACAATCAATACAATCAATATTAAATCTTTTTTAATATTCGTTATAAATTTTTTTTTGATCTTCATTAGTTTACTCCTTTTGAACAAATGAATATGGAATGAAGAACATAAGGCAATACTACGCAAAGAGAGCTAAAGGATTTGTAGCTAATATTAATATATAATATGATACTAACAGAACCTTTTTATAATTGCCTCTGCGTAGTGTTGTCTTTTTACAGATTAGTTATAATAATTACAACCTGCTAACAGAATAATATGTTGTTACGTGGAAGACAGAAAAACTTTTAGCTTTGAATCCTTTATCCTTAATATAATATGCGCAGGCAAGAGCAAAGCATACGGCATTCATAGTAGCAAGAGACAGGGCAGCACCAAAACCAAGTGCTGCTGCAATAGCAACTACTAAACCTATGCCGGTTAAAGAAGCTACTGCTCCACTGGCTAATACCTTTCCTAATTTGGCTGTGCTTATACTCCAACCGAATGCACAAGCAGCCATACAGGTCAATTCACGTAATGCATCTTTACCTTTATAAGTTGCACCTCCGTCTAAATACGTCATTTCTTCTTCGGTAACTTCTACGAAGTTCTTTGGCATTACAAGTGTGCCATCATAAGCGAGTTCCATTTTTAATTCCTTTCCGATACATTTTTTGTATCCATTTAGTGTAATAAAAAATTATTGAAATGATATGTTGCAGACCATATCATTACGTATGTGAACGCTTTTATGAATAAAGCGTATTCACCGTTAAATACAGATCATATTGCATCGTTTTTGATAATGTTGATATAAAACGAAGTATACATAATTAATTATAGCCAAAAAGGACATAAAAGTCAAGTGAACAGGCGAAATAATATATAGTCCCTGTAGGATTACAATAGAAGTGAGACAATTAATAAAAAAGACAGCGGAACAGCATAGACCTGAGTTACAGTTAAGCTTCTGCGCCTAAAGTAACATAAGATAAGCTGTTCCGCTGTGTATCATGGATCATGTTTGTTATTATCAGATATGTTTGAAGCTGCTTTTTCATAAATACAGCTGGAGTGATCACGAATGTCACGATCAATAAGAATAGTCAGATATCTCTGCTATTACCTCGACCTCAGCAAGCACGCCCTTTGGAAGGGTCTTTACTGCCACGCAGCTTCTTGCAGGGAGAGAGGTGAAGTATTTGCCGTATACCTCATTGAATGCAGCAAAGTCGTTCATATCAGCAAGAAAACAGGTAGTTTTTACAGCCATATCGAAGCCCGATGAAGCTTCCTCAAGGACAGCCTTGAGGTTTTTCATTATTTGTTCGGTCTGTTCTGTGATTGTCGTGCCCTTTACGGTATTGGTCACGGGGTCGATAGCTATCTGACCGCTTGTGTATACCAAGCCGTGTGAGATGACAGCCTGCGAATACGGACCTACAGCAGCCGGTGCTTTGTCAGTTTGGATTTGTTTCATTATTTATTCCTCCGTTTCTTCATTGGCGGCATCGTCGTCCCAGTCATCAAAGTTGAATGTCCAGTCGGCATCGTCGTCGCCTTGTAATTTAAATGATATGCATTCAGAGCATGATTCATCGCCTTTTCCTGTAATATATACCCTGAATTCGTTATAAGGTACCTCTTCATCATTTACGGTCATGGACAATGCTTCATCAATAAAGTATACAACACCTTCATAGTCATTGTCAACACATTTTGGTGTTGAAAACATACTCTTTGCAGGCTTGCAGAATTTTTTGAAGTCAAATGTGCTTCCCTCAACACTGTATATATGAGAACCGTCTTTTGTTCCCTCAGGGATAAGCTTATAATCCTTGCCGCAGAAATGCAGTGTGCCGTCCTCTGAAATAGTCATATGATCTTCTTCGAGAGTCTTTTCAAGTGTTTTGGGATCAAGCTCATCGGGATAGTCTTCCCATAAACCGTATCCGCTTGTTACATATTCACCTGCATATGTCTTGATATCGGGTGCGCTTGTATCTACCTTTACATCATCGCCTGACTTATCAGACTTTTTGCTGTCCTTCTTTTCGTCAGCAACGGTCGTAGTTTTTGACGACTTGCTGTCAGTGTCTGTATTCTTTTCCTTGTCAGCTCCGCAGCCTGCAAGTGTTAATGCCATCATAAATGCTGTAAATCCATATAATCCTTTTTTCATATTTACTCCTTTAAGTAATCGGTGAATTGTTTATTTGCTGTGGTATATGCATATGATAATATCTTTTCCGAGCTTTGTCAAGGGTTAAAAGTTAAATCATTATCACAAGCAGTGTTAAACATATGCTTTAGCATATTATTATATATTTTCACTTCAAACAGAGCATTCAAAGGAAGTGTATATATCAGAGTTTTGCCCGATATACAGAAGAATATAAGCATTTACCTCAGACTGCGAAAAGGATTTTCAAAACTATGCCAATGCGGAATCAAAGGGATATTTACAGTGTGAAAAAGGGGCTAAATGCATATAAAATGGAATGAAGATATTCCGAAAAACTATAAATGAGTTCATATGAACCGATTATGTTTTAAAGTGCTTCGAGTATCTTCTGTGTCATTTCCTTGCAGGAAAGCGGTGCAGCTGAACTGTTTCCCATAATATCCGCTGTGCGGAAACCGTCGTCAAGCACCTTGTTCACAGCTGCTTCGATAGCGTCAGCCTCTTCGTTAAGTCCTGCGGAATAGCGCAGCATCATTGCTCCGGAGAGTATAGCAGCAATAGGATTTGCCCTGTTCTGACCTGCGATATCAGGTGCAGAGCCGTGGATAGGCTCGTACATACCGCGCTTTGAAGCTCCCAGCGATGCAGAAGCCAGCAGACCGATAGAGCCTGTTATCTGTGAGGCTTCATCGGAAAGTATATCGCCGAACATATTAGTCGTAACGATAACGTCAAACTGCTGCGGATTGCGTATTATCTGCATTGCAGCATTATCTACGAACATATCCGTGTATTTTACATTAGGGTATTTCTGAGCAAGCTCATGCATGGTCTTGCGCCATAGCCTTGATGATTCAAGGACGTTTGCCTTGTCGATGCTGCAAAGGCGTTTTCTGCGTTTCATGGCAGTTTCAAACGCAACTCTGCCTATACGTTCTATTTCAGGGACGCTGTAGGCTTCGGTGTCGTAGGCTTCCTGTCCGTATCTTCCGCTGCGGTAGCCTCGGTCGCCGAAGTATATACCGCCTGTAAGCTCGCGGACTATCATTATATCAAAACCGTTGCCGATAATATCGTCCTTCAGCGGAGAAGCTTCGCGGAGAGCAGGGCAGAGCTTTGCAGGGCGGAGATTTGTGAAAAGTCCAAGTTCCTCGCGGATACCGAGTAGAGCTTTTTCGGGGCGGTTGTCTCCGGGCTGGTCGTCCCATTTAGGACCGCCTACCGCACCGAGGAGCACGCTGTCGGACTCAAGACAGCCTTCTATAGTTTCGGGCGGAAGCGGTATGCCTGTTTCGTCAATGGCGCAGCCGCCAATGAGATACGGTGTGAATACGAAGTCGTGTCCGTATTTATCGGCTACCTTTTTCAGCACCGCAACAGCGCTGTCCGCTATTTCAGGACCTATACCGTCGCCCTTTAACAATGCTACTTTAAATCTCATAATATCACCCTTTCTGTTATCAGCTGTCAGCCATGAATGCTTCCTGACGGCTGAAGGATATATTCAAAGTGAGTTATCCTCACTTGAAAAGCTTTTTCGGTAACTTACCACTGGTCTCCTGACTGAGTCTCCATTGCCTTATAGCAGCGATATGCAGCATAGCACATACCTGCTGTTGTCAGCAAACTGAGCACCATTGAGGCAGACGTTATCAGGGCTCCGCCGATGAAATTGCTTATAAAGTGCAGAAACATGGCTAAAGGCAGCATTACCTTCGACTTATTCATGCGGATACCATAAAATATCAATACCGTAGTTGCGATAACGAACGCAGAGCCCTCAATGAACGAGAATAAATTCACGGGAAAAATTTCGGCATCTGCTCTGCCTGTGCCTATAAGGTTAAAGCAGGCAAATCCAGCACCTATATCCTCAAATGCGCTGTGTCCGATGCCGTAGGTAACTGCGTCCCTGCGGTTGTCATATGAGGTGAGCAGATACCGCAGCACAAGGAATTTCGCGCCCTCTTCAAATATGCCATAGAGCAGTCCCTGCTGTATATGAAAGGTTATCCAGTCGCTGTGGTCAAATCCCGAGCGTATAGCCCCCGCAACGATAAAAACAGGGAAGCATACCACAAGTGCAACGGGGGCAGGGAATATACGTGCACCCGTTTTTTTGTGCCAGAATATCAGCAGGAGCAGCGGACCGAGCAGCCGCGTAAGTCCTGCAAGAAGGCAGTTAATGTCTGTCATATTTATCTCCGTAGTGTTTAGAACGAACCGTTGGCGATAGACTGCATAAGTCCGCCGTTTTCGATTATATTCTGTACGAATTCGGGGAAGGGAGCTGTTCTGTACTCCTTACCTGTTGTGATATTGCGTATTATACCGTTATCAAGGTCGGCTTCAACCTTATCGCCCTCGGATATCTCCTCGGCAGCCGCAGGACATTCCACGATAGCAAGTCCTATATTTATGGCATTGCGGTAGAATATACGGGCAAAGCTCTTTGCGATAACGAGAGATACTCCGCTTGCCTTTATGGCGATAGGAGCGTGTTCACGGGACGAGCCGCAGCCGAAATTCTGACCTGCAGCTATGATATCACCTTTCTGTACACGGCTCACGAATGATTTATCCAGGTCCTCCATGCAGTGGCTTGCAAGCTCTGCATGGTCGCTGGTATTTAGGTAACGTGCGGGGATAATAACGTCTGTGTCAACGTTGTCGCCGTATTTTATAACATTTCCTGTGTATTTCATGCTTTCATTACCTCCCACGGACTTGTTATCCTGCCTGTCAGCGCACTTGCTGCGGCAGTTGCAGGACTTGCAAGGTATACCTCGGACTCGGGGTGTCCCATACGTCCTACGAAATTGCGGTTGGTGGTGGTGACAGCTCTTTCACCAGCGGCGAGAATGCCCATATATCCGCCTAAACACGGACCGCAGGTGGGTGTGGAGACTACTGCGCCGCATTCTATAAAGGTGCGGAGAAGTCCCATTTCCATAGCGTCAAGGTATATCTGCTGAGTTGCAGGGATAATGATAACGCGGACGTTTTTAGCGACCTTGTGCCCTTTCATTATCTCAGCGGCAGCTATAAGGTCCTCAAGTCTGCCGTTTGTGCATGAGCCGATAACTACCTGATCTATTTTGATCTCGCCTATGCTGTCGAAAGTCCTTGCATTTTCGGGAAGATGCGGAAAAGCCACAGTAGGCTCTATCTGCGAAAGGTCGATGTTTATTACTTCATCGTACTCCGCATCTGGGTCAGCCTTGTATATAACAGGCTCTGCACCGCCGTGCTCGCGGATATAGTCAAGGGTGATGTCGTCAACCTCGAAAATGCCGTTCTTTGCACCTGCTTCTATAGCCATATTCGCTATGCAGAGGCGGTCAGCCATTGAAAGTGAGGAAAGTCCCTCGCCTGTGAACTCCATAGAGCGGTAGAGTGCACCGTCAACGCCTATTTTACCGATGATGTGGAGAATAACGTCCTTGCCCGAAACGTATTTGCGGAGTCTGCCTGTCAGGTTGAGCTTTATAGCTGAAGGCACTTTGAACCATGCCTTGCCTACAGCCATACCGCAAGCCATATCCGTAGAGCCTACGCCTGTTGAGAATGCCCCGAGAGCACCGTAGGTACAGGTGTGTGAGTCTGCACCAATGACAACATTTCCTGCTGTGACAAGTCCTTTTTCGGGGAGCAGGGCGTGTTCAATTCCCATTTCTCCAACGTCGTAAAAATGGGTGACTTCCATATCATTGCAGAAATCGCGGCACATCTTGCACTGCTCTGCCGCTTTTATGTCTTTGTTGGGCGCAAAATGATCCATGACCATTGTGACCTTGTTTTTGTCGAACACGCTGTCC
>JAEEGL016125576.1_pt1 | contig 19454 bp, 15 predicted proteins | sample 9134231 | NCBI WGS metagenome assembly JAEEGL01 (sample SAMN16246548, study PRJNA631951) | gut metagenome | biome: gut microbiome; feature: rumen; material: fiber-attached | host: Bos | place: Iran: Karaj | collected 2018-10
ACTGAGGCTGGACCGGACGGTATTGAGGCTGCTGTACGGGAGTCGGGGCAGGCGCCTGATACTGCGGCATCGGCTGAGGAGCCGGCTGTGCAGGCTGCGGTGCCGGCTGGTACTGAGGCTGAGGCGCAGGCTGTACAGGTTGATACCCGGGCTGAGCAGATCTGTACTGAGGCTGCTGATACGGCATCTGCCCCATACTCTGCATCATCATCTGCTGCTGTTGATAGTAGTTCATCTCCGGAGCTTTCTTTACCTTGGGAGCTCTGTATCCGTAGCCGCCATACTGAGGCTGAGCGTAATAGTTCTGCTGAGGATAAGCCTGAGCGGGGACCGGCTGAGGCTGAACAGGCGCCTGCTGATACTGAGGCTGTGAAGGAGCCTGAACAGGTGCCGTAACCTGCGGCTGAGCCGGAGCGGGCTGATAAGGCGAAGCAGATGCGGGCTGCATTATATTCGCGACCGGCATCTTGGGCTGCTCGGGCTGAGGGGCCGGAGCAGGCACCGGTGCAACGACAGGTGCCGGCTGAGCCTGCGGTTCAGGTGACGGTGCCGGCTGAGATACTGCTGCAGGTTCAGATCCTGACTCAGGTGCAGGATCAACCGAAGGCTCGGGTTCCGGCTCTTGAACAGGTTCGGCTTCGACAGCGGGTTCCGGCTCCGTGAGAGATCTGACCTCGATCACCTCAGGTTCGGATCCCTGATCTTCAACTGCAGTGACTTCCTCTGTTGCTTCTTCCTGAGGTGCAGGCTCTTCCTTCCTCACCAGGCGTGAACCGCACATGTCACAATAGTTCTCATCATCCTTAAACTCTTTATTACACTTAATGCAGATATTCATTTTCAATTCTCCTTCTTACGAATAAAATAAGCTTCGCCCAAACATATCAAGCCTCCGATAACAAGACCGACAGAAGCCCAGAAATACAACTGATATCCGGCTGCCTCATCCATAAATGTCGAGAATGATACATCTGCAAACTCACCCAGTCTTGTTCCCTTGAATACGTTCATCTTCTCGTAGTGCCACTCCAGGAGTCTCAATTGTACGACTCCCAGTATTATCGAACGGATCCCGTCTCCGGCTCTGATGCTCCACTTATCATGATTCGGACCGAATATCCCGAGTCCGGACAGCACGGAGATCGCCGCGGGGATCAACAAGTAGACCGTTCCTCTCTTTGCATAAGAGATCACCACTGCGGCTGAATCGGACTTCATCTTAAAGATGTCTATCAATGAGATCTTGTCGTCGAACATTCCGGCAATATACCCTGCGATCGAAGAATTCGTCTTATAGAACGGAACAAATACTGAGATGATCAGAGCGATCGCAGCTAATAATAAGAAGCCCTGGCCGGTCGACTGCTCTCTGCTCTTTTCCGATGCATCACCCGAAGACTTTGCCTTTACCGGTGTAGCTGAAGTAACAGGGGCTGCGGTCTTAACGGGCTCAGGCGCTTCTGCCTTCGTCTCCTCCGACACCGTTTCCAACCTGCCTCCGCATATGGTACAGAAGCTTGATGTGTCAGGATAATCCTTGTTGCATTTAGGACATATCTTCACAATGTACCCCCCTTTATGCTCGTAGATACCATAACGATTATACCACCGTCGACTAATTGATGGCACTGATTTGACACATGTAATTACGATCATTATCATCAATCCTATGTATACCAAACGCAACTACTCTACAGCCATAATATCCATCGCCGTCGTCATGATCATGGCGCTGGCTTATTTTGCCTATTACAGGTGTCAGATGAACGACGCCTTTAAGATCAAGCGCCGCCTGCCCGTTACGAAGGTCGAGTACGAAGATGATGAGCTTGTGCTCCTGGACGCGGCTAATCTCCCGGCGAATGTCACGGTCGACCAGAGCCTTGTGCTGGTTAACGGCGATAACCCGCTGCCGGAGCTTTTCGAGGCGGATGTGGTCTATTATCATGATACTGATGTGCTGATGAACGGGGCACTGATCGATTCATATGCAGAACTGTCGGCTGCAGTCAGCGACAGGTTCGATGAGAAACTCTATGTCGAGAGCTGCTACAGAACACGCGAGCACCAGCAGGAGATCTACGAGGAGTCGGGTCCTGAGATCGCAGCCGTTCCCGGAACGAGTGAACATGAGACCGGCCTCGCCCTCGACGTCTATGTTATGTACTACGCAGGTGCGGGCTTCATTGATTCCAAGCCCGGAAAGTTCGTCAACGATAACTGTGAAGATTACGGATTCATCATCCGATACCCGCGCGGCGAAGAAGAGATCACGGGCTTCGAATTCGAGCCCTGGCACATCCGCTACGTCGGCTTCCCGCACTCAGACCTTATCGAGTCCTGCAACCTTACGCTTGAAGACTATGTCGACAGATATAAGCCGGGCGTTTGGTACAGATGCGACGCTGATGACGTGAGTTCGATCGTGATCGACTCCGCGTCTGCCGCAGCCGGGATCCCGATAGACTTCTGGATGATCGCCCGCGTCCCCGAAGATGAGCTTAAGATCCCGTCCGAGTATCTTGATTGCCCCATGACGATAAGTCCGGATAACATGGGAAATGTGTTTATAACTATCGCCGTCAACGAGTGATCCGGCGTTCCTGCCCATGGCAAGTATCAACAAAAAAGCAGACGGCGCGAACGCCGTCTGCACAGTTTATTCTATCCGTCTAAGACCTTATGCGGCCTCTTCGGTAGCCTCGCTCCCGCTCTCGTCAGCGACAGTCTCGCCTGCCTCCGACTCGGAAGGATCAGAAGACTCTTCTGTCTCGGACGGCTCACTTGACGCAGCGCTCGCAGCGGGCGCAGGCGTAGCATCAGGATCAGTCGAGAGGAAATACCCTTCAGTTCCTATGAGTGAAGATACGTAGTCGCCAAGGTCGCCTACAGCGATCTGGGATACCGCATCCTCATCAAGTTCAACTCCGAGATATCCGACTGCAAAATAGCCGTATTCCGGGGCATAGATGACGCCGATCTCGCCCTCGGTCCTGGCCTCGTCCCAAGCCCACTCTTCGAAGGCGGGAACAGTACGGCCGACGGGAACGCTGATATCGGAGCACTGGGCACATGTGCCTGCCTCAAAGGCGGCCTGACCCAGATTATAGAAGTCGTCAAGATCTCCTGCCGCCTCTTCAACGAGAGCCTCGGCATATTCTCTTGCGACCTCGAGATCTTCCTCCGTGGCAGTATCTGCAGGAGCGGAGAAGAGTGCATATCTGACAAGCGGATAAGAGTACTCTGCGATCTGCTCGTCAGAGAACTCGTAGTTGTCGATATACTGTGTCGTAAAGAGGTCAGCCAGATAGTAGTTGATCATTACCTGACGGAAAGCCTCAGCATCACATGACTCGCCGTAATAAAGCTTCAGGTATTCGTCAAGTGTTACACCGTTGGGTTCGGCCTGATTCTCCTCGAGCCCGGCGATCATGCTGTCGATGGCATCAAGTGTCTCCTGTGACAGTTCAAGCCCCTGCTCACGGGCAAGCTTACAGATCGTGCAGGTGCTCGCGAGCATTCTCTCGGAATACTGGTTGAAAAGATCACCGTATGTCTCGAATTCTCCCTGCTCATCGTCGCCGTAGTCAATAGCGGCAGACAGATCGAGGAAGTTATCCTCGGTCACGGGGTAGTAGCCGTAAGCGGCATATTCGGTAAGCTCCAGGAATGCATTGACGAAGTAGAAGTTCGATTCAGCGATCGGAACCTCCTCGCCATTGAAATAGTACTGGCGCTCAACATATTCGGGGAGCTGCGACCCGTACACCGTATCGAAAGTATAATCATGTATATCAAAATCTGTCGGAACGGTATCGATGATATCACCCGGCAACTCGGATCCTGCCGATTCGACCGGGGACTGAGCGGAATCACTTGCCGAGGGGTCAGACGTTCCGTCTACTGCAGTCTTCTTTGTACAACCTGCGGCCGCGCTCATCATGAGGGCGGCAGTAAGGATCGCTGCTGTTGTTCTGTATCCTTTTTTCATCTTGTTTACTCCATGTTCTTATTCATATTGAACTGACTATATAACTTTACACCATTTGTCCGTGCATTACGAGGCAAAACAGGTGTTGTTATCCCCATTTGCCGAAGACTGCATCGATGTCTCCGGACGATGTTCCGTCAGGAACCTCAAATACGGTTTCTGACCATGCTCCTATGTCTACATGATCCGCGAGAGCATCGGAGACATAGACATCATATACCATGCTGTGAGCATTGACGGCAAGGACTTCATCGCCGACCGTGAATTCGAGTTCAGGCGGGATATCATTCTCTTCATCGCCGTCGAGCAGAACGTAATCCTCGATCATCATCAGGAAGCCGACATGTGCATCGTAGTCGTAGATGAAGACCGCGGGATTATTATAATCCTCGACCTCAGCCAGGAAATCCTCCGGCTTGTTGAGTATCTCGACGTCATACTGATCACCGATCACATTTTCCATGAAGGTCTCGTTGTTCTGGATATTACCGTGGATACCCATATAACTCCCGGTCGGCGTGTAGAGCAGGTCGATATCCCATTCATCGAAAATATCACTCTCGCACAGAGCAAAGAATGTCTGGGCTCTTATGGACGCCATGGAATTTGTCTGTGACGGCAGATCACGGAAAGCATCGTTGATGCAGACGGTCATCATTCCTCCGACCGCAAAGGCGACTGTCATTACTCCCGCAGCGATCCTCTTATAGAGCACTCTGCGGGTAGCAATAAGGTTCAGGACAATGCCTATCACGCATGCGAATACCACTACCATACAATAGTAGCAGATAGTCGTGGGAACGTAAGCGACCTGTCTTCCCTTGACCACCCAGTTCTGATATGTCTCCGTCATGGCGTGAGGAATACAGAACAGGAGCATCATGGCAAGTGCTGCCGATCCTATAACAATGAGTGTACGGTTCTTTTCGCAAAGCTTCTCTTTTCCCGCAGCTTCGGCACGCTCTAAGATGGTGAGGGTACCGGTAAGGCCTCCGAGACCGCATATGAACAGGAACATGAGGTTACGTACCGACAGGAGCGACATCCTGTTAAGAGCAAGATTACGCAGATCGAGCATGGTCTTAAGAGGGAACATACTGAACGTGAAGCTCTTCCATGTGACGATCGCGTCATGAACATTTCCGTGCGATTCCACATCGAGTACCGGGTGATCCGGATAAGCCGGATGGATATGCAGATATTCGAAGATGGCAAGGAAAGTAACGGCTACCAGGAAGTGAGGTATCAGGATCCATGCGAATGTGAGGATCCCCTTGCGCTTCCCCTTGCCCTTCTGTGTCTTAAGGCAGTAGTTGAGAGCGATCGTAGCGTAGCAGACGGCGGCAACGAGGAATGCCTCGTAGCTCTGCATGGACTCATAGAAACAGAACATGCTGACCGCCATCTTCCATGCCTTGTGAAGCCGCTTCTTCTTATCTTCCAGATATGACTGATAGAGGACCACGCCCCAGATAGCCAGGAAGAGTCCGTACATGAATTCCAGAGGATAGCAGATGATGAGGCAGTGCCAAACATTGATCTGCAGGAATGTCGCGAAGAACAGCGAATACATCACGCCGTATTCTTTGCCGGCCCTTCTGCCGATTATTATCGACAGGAAGAGGATATTCACGTATACGGGGACATATTGAAGGAGCCAGACGGCCAGATAATTGCCTTTCTCGTGAACGAAGAAACGGAAGCTTATGACTCCCGGGAATATATGACTGTACCGGCCTCTCGCGAGAAGGAATTCGTAGGTATACTGATATGCCCACTTCCATCCGTGGATACGGGCGTAAGCAAACTCCATCATGGAATCATGGCATGCAAGGACTACATATCGGTTATAGTAAAGATAATGTGCGAGCACAAAGAATGTGCAGAACACATATGAATAATGGATCAGTCTCGATTTAAGATCCTTGTTCTCCGACAGTTTTAACTTCATTCCCGGTCCTTGTTTTTTTGTGGGTCGCGACATCGACCGCGATTTTCTCCGTAAGATAATACACTATAATCGCGAAATACAGCAAGCCGTCAAGAAGCACTGCACAATTGAGCGTATTATACTCGAGCGGTATGCCCACCTGAGTCATATCCGGCAGGTAATAATATGCCTTCGGAACGAGCAGGAGCGCGCTCATTACAAGATACGGTATGTCTCTCTTTGTAAAGCTGTCGTGTGCCACGAGCATAACAAGGATCGGCCCCAACATAAATGCCGAACAGTAGAGATACGCATTCGGCGTAAGATATACCATAAGGGCGGATACAACAAGGATCTTCTTCCAAGAGGCCTTCTCATCGTGGATCAGGAATCCCGCCAGGAGCGTGGAAGCGATGCCGAAGCACAGCCATGCACAGTGGATGATATCAGTAAGAGGGTGAAGCCCCAGCATCCTGAACATATATCCTGCCATACCGGTAAAACCTACATTGAAGTACAGGAAATAGAACGAATTGCCGTCGCCGAATCCCATGGCACCTTTGTAGAATTCTCTGAGATTATCAAAATAGTTTCTCTTGAAGAAGAGCACGGGGATCAGTACAGAAGCAGCGAAGGTGCAGACACATACGGCGAGCTTTTTCCATTTTCGCTCGAAAAAGTACATCATGCAAACATAGATCGGGTAGATCTTCACACCTGCACAGAGACCTGCAAATACCGCGCCGGCACACGAGTCTTCCTTCTCATATTCGAGTATCGCCCACAACATAAAGAAGATGATAGCGAAGAGGATATAGTTACCTCTGTCGACAGCAAAGATCGACGGTGCGGAGAACAGGAGGATCATGCCGACAAGGATACCCATAAGCCAGTTGTCGGATGCCTTCTTAAGTCCGGAACGGCGGCGGAAATACGCGATCGATATCGTCATAAAAGCAGCCGCATACATAACAACGAATATAACAAACGTCAGCCATATCGTATCATCGTTGATGGCCAGTCTCAGTGTGTTGACATCGTATCCGGAATAGTCCCCGAAGCTCGAGAATATCGAAGCGATCAGAAGGATAAACGGCGGATAATTGGACATCTGCGTCCTATAAGGATCCATCTCCGATATAGCCTGGTTGATATTTGTAAAATCCTTGAACCTGTCTACGGGAAAGAAAAGGAACTCTCCCTCGGGATAAGATGCTCCCATATGTCTTACGATCAGATGAAAGATTATAAATATCGCATAGAAAATAAGAAAAATGCTTCCGAATACGAGAAGCTTATCTCTAAGCCCGAATGTCTTCTTCATTTATTAACTAATCTGTCCTTCCTGTTCCTTTTCCTTCAAGACTCCCCCAAGCCTCTCAGGATCCCTCCGGCTTCCCGTCTGCTTCGTCGAAGTTGATCCTCTCCGCTTCGATGACCAGCGGGCGATTCATTATTCGATCGTTGATATTGAGGATGTACTCTCCGAGAAGTCCGATAAAGAACAGCTGAATGGACGCTATTACGAACATACCGATCGTAACGGGTGCCATACCTGCCGGGAACTGATTCCACATGGTAAGCTTCAGGATAAGGTAGACTATGGCGATTATCATGCTGATGAAAGAGAATATCGCACCGGCGATCGTAGCGATACGAAGACCGATCTTCGTATAAGACGTGATCGAGAGCATGGCGGCATCATAAAGTCTGTAGAAATTGTTAGACGTCTTGCCTGCTCTTCTCTTCGGCTGCTCATAAGGGATCTCCTTACGCTCGAATCCGAGTTCTCCGACAATACCGCGAAGGAACGGCTTCGGATCCTTGAGGTCTCGCAGCACCTGAATGAAAGCCTTGTCGTAGAGTCCCGATCCCGTGAAGTGTTCGATCTGCTCGACATCCGAGAACTTCTTGATGAGCTTATAGTAGCATGACCTCAGGAAATACATGATCTTGCTCTCTTTGCTCGAAGTCTTGATGCCGATAACGATCTTGTAGCCCTTCTCCCACTCCCTGACATACTTGGGGACCATCTCAACGGGGTCCTGGAAATCACACACCATGGAGATGGTGCAGTCTCCGGTCGTCTGGAGCATTCCGTAATACGGGGAATTGAACTGACCGAAGTTCTTGGCATTGAAGATAGCCTTGATCTTCTTGTTCTGAGCACAGATCTGACGCAGCTTCGGCCTTGTCATATCCTTTGAATCGTTGTCGATGAATACGATCTCGTAATCGTATTCCGGAAGATCGGTCGCAAACATATTGACTAATGCCTCAGCCATCGGCTCGACATTGAGTTCCTCGTTATAGCAAGGGATCAATATGCTTATCTTCTTCATCTTCCGTACCTCCCCACGTACCAATCCACTGTTTCTTTTATACCCTTCTCGAAAGTATACTCCGGAACAAATCCGGTATCTTCCTTTAATCCGGAGATGTCGGCACACAGATACATAACCTGGCCCGGGTAATAATCTACCTCTCCGAAGCCGATGTCAAGTGCCGGGTCTATGGCATCCCGAATAGCCCTGATGTAGTCGGCCAGAGGACGTACTTCACCGGAGCCTATAGTATAGACGACATTGGGCCTGCCTTTTGTTGCAACAAGATAAAATGCTCTTGCAGCATCTTTACAATACAGGTAGTCCCAGAGCTGTTCACCCTTTGTATATGAGGCTTTCTCACCCCGGAGCATCTTGCCGATGCCGCTCATTACCATGGTATGCATACCGTCAAAAGGACCGTATGTGCTTAAGATCCTGACCCAGTTATGCTTTATTCCTAACTTGCCGGCTTCTATCCTTGTCATATGACAGGCTGCGAGCTTGCCCGCTCCATAACCGTTCTCGGGATTGACGGGAGTGTCACCACTGAGCTTCGTTCCTTCGGGCACACGGCCGTATTCAGCCTGGGATCCCGCTCCCATGAATGCCCCGCATCCGACTGAGGCTGCGGCGCGGACGGCTGCGACTGCATTCCTGACATTTCTCATCTGCATATCGACATCGTTACGCGAATCACCGTGAGTACCGTCCCAGGCAAAGTGGAAAAAGAGTTCTGCGCTGTCCTTCGATAAAGGAGCCAGATGAGACTTCAACTCTTCTATATCATCAAGTCCGAGTTCGACCCTGACGATCCTGTCGTCTGCGGGCAGATTATCTGCTCTTGAAGATCCCGGACGGATAACGGCAATGACCTCATATCCTTCATTAAGGAGCACGTTGATCGTAGCCAGTCCGAGCATCCCGGTGGCTCCTGTTACTATGGCTCTCCTGATCGGACTATCGGCCATGTCTGACTCCTTTCGATGAATAGATGATATCAGTCTTTGTTGGGTATCGAAGCCTTGACGGCATCGAATTCGGCTCTGTCAAGGAACGGGAACATATCCTCGATCGGCGGGGATACGATCTTACCGTCCGGCAGTACCTTGGAAGAGAGCTTCGGCGCGAAGTTCTGCTTGTCGCTTACGACTACTTCGCACAGAACGGGATCATTGCCCTCCAGGACTTCTCTTGTCTTCTCTTCGATCTCACTGCTGTCTTCGATCCTTACATATCTCATACCGTAAGCATAAGCCAGCTTCTCAAGATCAGGGAAGCTCAGGCCGTTGCCGTCACATACACCGACCATCGGGGGCTTGAACAGATTTGTCTGAGTCTGCCTGATCGAGTGATATCCGTTATTGTTGATTATGAATGTCTTAAGGTTCAGCTTGTTATAGATAACTGTCTGCATCTCCTGGATGTTCATCTGGAAGGAACCGTCACCGTCGATACAGATGACGCGATCACCTTCACAGGCAACCGCACATCCGACTGCAGCAGGGAAACCGTAACCCATGGCAGCACATCCGGAATTAGTAAACAGTCTGGTGCTGCTCTTGATGTGTGCACCCTGGAAAGTGACTACACAAGCAGAGCCGTTACCGCATATCATCTTGTCATCATCAGCCAGCACCTTGGTCATACGGTCGATGAAGACATAAGGATTGATAGGGTTTGTAACATTGTTATACTCGGGGAGGCATGCGGGATAACGCTTATCGATATCTCTGCCCCACTTTACCCACTCGGCGTGGATCGGGTTGGGTTCATAATCGGATAAGAGCATGTCATCGACCACGTCCTTAAGATCGGCATGTACCTTCAGGTCGACTTTTACAGTAGGCTTATTGAGCTCGGCCTCGTCGATCTCTACTACGATCTTGTAAGTCTCGGGCGACCACTCCTTGTAGTTATAACTGATCTGTCTGATATTGAGCCTGCAGCCCAGTACCAGCATAAGATCGGAATTCTGCATTACAAAGTTACCGCCGCGTGTACCGACCGTACCGGGACGGCCGACATAGTAAGGGTTCTCATCCGGCATGAGATCATGTGCGTTCCAAGCTGTGACAACGGGGATCTGAAGCTTGTCGGCGAGAGCGAGGATCTCCTGCTCGGCACCTGCGAGCCTGACGCCCGTTCCGAGGAGCATGACAGGACGCTTTGCATTACGGATCCCGGTGAGGATCTCATTAGTAAGAGCCTTATCATAGACGGGCTTCTGTGATGCCATATCGGCAGCAGCCTCTTCACTTCCTTCGTAGTGTCTCAGTTCATCCGTATCGATCCTGGCTGCCTGAACATCAAGCGGGATATCGAGCCAGACCGGTCCCTTACGGCCGTTATTGGCAAGGAACCATGCCTTCTAGAGATGATAAAGGATATCCTTCGGCTCAGTTACCATAACAGCATATTTGGTCATGCATAATACGGCCTTAACGATGGGGAACTCCTGGTCACCTAACTGTCTTAAATGAAGATCCGGTACTGACCATGTCGTCGTCTCACGCTTGACCTGGCCGGACAGGACAAACATCGGGATGGAATCGAGGAATCCTCCCATTACGCCCGTGATGGCATTCGTGCCGCCGGGACCGGATGTTACGGTGCAGAGGGCTATCCTGCCGGTTAGTCTCGCATAGCCTTCTGCGGCGATGGCACAGGCCTGCTCGTGATGATTATAGATGCTCGTAAGACCTTCCTTATGGCCTAATGCATCATTCAGGTGCATCGCTCCGCCGCCGGTGACGGTGAAGTTGTGGGTAACACCCTTACTGACCATAAAGTCTGCTATCAGTTGTGCAAGTTTGATCTCCATATTGTTCCTCCTAAGGATCTGCGGATCCTTAATTATCTTCCAGATACTCTATCAGCTCCGCAGGGCTGTCCACATATACGTCATGTTTATACTCGTTTATGTCTTCGCCTCCGATGGGACCGAAGCCGAAGCCGAAGGATACTCCCGCGAATGATGCGCCTATTACCTCGGCGCCTCTGGCATCGTGCTTGGTGTCCCCCACCATGAGTGCCTCAGAATAATCGTCGGGCGATACGTCATCAAGACACAACTTGATTATATCCGACTTCAGCAGTTTATTCTCATAATCTGATCCGTAGATAACATCCGCATACTTGTCGATGCCGAAGTGGTGCATGAGCTTATCCGTATAGTCCTGCTTCTTGTAAGTCGCGACCGCGATCTTGTATCCGTTCTTCTTAAGATATTCAAGAAGATCGAAGATCCCTTCGTAGGGTTTTGCCAGGAACAGATGGTGATTACTGTATCTGTCTCTGAAGTATCTGCAGGCTTCCTTATTGTCATCGCCCTTCAGACCGATGAGCTGTTCGAAAGACCACTCAACGGGAGGCCCTATGAACTTCTTCCACTCATCGTCGGCAAGAGGCTCGCGTCCCATATGTTCGACTGCCTCCCTGACTGCCGTGAGTATTCCTTCCGATGTGTCCAGCAGTGTTCCGTCCACGTCGAATATAACCGCTTTATATCTTTTCATTGATCGTCACCGTCACACGTTATAATAAGATCTTGTGATAAAGTTTACGTCTATCTCTCCCGACAGTTTGCCGAGTTCTTCGATAACATAGTGATTGAGCTCGTCAGCCTCGTTCGATGTGAAGCTGTACTCCATATCGGGATTGTAGTAGTTCGGTCTGTTGTCGGTTGCATAACCGTCGAAGCCGGCGCATGCGACCTTCTTTACTCCCAGTTTGACCATTACCTTCAAGAGCATCAGGAAGGAATTGTCGATTATCTGTGCATTGAAGTCCAGAAGATCGGAATACTTAAGAGTGTAGTCGATGGCAAAGGTTGACTTCGTTACATTCGATGTTGCGATGACCTTAAATGTATCGGCATTCTTGGCAAGCGCCGAAGACAGCTGGACGAATCTCTTGGCATTGGTTACGAAGCAGTAATCGGGCTTAATATCCTCGGGGATAAAGTTGATGCTGATGATCAGAGGATTGTTGTCGATGACATATTGTCTTACGGAATCCGACTGCTCGGTAACGCTCGTTCCGGGGCCCAGGATCAGAACATCATTTCCCTCGAACTCCTCCTTGAGCCTTGCCATATCAGCCTCGTCGTTTACCTTCTGCTCAGCCTGGTCGTCTGTATAAAGCTTCTCGATAAGAGCGGCATCGTAAAGGAGCTTCTTCTCACCTTCGAGCCTTGCCAGGATCTCGTTGACCGACTTGATAGACAGTGTCCTCTTGTTCATGAGCCAGCTTACATAATTCGGGTGGCAGTCGTTGCTCGCTGCGATATAGTAGAAGAGCGAATAACCCCACGGTGATGTTCTGTAGAAATTCATTACATTTGTATCTGCAGCCTCGAGGATCTGGTAGATGTCATAGTTCTTGCCGCACCTGCCGTTAAGGTACATGGCGACGAGCTCGAGCGGGCAGTTGCCGGCGCTCTTGCCCATACCGAAGATCGTGCCGTCGACCAGGACTTTACGATCCGTCTTATAGCAGAGCATCTCGATGCAGTTGGCATAGCCGAGCTGGAAATTATTATGTGCATGATAGCCGAGTGATATCTCGGGCTTAAGGTTTTTATCGAGGATCTCACAATAGTGCATCAGTGTATCGCTGTGACAGAGACCGTATGTATCGACCATCGATACGGCATAGGGCTCGACATCGTTGGCAAGTCTGATCAGGTCCAGGAGCTCGTCGTCCTCATAACTCGTGATCGATACGAGCTGAGCAAAGACCTTATAACCGAGCGCCTTGATCTGAGAAACGAACTCCAGCGCATCCTTACGAAGGTGTTTCTTGAAGATAACCCTTATCGCATCTATGCAGCTCTCGGACTTGGGACAGATCTTATCGATATCCGCGTGACCGTAATCGATCATGGCTACGATCTGAGAATTACCCTTGTCAAGATTGGCAAACGTGCGGTTGATCGACTTCGCATCGGGGAATATCGCTCTGTCGGCATCATAGGGCCTTGCCTGATCGATAAATCCGATCTCGATAAAGTCAACTCCGGAAGCAACAAGCCTCTCGAAAATGCTCACGATATTGTTGTGACCGAACTTCCAGTCATTTACATAACCGCCGTCTCTTAATGTACAATCCAAAAGGCTGATCGTTCTCATATATTTACACCTCTTCTGTTATTATTTTATCTTTCTGTCTATAGGCCCAGAATTTGTTCAGGATAAAATTGATGGGCACACTGATCACCAGATTGATTATCGGTGCGATGAATTTGTTGATACCTAATATCTTTACGCATACATGTGAGATCACATTGCTCAGGATAAGACCCGTAAACGCATATGCCAGATATGTCCTGATAAGGGTCTTCCACCAGACTCTCTTCTCGGCATTCTCGTCCGCCTTGAATACATATCTGTTGTTCCAGAAGAAGGACCACAGGACAGACAGGAAAAAAGCTACCGTGTTGGCAATGTAGATATCGTAATCCTGAAGTATACCGAGCCTTCCGAGGAGCAGGAGCGTAGCAACATTAAGAAGGTAGGATACGAGCGTATTCGACACACCTACGAAAGCAAATTTAAAGAACTGAAGGAGTGACTTCTCCTGCTCATCGTCCAGCTTCCTGCCGAACGGCTTCAGCACGAGGTTGAAACACCACACTATGATCCTGCTCAGGATGTGCCACAGTTTCCTTCCGATCCTCTCCATGATGCGACCTTATACTTCCAGAGCCTCTCTGATAGTCTTGGCCATATAGTCGATCATCTCGTCTGTCATTCCGGGATATACACCTACCCAGAAGGTATCAGCCATGATCCTGTCTGTATTCGTCAGATCTCCGACTACTCTGTAACCCTTGCCGGATGCACGCATCTCGTCGAAGCAGGGGTGCTTTGTCAGGTTGCCCGCAAAGAGCATTCTTGTCTGTACGCCCTTTGACTCGATATAAGGGACGACCTTTGTTCTGTCTGTTCCCTCCTTACATGTGATAAGGAAGCCGAACCATGAAGGTCTGGAATTCGGAGCCGCCTCAGGAAGGATGAGCTTATCCTCCGTACCCTCGAGAGCCGCCTTAAGTCTGTCGAAGTTATGTCTTCTTCTCTCGACAAAGGAAGGGAACTTCACGATCTGTGCACATCCTACTGCAGCCTGAAGATCAGTTGCCTTGAGGTTATATCCGAAGTGGGAATAGACATACTTATGGTCATATCCCTTCGGCAGCTCGCCATACTGACCGTCGAATCTGTGTCCGCAGAGATTGTCCTTACCGGACGGACATACACAGTCTCTTCCCCAGTCTCTCATGGATCTGATCGCCTTGTGAAGGATCGGGTTATTCGTATAGATAGCACCGCCCTCGCCCATTGTCATATGGTGCGGAGGGTAGAAGGAAGATGTTCCGATATCACCGATCGTACCCGTGAACTTCTCCTCGCCGTCGATCGTATAACGTGAACCCAGAGCATCGCAGTTATCCTCAACGAGCCAGAGGTTGTGCTTGTCACAGAATTCTCTTACGGCCTTAAGGTCGAAGGGATTACCGAGAGTATGTGCGATCATTACGGCCTTTGTCTTCTCGGAGAGTGCATCCTCGAGCTTAGTTACATCAATATTGTACTGAGGGATAGTAACATCAACAAAGACCGGAACGGCACCGTACTGGATAACAGGAGTTACAGTTGTGGGGAAGCCTGCCGCTACCGTGATGACCTCGTCTCCGGGGTTGATCTTACGGTCCTTAAGGAGCGGACTGGTAAGAGCCATGAAAGCACCGAGGTTGGCAGATGAACCGGAGTTTACGAGTGATACGAACCTGACGCCGAGATATTCACCGAAGGCCTTCTCGAACTGATCCGTGTATCTTCCTGCCGTAAGCCAGAACTCCAGAGAGCTGTCTACAAGATTGACCATCTCTTCGTGACCATAGACTCTTCTGGCATAGGGAATGCGGTCCCCCTCCTTGTACTCGGCAGTCTTGTGATATGTGTCGCAGTACTCTGCGACCATCCCGAGTATCTGTTCTCTTGCCTGCTTTTCGCTCATGTTCTCAAACATAATGTAACCTCTTTATCCGTTAATATAATCTTTGATCTGCTTGTCCATAACGGCAGGGATATCTCCGCCGTCACGATAGACACGGGTCCATTCGACTACGCGATCGATCGTCTCATCGATGTGCCATACGGGCTTCCAGCCGAAGACTCTTTTTATCTTCGATGAATCGAGCTTCAGGAAGTTCGCCTCGTGAGGGCCTCCGTCCGCTTTGTTGATCCATGTCATCTGATCCCCCCAGCTCCTGCAGAACATATCGGTGATATCGCCCGTCGTAACGCAGTCCGTATCATCAGGACCGACATTATACCACGAAGCCTTGGTCTTATCCTTATATTGCGTCGCTGCAATCATGAGATATGCCATAACGGGCTCCAGGACGTGCTGGTATGGTCTGGTGGAATAGGGGTTCCTGACCGTGATGGTCTCACCCTTGAGCGCTGCCCTTACACAATCGGGAATGATCCTGTCATTGGCAAAGTCACCGCCGCCTATAACGTTACCGGCTCTCGCCGTCGATATCGCGGGACTGTCTTCCTTATCGAAGAAAGACGACTTATAGCTGTGAGTTACGAGTTCGCTGCAGGACTTGGAATTGGAATACGGATCATATCCGTCGAGCGGTTCATCCTCTCTGTAGCCCCACTCCCATTCGTTGTTCTTGTAGACCTTATCGGTCGTAACATTAAGGAAAGACCTGACCGTATTGCTCTGTCTTACACATTCAAGGATGTTGACCGTACCCATGACATTGGTCTCATACGTATAAACGGGATCCTTGTATGAATCCCTTACGATAGGCTGAGCTGCCATGTGGATGACGATCTCAGGCTTTGCTTCATCGAAAGCCTTCTTAAGCGCCTCAAGATCCCTGATATCGCCGATGACGGAAGTCATCTTATCCTCTACTCCCGCCATGGAAAACAGATTCGGTTCGGTAGGTGCCTTAAGCGAATACCCCGTCAGGATCGCCCCGTTCGTTACGAGGATGCGGCTCATCCAGGAACCCTTGAAACCTGTATGTCCTGTCAGAAAGACTCTTTTACCGTTATAAAATGAAGGATCGAACATTATCAGTTATCCTCCCAAACCATCCAGGGAGCCTGCCCGTCCTCGATCATGCGCTCGAGCAACTCTTTGTCTCTCTTGGTGTCCATACACTTCCAGAATCCCTTGTGTGTATATGCCATGAGCTGTCCCTCGGCGGCCAGCCGCATAAGCGGCTCCTTCTCGAATGCAGTCGAATCACCGTCTATATAATCAAAGACCTCAGGGTTCATCACCATAAATCCGGCATTGATCTGAGCCCCGTCACGGTCGCTCTTCTCACGGAACTTGGTTACGCTTCCGTCATCAAGCATGTCGATACAGCCGAACTGCTGACCTACATTGACTGTCGTAAGAGTAGCGATCTTGCCGTGTGACTTATGGAAAGCCTCAAGCCTGTGAAGATCGACATTGCTGACACCGTCTCCGTAAGTGAGCATAAATGGCTCATCTCCGATATATTTACGTATGCGCTTGATCCTTCCTCCCGTCATCGTGCGAAGACCGGTATCGACAAGCGTTACCTTCCAGGGCTCGGTATGCGTACTGTGGACCGTCATCTTATTCTCGGCCGTAAAATCAAAAGTAACATCGGAAGTATGCAGGTAGTAGTCCGCGAACCATTCCTTGATAACATACTGCTTATATCCGCAGCATATAATGAAATCGTTATAACCGTAGTGTGAATAGTACTTCATGATATGCCACAGGATCGGCATAGATGAGATCTCCACCATAGGCTTAGGTCTCAGTACACTCTCTTCACTTATCCTCGTGCCAAATCCGCCGGCAAGAATAACAACCTTCATTGCAAGGCCCCTCTCTGAATCCATAATCTAATACATTATACATCAAATCATAGACGATACGGGTTATAATTATGTTTCAAAGCATCCCGTGCTTTGTTCAGCCGTAGTTTTCTTCTCTGTAAAGTGTGAGACGATTAAACAAAGACTCGGCTGTCTCCTCTATGCTCTTTCCGCTGTTGTGATAGGTGTAGAGCTCATTTTCGATAATGCTCATGAGTCCCCAATCGTAGGAAAGCACTGTGTCGGCAGAATCAACAGCCCTTAAAAGATCTTCCACTGATTCTTCCGAGATATCGTCCTGATAGTTAAGATAGATGCGGTAAAATGTATCGTCCTCCGGAACCGACTCCTGATCCACTGAATAGGAAATACATTCGTTAAGAATACTCTCATTCACCGGAAGCATCCAATTGCAAAAAGACAATCTCTGAATCTCTGCATCACAGATCATCAGTGTCATCAGATCGACGCAAGCCTCCGGATTTGATGCTCCCGAAGACAGTGCCATTTGCCCTCCGGGGACAACAACATGATAAGAATCTGTCACACCGGGAATTCCGACAAATTGAAGCCTTGAATCATTACTGATCTCTGATGAATAGAATTCAGACAGACTGAATATAGTTGATTTAACGATAACGTTTTCATTTACCGTATAAGCTGTATCTGACGGTGAATTGTAGAACGAACCATATGGATATCCGTTGGTAACTGCATAGTAAAGCAAACTCTCTATATCATTTTCCGAAGATATATCACCGTGATCTATCGCTCCCTGAATGATGCTGTATAAAATAGTAAGATCAGCCTCCGGATATAAGGTCCTCACGTTGCGTTCTTCGGCAAGTTTGTTGACATCCGCTATCGTCATATCAGATCTGTCTTCATAAAGATCAAGATCTGTAACATATCCTTGCATTGCATAACACGGAAACAACCTGTAGCAATCCCCCTCCGAATCGATCATCAATTGTCTGATACTGTCTGTAACACCCGATAGAAGATCATCTTCATCCTGAAGATACGGGTTGATACTCTCGGTTATTCCGGATGAATATAATGCTTCATAATCAAATTCATTTCCATAAAAGATGTCAGGACAGTCTCCTTCGTTGAATCTCTTGATCAGATCGGCCTCCAAAGCCGCTGATTCGGTGATATCTTCGCCTCCATAATCTATTGCATAATCCTCGATTATGGCGCGATATCGGTCTTGCGATGTATTGAATTTGTATACTGCCCAATTCAGCATATCATCATTTCTGCAATTATAGCCGCCTATGACGATTGGCTCTCTGTCTTCTATATTGGCGCTCGGATCATATTCATATATAACTAACTCGGCGATCGGACCATTATAGTTATATGCGATAGCAAATCTGTCTTCGTCTGATGCGAAGTAGAGAGGATCTCCACCGGTAGTAAATCTTCTTGGCATAAGATCGATGTCATTCCATTTCGCCAAAACAACCTGCTCCCCTTGATCAAGTTTATATAAACCATCTATATCGAAAAAGAATTGTCCGCTTATCCCCCTGACAGCCCTGTTTTCCTGATAAGGCGAATAAATGCATTCCGAACCGGAATTTTCAAAATCGACACGGTAATAAGCAGAGGCAAAGCTTTCTCCGGCCAAAAGATAACTCTCATCTTCATATTCATAATAAACCCGGGTTCCGGTATAGTTTTTCCACTCAGGATTTTCCACGATACTCTTGATCGAACCGTCATTTCCATATTTACAGATCTTCCCGATTTGCATCAGGACATAGCCGTCCTCACACGATATGATCCCGCACAAGGGTTCGGATGATTCCACAAGCGTCGTTGTTTCTCCGCTGTCAAGATCGAAAACCTTCGCTTTGTTATCCATTGTGACATAGAACAGCTCGTTCTGAGCTGTTATGTCCATGGAAACATAATAATTAATGTCATCCGGGCCATCTATGCTCTCTGTGATCATTCCATCCCCGGATACTTTATGAATACGGATCATTTCTTCAAAACCTGTATCCGATTCGTTAGTCTCCTGTGTCAGAACATAGTATTCAGAATCTCTCTTAATTACATTTCTGATGGAAATCGTATCTGATTCGGTAGAAAATAAAATGTCAACCGGCGTATATGCCCGATGCACAACATCAGGTTCATTATTCTTTTGACTGCAGGAACAAAGAGTAACGCACAAAAGAACAATAATTATCGAGAATAGTGTTGTTGTCTTCACATTCATATACACGATGTTTCCAATATCTATTTTTGTTTATGTTATTATATTTTAAATCAAGAATCGAGGGGTAGAAATGCGGACGCTTGGTAATATA